>Ga0326512_10000271_pt1 | contig 43998 bp, 69 predicted proteins | sample 1_2617_0518_D_FD_203652 | JGI IMG/M metagenome (GOLD analysis project Ga0326512, IMG submission 203652) | Bovine rumen microbial communities from UC Davis, California, United States - 1_2617_0518 | ecosystem: Host-associated > Mammals > Digestive system > Stomach > Rumen | place: USA...
TTTCAAGAAGCAGACTATGGGAACTGAACCTCTTGTAATTATGGAGTGGGAAACTTTTGAAAAATTATTTGGTGAAAAAAATGAAAGGAAAAAATTATGCCAACAGAAAACGTGAATCTGAAAGACCGTTAAATGATTTTTATCCCACTCCATCCTGTATGGTGAGGGCTTTAATTGAAAATGATTTCTTTGAGGAATTTTTGGACGCTGATATTTATGACCCTTGCTGTGGAAAATATGCTATCGGGAACGTGCTGAGGGAATACGGTTTCAAGAACATCACCGAATGTGATTTGATTTATGGACAGGATTTTTTGGCTGATTATACAGATAACGTTTTCGATATTGTAATTATGAATCCGCCCTTCAAGAGTTTTGATGCGTTCGTTGAAAAGGCAAAAAGAATTTCACGGAAAGTTTACTGTATTGGTAAAATGAACTTTTTCGGTTCACATGGAAGAAACATAAATAAATTGTGGAATGGCTTGGAGTGGGTGTTGCCGTTTGACAGGATGATTGCTTTTGACAAGCCGGAAACCGAAGATGGAAAAGTCGAGTGCGGAATGATGGTTACTGGGTGGTTCATTTGGAATAAAAATTATACAGATTTTCCAAAGATAAAAGTCTTGGATATGCAGAAATATATTTCCCATATTAAGTAATGTTTTAATATTACCTCGCATTGAAAACACGCCTTACAGCGTGTTTTTTTTGCGTTATAGAGAGAATTAAACATATAATAGTAAACAAATACCAGCCAAATTTTACTATACAAAATACTAGTATAAAATAATAAAAAAATAAAAATATTTTATAAAAACTACTTGACATTTTTTGTAAAACGCTATATATTATAATTAACAAAACAAACAGGAGGCTAGTTATGGCTTACATGATGTACGAAACAAGAAATATGAGAAAAGAAATAGCTGAATCTATGGGTATGACTGAAAAAGAATTCATAGAATATGCGAAAGAAAAATTTGAAAATGACCCAGCAACAATAGAAATAAAAAACGCTGATATTTGCATTACTGGATATGTAGGCGAAAAAACTTTAATCAGACTAAATAAACCTATTTCTTTTTTTTCAGAGCTGAAAGGTAAAAAATTAAAAATTTATGATAGTGGGGAATTTTCAATAACAGAAAATTTAAAACAAAAACTTTTTAGTAATAAAAATTATAACATTGTTACTGATTTTTAACTAATGTTTTGTATAGTGGTATTTTTAATAATAATTTTTGTTGTTCCTATAATAAATATGTGAGGTTGTTATGAAAGAAGAAATTAGGAGACTACAAAATCATTTTAATGCTGGTAAAAAAGATGGATTTCAAGCGAAAGTTTATTATTTCGTCAATGACAGGGTTCATTTGAAAGGTACGAATGTGAACGGAATTATCACAAATGTAATTTTCAAAGAAGACAGAAGTTACCCATATTTGAAAATAAAATGGGATGATGTTCCTGTTGAGCCTGAAAAATGTAAAACATTTTATGACCCTTTTGATATTGTGAAAGAAATTAAATGCGAGCGAAAAGAAAAGAAGCAGGGTAAGAAATATTATAATTTTTATCTTGATGTCATGAGGAATAAAAATGCAGAAAATTAAAATTGCTTGTACAAGTGGAATCACATTGCCACTTCATGAGATGAGTATCTATCCTGGCAAATTGAAAAAGCATTCCCAGCTTGAAATTGAAAGGGTGGTTGAGAGCATTGTCAATGACGGTTTTTTGTTTCCGATTGCTGTAGGTAAACTTGATGGAAAAAATTATGTGATAGACGGTGAATGTACTTATTACGCATTGCAGGAACTGAAATATAGAGGATATGAAATTCCTGCGATACCAGTTTTTTATGTTCGTTGCAGGAACGAAGAAACTTTAAAAAAATTGATTTTGATTGGAACTTCAACAAATCACTGTGTTACTATCCATTCTTTGAAAAAATTTGAAGAAAATGAATCTGTATTAAAAGAGTTAGCATTTAATGAGGGTTCTTTGATAACATTTTTAGATAAAGATTATTTTAGAACAATTTTTAATAAATATAAAGTTTTAAAATTAAAAGTAAATAAAAAAACTGAGGTGAAAAATGGATTTGAAGGAAAAATTAAATAAGGCTTATCGAAAGTATTGGAATGCGCATGACAGGGCTAAAAACGCACTCAATGAAATAACGCTGTTGATTCAAACACAATACCCAAATCTTGAAGCTAGCGTTACCAGTGAGGAGATAATATTTATTGAAAAGGATAATCCTTGTAATGAGTATTACGGTTTTGATGATATTAAAGCACGGTATGAATTGAATAAATGAACTTTGAAAAGTTGTTTAATGATTATAAAATTGAGTATAATACTCGTGTGAATCGGGGGTGGGTTTAACGTCACTTGCCCCTTCTGTGATGACAAAACTTTCAACGGCGGTTTCAATAATGTAGGTGATTATTATCATTGCTGGAAGTGTGGTGGGCATAACTTCAAGCAGGCATTGGCACGAGCCGTGAACATACCATTCAATGAAGTAGACATCTTAATTGAACAGTATGCAGGAAGAAACAGTCTGCTAAATAAATTAAACAAAAAGCAAGCAAAGGCAATTCAATTAACACTACCCACAAACACATTCACACCAGCTGAAAGAAAATATTTGAAACAGCGTAATTTTAGTCCAAAATTGTTGCATGAGAAATATAAGATTGTTGGCGGTGGATTAACAGGTGCATGGAAATATAGAATAATTATTCCTTTAATTTTGGACGGAAAAATTGTGAGCTGGACTGGAAGGAGTATTTTAAGCAAGCAAAAAATAAATGAATTAAAAATACCACGATATAAGAATTTGTCCATTGAACAAAGTGTGATTGACCCTAAAAGTATTTTGTATAATTTAGATAATTGCATGAGTAAGACCGCTGTATTAACTGAAGGAGCGTTTGATGTCATGCGCTTGGGTGACGGTTTCTTTTGCAGTTTTGGAACGGAATTAACGCAAGCGCAAATTATTGAAATTAAAAACAGGTTCAGCAAAGTTTTTATAATGTTTGACAACGAAATTGAAGCACAAGCAAAAGCAAGGAAATTTGGCTTGCAAATTGCTTCCATGGGTGTTGATGTTGAAATTGTGGATGCGTATGGTGATTTTAATAAAAATGATGGTGGTGAGCTAACCGAAAGTGAGGTTCAAATAATAAGGAAAGAACTTGGGTTAAACGCTTGCTAGACGCTTGTATGTTGCTTGTATTGCGTTCGAAATAATTCATGGTGTAAATATTGTTTTCTTGTAAAAGTTAGCTGTAAATGGTGTTTTTTTGCGTTATAGGGGGTAATTTAACAGCATTATTTCTTGAATTTTTAGAATTATTTTACTATACAAAATACTATATAAATATTAAAAAAAATAAAATAATTTGTAAAAACTACTTGACATATTTTGTAAAACATTGTATATTATAAGTGTAAACTAAATAAAGCAAGCAACAAAAAAACAAACAGCTTGCGAGGAGACAAATTATGACGAAGAATACTAAGGCTTTAAATTCATTAGCTAAATGGGCAAGGCAGAACGCCGGAAAAGGCAATGCGTTTTTCGTGGTGTCTACAGCTCTTGAGCTATTTGGGAAAAATTATGTTCCCATATTTACACCACTTCCCAACAGGGTAAAAGCCTTGTTCAGGGAATTGAAAAAATAAAAAGGTTTTAACAGGTTCCTTTCAAAAACCTGTTAAGGAGACACAAATGATTAAGAAATGCTGTATTTGCGGAAAGGAATTTGCTGGTTTTGGTAACAATGCTGAGCCAATTATGAAAAGAAAAGATGTAAAGGATTTGACTTTTAATGAAAGAGCTAAACTGTTCAAAGAAGCCGTAATGAAAGCTGAGAAAAAATACGGCGTTGCAATAGTAGCTGGATATATAAATTCTTGGGACGATGCTGAAAATCTTCTCATTCAAGAATATTCGGATGTTGAAGTTATAAATGAAGTATATTTCAATACTTTAGAAAAAGAACTGTGAAAATAAAATGAAAAAATTATATGATAAGGATTTTGAATATATCGGAAGAGTAAAGGATAGAAATATTAAATTATTTAGGCATTTGGTGACATGGAAATGAATTTGGAGGATTAAAATGAAAGTTTATAAAAGCATGGTTAAGCAACCACAAATTGCAGGAAATCCTTATCCTTATTTGGTTGGCTATTGGAAAATAGAACTTGTTTACGACAGCCCAAGGAAGGATTGCTTAATTGCTGAAAATAAAACATACGTGGATTTTCCAAATCCAATAAGATTGAATACATGGTCCGCAAAAGGTGTTAGGGCTTACGGCATTCAATTTTAGTTTCATGCTTTATTCTACCCCAAAAATCAATGAAAATTGGTAGTTAATTAATAAAAAATATGTTAAAATTAATAAAATTAATTGTTTTTTGGATGGAAAAGCATGAACAAAAAAGCAAAAAGTTCACCGTTTACACAAAACTCACCAGCGGTTGAAACGGAAAAAAACTACATAAACAAAAATGAGCTCACCATAGTTGAAGCAAGAAAATTGCTTCCTGAAAACCTGAAGCATTTGAACATTAACCCGCGCGAATATAAATTCCTTGCTGTTTACTGTTCAAACAATTTTAACGCTGAGGACGCTGTTGAAAAAGCTGGTTATGTTGAAAGAAGCAAAGCACGGTATCGCGCTATTGCATATACCTTGCTACAAAGAAAAGAAATAGTTGAAGCCATAAGAATTTACATTGACACAATTATTCAGCCGTACAAGGACAGGCTTGAAATGGAGCTGTTAAACGTGTACTACAGAAGGGCAATGTACACGATAGACAAGTTTTACGACAGCAACGGCAACCCCTTGCCAGTTAAGGAAATAGACAAGGATTTTATTTGCTGTATTGATGACATTAAATACGTGAAAAACGGACAGAACCTAATCCCAGCATACCAGCTTCCAAACAGGGATTTAGCCCTTCAAGCTCTATACCGTTTTATAACAGGACAGGACATAAACGCAACTTCAGTCCTACCGGAAGAAGCACAAAAGAAAATGAAAATTATTTACAACAACGTGCTAAAAATAAGCAATTCAGTGAAACCGCAAAACATAAAAAAGAAGGTGCGGAAATGATAATTGTGGTGTTAATAACAATACTTGTACTATGCTTTTCCATAGCCAGTTTTATCGCAAATTGTGGGTATGATAATGAGGAAAAAAATGGGTGTAACAAAACTAGGGAAAAAGATGGAAGATAAAATAAGCTATAAAAATAGTAGCACTTTGTCTTTTTATTTTTAGTTCCTATAATAAAAATAAATGGAGTTGCAAATGGTAATTAAGATTTTAACGTATGTGGCAATTTTTTTCATAAGTTCAATTTATTTTGTTGCGCTGGTGTCAGCTGGTGTTTCAATGGGCTTGAGGAATTTCTTTAAGGACAGAAAAAATGATGGTTCAAAATAAGTGGAACAATAAGATTTACGAAGTAATTTCACAGGACGAAAACAAAGTTGAATTGAGAAGGTGTGCTGACAACAGCTGTTTTACAATAGCGAAGTCGGAATATGCCTTTTCATATAAACCTTTTCAAATTAAAAACTGAAAAGTTCTCCCGGACATCCTTTGCACTTGTTCGGGAGTTTTAATTTTTATTAATGGGAGCGTAAGGATGGCAAGGATTGTAAAACCTGTTTTGAAAAATGTTGTTTGCAAAGTTGCAAAGAAAACTTCAAAGGACAAAAAGAATTTAATTGTTCTCAAGGCTATTGAGCAAGTCTGTCCGGAATGTTCAAACATGACTTTGAAGGAATTGGAAAAGGTGTGTGAAAACAAAAACTTTCCAAAGATAGCAAGTCTTGTTAGGCGTTCTTATGATTTGCGCTAGGCGAATATAATACTTAATATAAAAAGGAGGAAAGTGTTTTGAACACAATTAAGGCTTTTTTGAATAACATCGTTGTTCAGATTGTAGCTTGGGTGTTGCTGGTATTGTCTTCACTCGTGCTAATCCTTGCTGGTGTTTCAGCTGACGCTATTGCCAAGATACCTTTGATGGTGGTTGGCATTGTTGACGCTGTCGCAATTCTTATTGTCGCAATCAAGAATCTTCTGCAAAAGAAAGACACCGCAACAAAGTGAAGTAGTTAAAATTATGCCTTCAAGGGAAAATAAAACAAAATTCCACGAAACCCACAAATCCCAGATTAATTCCCTTGAAGGCTTTTTTTTTGTTTTTTAGGAGTATGGTATGCAAATTAAAATTAAAAGAATCAATAATGGAAAATTGCCGGAATATAAAACAACAGGTGCAAGCGGTGCTGATTGCTATGCTAGAATAGACAATGCTGTTGTAATTAAAGCTAAAAAGATAGAAACAATTCCGCTCGGTTTTGCTGTTGAAATCCCAGCCGGTTATGAAATGCAAATAAGACCCCGAAGCGGTTTGGCAAGAAAAGACGGTGTGAAAGCTGTCCTTGGCACAATTGATTCGGATTATCGTGGTGAGGTTTGCGCTATTATATTTAATGACAGTGAAAAGGATTTTGAAGTTAAAGACGGCGACAGGATAGCTCAGGCGGTTGTTGCTCCAGTAATTCAAGTGAATTGGGACGTTGTTGAAAGTCTTACTGATACGGAGCGTGGCGCTGGTGGTTTTGGTTCAACAGGTGTAAAGGAGATTGAAAAGTTTTACCAGCCATTTGAAACGGAAAGTGAAATTAAACCTTATGTTGGGAAATTTGTTTATTTTAATGGAATGATGTGCAGAATATCAAAATATTCGATAGTTCCCACCATAATTGGAAAAAGAATATTTGTTCATTTAACTAATGGTATAGATGAAACGGAAATGGACTTAACGACAGCGTTTCAAAAGGTAACAATTGACGGACACCGTTTCGGCAAGGAGATAACAGGTGAAGAATCTTGTTAATAAAGGAACTTATGTTCTTCAAAACTTTCCTTGCTGTTGGAATTGCAAGCATTCATTTGTCCGCATGGGTCTGTCCCTGTTATGCAACAATGAAAAAGAATGGGTAAGTGAATCTGCGGTGCAACCTGTCGGGATTTGTAAATATTATGAAAGTAAAATCAGTCAAGAAGAAAGACATTAACACCCTAGGATTAAATAAATTAGGGTACAAAATATTTTCCCATGCTTCAAAAACGATACGTGCAAGGGCAATCCAATTAACCGCAATGGAAAAGAAACCGTTGACTATTGGACAAATTAGAAGCGTATTGAATAAGATGTATTTTGACTTGGACAATTTGTGTGAATTACTTGATACGCTTGAAATAGAGGAGCAGAAAGAAAAATGAAAGTATTTGAGTTTGCAGGAATTATCTTTAATGCAGATAATGTTTGCACGGTTCAGAAGGTAACAATTAAAAATGAGGAATCAAAAGAAATCCCCGCATTTCAAATTGTAACCGTTTCAGGAGGGATGAATTTTACTTTTGAAACAGCTGAAGAAAGAGATAAGAAGTTTACTGAACTTCTTGAAGGAATGAGGAGATTGTAAAATGACTAAAGAAGAACTAAGAAAAGAAGCAACATTTACAATTGAATGGGGAAGTACGCCAATGATTGACAGACCTTTGTTTGTCCACGCATATATAACAGGAGCATTGCCTAGGGAAGAGCAAATAGCTGAACTAGAAAAAGAAAATGCAGAACTAAAAGAACGATGTAGTATCTTGAATAAAAGTCTAGTTACATCTACAAAAAACAATATTGAAAGACAAGAAATAATAGATGAGCTTAAAAAGCAACTCACCAAAGCGGAACAATTCTTAAAGGAAAAATAAAGTATGCCCAAAAAATTAGACAATGAACTAATGGAGTATAAAGAAAAAATTGGTGCGGAAGAATTTAAGTTGCTCTATAACAGGTTGTATCAGGAAGCTAAAGGAAAGAAGAGGTTTAGCGATGAGGTTTATACAAATCCCACTAGCAGAATAAACGCAATTAAAGACAAATATAAAAATGGTGTTACGAACGAAATACTGTCCGAATTATACATAAAGATAGGTGGTGAAAATGAAAACTTTGGAATTGCGAAAACTAATTAAGGACAAAACGCAATTAATCCCCATACCAGCAAGCATTGAGGAAGTTTTTAATGTATGGTTGAAAAAACGACAGGAAAAAGAACCGAACATTGCGAAAATAAATATGCTTGAAATCTTTTATGCTGGTTACATACTTTCAAATCCCATAGTTAGGGAACAATATAAACAGCTGGTTGAACATGAGCAAATAATAAAAATGAAGTTTAATTAAAAGGAGTTGCTATATGAACGTTCTAAATAAAGGAAGGTGTTCGCGCTGTCCAATGTCCGAAATAAAGTTTGTTACCAGTGAGAAAAACAACAAAGTTAAAAAATGGAGGTTTTGCACGGTGAAAGGAAAATGGTGCAAGGGTTGCTCTTCGTATTGTGTAGCTAGTCCAATGGGATTAAAAATTGTTGAAATTAATTAAATTAAATTAATTAACCAATGCTTTATATTTTAGCATTGGTTTTTTTTATTTACTAAAACATAAAAAATAAATTATAATAAAAATATGGATGGAAACAATTTTGAAATTAATGAAGAGTTTTTGGAACTGGTAATAAATCAACCCCATTATCTAGGGTGGCTGATGGGAAAGGACAAATTAACACCCCTTCACAGTGAATGGATAAAATATTGCTGGGACAGCAACCAGCCAAGGGCGTTGCAAGCGTTTCGCGGTGGTTATAAGTCAACCGCAATAGATGTCGTAGGAACTGTTCGCTGGTGGTTGATTCAGCCAAATGACCGTATTGCAATTATAAGAAAAAGCTACAATGATTCGTCAACCATAGTTTCAGCAGTAAAACAAGCTATGGAGCTTCCGCAAATTAAACAGTTGTTCAAGGTTGCACACGGTTTTTATCCAAAGGCTACGATGGCACAAAATGGAAAGTTAAGGTACAATTTCAAAACAACCATTACTCCCGAAGTTAGTTTAACAGCGCATGGAACTGATTCCTCCCTCACTGGTATGCACTATGACAAAATTATTTGTGATGATATTATTACCTTGAAGGACAGAATTTCAAAAGCAGAACGGCAAAGAACAAAGGAAATAGTAAACGAAATAGCAACAAACATTATTGACCCGAACAAAGGCAGTTTGTGGATTGGAACACCTTGGCACAAAGATGACGCATGGAATGAAATAAATCAGTTTGCTGACATAGCAATGTATCCCATTAGCAAATTTAATTTTTTGGGTGAGGAAGCCGTTGAAGCAAAAAGAAAAACAACAACACCATTTTTATTTTCAGCAAACTATGAACTTGAAATAAAAAAGGACGAAACAAGTTTGTTCAGTGAGCCTAACATGGCGGAAGGGTGGGATTATACTAGGAAAAGTTTTGCTCATATAGATTGCGCTTATGACGGTGACCATTATTGCGCATTAACAATTCTTTCACCGCTTGACAATAGGGAGCCAGCACTAGCAACAAAGTTTCAAGCTGTTGGTTTTGCTTATCCTGGGAACTGTAAGGCATGGGCGAATGAAGTTGTTAGGTTGCTAAAGAAATACAAGGTAATTTATATTTACAACGAAACAAATCCGGACAAGGGTTATTTCGCCAACCAGTTGCAAAAGCTGGGAGCAAGGGTTAAGACGTATGCTGAAAGTGAAAACAAGCACATTAAAATTTCAACAAACCTATATGAATATTGGGACAAGATTTATTGGTCACCCGACACTGACCCTGAATATCTAAATCAAATAATTGACTATAGGGAAGGGAGCGAGCCTGACGATGCCCCTGACTCATGCGCTTCATTGCTTCGTGAGATATGCAAGCCAAACAAAGCGAGAACGAGAAGTCTTTATGAGTGGTAAAAATAACACTTTTATTTTTTTTGTTTATGTAATAAAATAAACACAAGAGGAATAAATATGATTAGAATTCTGCTCATAGCGGTTCTTGTGTTAATTGTTGTTTGCTCGGTGTTGCTGGTTATTGTTAAACTACAGAAGGACAAGAACAAAACAATGCAAGCAACAGTTGATGATTATAAAAACACCTGTTTTGAACTAAATTGCAAAATTGAAAAATTGAGGAAGGAGATGGAAATTGAAAAGAAGCATAATGAAAAGCTGGCAAAAAAACTTTCTGAAATTTCTTGTATGCCTATTAGTGACGTTCTTCACCAGTTGCAAAACAACTGAAAGAACTAAAACTGTTTATTACATACCCGAAATAAATTCACTAGCGTTTCCGGAGCTTGGTGAATATGAAATACTTCCTGACGGAAGGGTGGCAACGGATGAACGGTTTTTCAGGGAACTATTAATATTTAGAACATTGTACCTTGAGGAAATTGAAAAGTACAATGAAAAGAAAATGGAACTGGAGGCAAAATAATGGATGATTTGAGAATAAAAAACATGGTGAAAAATGACGGTTGGAAAAACCTGTTCACAGGTCTTGGCGGACAGGCTGACAAGAAGTCGCACACAAAGGCACGGCCGGACGGATTTTTGCTTGACGTTGAACTTGAAACAATTTATTCAGATGATGGGTTGGGTGCAAATATCATTGACTACCTTCCGGAAGACATGATGAAAAGGGGTTGGACATACAAGTTTGAAAAGCAAAAGGAAGGGATGGAAAACCTTTCAAAAGAATATGATGAATTTTTCAACTATATTGAAGCGTATGACAAAATCACAGAAGCTCTTAAATGGTCAAGATTATATGGTGGCGGTGTTTTGTTGCTTGGTGCATACGATGGAAATGATTTGAGCGAACCGCTGAACATAAGGGCAATCAAAGATTTTGAAAATTTAAAAATGATTCCCAGAAATAATATTATGTACGGAAGCATTAAATGGCAGTTAGACCCATTGCTTCCAAGATATGGTTTGCCCGAATATTACCCATTAACATTTAGAGTTGGTCAGGACTTTATTGTTAAGACCGTACACCATTCAAGGGTAATTGAACTTCACGGAATTAAAATACCAACTTCACAAGCAAGCATTATTTCACCTGAATACCGTTACTGGGGAATTTCGGAATTGCAAAGGGTTCAGGACAAGTTGAAGGATGTTGCTGGTGCTTTTGGTTCACTTTCACAGCTGTTGCACGAGCTTTCAGTTGGGAAGTTTAAGTTTATGGATTTGGCTGAAATATTGAGTGCTCCCGATGGTGACAAGCTAATTCAAAAAAGGTTGCAAAGCATGGATTTAATGAAGTCAACCTTTCACAGCTTAATAATGGATGTAGGTGAAGACTACATAAGGGAGAATGCAACATTCACAGGCATTCCGGAAGTGATGTATCAATTTTTCATGCTCATTTGTTCAGCAAGTAGCTATCCAATGACAAGGTTGTTTGGCATTTCTCCGGCTGGATTAAATTCAACAGGTGATGGTGATACATACCGTTACTATGACAAGGTTGAATCGGAACAAAAAAGAAAATTACTTCCAATTCTCGACAGACTTACCAGCATTTATTCAGAATGGAAAAACATTGAAAAACCCATAATTGAATTTAATCCGCTTGAACAAATGACGGAAAAGGAACAGGCTGAACTTGCTGAAAAAAAGGCATTAACGGAAAAGACAAAGGCAGATACGTATCAAATGTATATTGACATGGGCATTATGACACCTGAAATTGTTGAGGAGCTTGAGTTCGGCAACACGTTAAAGGAAATTAACAACAAGCTAGGAAATTCAAATGAATTTCCACCAGTAGGAGAGGAGAAATAAAAATGGATAAATGGTTGTCTTTCGTTTCTGTAATAGCGAGTTTTGCAACATTGCTTGGATTTGTTGGAATATTTATAAAGCTGGGAAGGGAAAAGGGTGAATCGGATGCTATAATTAGGGAAGTAAGAAAAGACGTTGACACAAACGCGAAGGACATCAACAGCCTTGGGCAGAAGGTAAACCAAATGCAAATTGAAAATACAAGGTTAATTTCAACCTTGAGTTCCGACTTGGGGTGGATAAAATCAAGTTTAGCTGACATTAAAAGTGAAATATCAAAAGGCAAGGAGAAATAAAAATGGAAGAAGCAAAAGAAAACAAAAAGGAACTGAAGGCGAAGAAAGTTTCTTTATTCGGGAAGATTATTGCTGGTATAATTCTTTTAGTGGGATTTGTTTTGAAGTGCCTTAATATTTTCAATTGTGAGGTTGATGAACTAATTAAAATAGCGTTTGCAATTCTTGCAATTTGCGCTCCAATCGACATCAACATTTCACTGGACAAGTTTTTGAAGGGAGGAAATCAAAATGAAAATGACGCTTGAAGAGTTTGTTAAAAAGTACAACGGAAAAAAAGTTGACTTTGATGGTGTGTATGGTCCGCAATGCGTTGACTTGTTTAGGCAGTATGCAAAAGAAGGATTAAATATTCCTGTTCATACTGGTCTTTGCAAAACAACAGGCGGAGCAAAAGACCTGTTTCTTGATTATGAAAAAATGCCTAATGAAAAAAAATATTTCATACGGTTGCCTAAGAAAAATCCAATCGCTGGTGACGTTTTGATTTGGGATTCTTCAATTTCAAATCCGTATGGTCATGTCGCTATTTGCTTGGGAACTTTGGGAAGCTCGTTTATTGTTTTTGAACAGGACGGATTCAAACAGGACGGAGCAAAAATAAACATAAGAAGCAATCAGAATTTTCTGGGGTATTTGCGCAAAAAATGAAAACTTGCAATACTTGTGAATGGTTTGTTGAAGAAACAGATGTCATTGGTGACTACCAGCATTCAGAAGCAAAAAGATGGGGTTTTGGCTTTTGCCTAGTTAAGGATTTGTTCACTCCAGCAGAAGCAAATGACAAATGCTGTCAAAATTATGTTGAGGAAAATTGCTGTGAAAATAAAGAACGAAACTGAAATTCAATTGATGCGCATACTTTTCAAAACAAGCGGAAGCAAGGCAACAAAAAACAAAACTTCTAAAAGAGCCTATCCCCATGGAATTGAAAGGCAGTATGCAAGAAAACTAAGGTCTTTTTTTGAACCCTTAACAACGTATGTTGAAAAGTACATAAATGAAAACATGGAGCCATTGTTAAGGGGTGATTCAAATAATGTTAGGCTGGATGCTATTCCGGGCGACAGTTTTCGTGACATGATTTACAACCTTGAGGAATGGCTTGCGGTTTATATGCCCGATATTTCAGATGTTGATGAAGATTCAGCTGGTAACGTGATATTAGCTTCAATTGCAAAGACAGCAGAAGAAGCAAAAAAATTCGGCGACAAGGAATTTCAAAAATCAATTGAAAAGGGTATACACGTCAATCCACCTGTCGCAAGTGTATGGTGGAATGATATGCTTAAAAGTTGGGCGGAAGATAATTACACTTTAATTACTTCAAACGCTAAAAAATATATAACACAAATAAACGTTCTTACTGAACAGGCTATTGTTAATGGTCTTTCACCCAAAACATTGAAAGAACAAATAAAAAAAGCAACAGAAAGTCTTTCCGACAAGCATTGCAAATTGTTAGCACGTGACCAGATGGGAAAGTTGAATGGGCAGATATCACAAGCGCAATCACAGGAATTGGGATTGGAACTATACGTATGGTCAACTTCGATGGACGACAGGGTTCGTGAAAGTCACCAGCTAATGGAAGGACTTTTGTGTAGGTATGATGACGCGACAGTTTGTAGTTATGACAATGGCAAAACATGGGTAGACCGTCCCAGCGGTGCGGTTCAATTGCATCCCGGACAGGACATTCAGTGTCGTTGCGTTGGTTCAGCTTTTTATCCTGAACTCGAAGCTGAAATGAAAAAACATACCACTTGAATAATTTATTTGAAATTAAAAAAAATAACACTTTACTTTTTTTAATTTATGTTTTATAAATTAAATATGGAATTAAATGAAGAACAGCTGACAAAAGTAAAAGAGGCTTGTAAGAATATTGATTATGGTTGCGTGACAATAAAATTAAACAAGACTTTGAAGTTTGTTGACATTGTTATTGAACAGCAAATAAGGCTCCAGAATGAGCCCACCATAATTAAAAATGTAGTTGAGAAAGACAAACGATATTAAAAACAGTTTTTCTTTTTAACCCTTTACAAAACAAACAAGCTGACTGAAAAACAGAAGCAACGGAAACAACCGTTGCTTTTTTTTTATTTTGGGATAAAAGCATGGTAAAAACAAACATTAAAAGATTTGATAATATCGACAATTCCCAGTGGATGACGGTTCCTTTTGAAAGAACAAATGAAGGTTTTCTTCGCGGTCGTGCTATTGTTACTTCAATTGGCGTATTTACATACAAAAGAGCTGACGGAACAATTCAGCGTGAACTAAGGCTTCCCGAAGAAGTGTTTGCAGAAGGTACACTTAATTCAATGAAATTAAAGCCTGTTACTTTGAACCATCCCAGCGAACTTGTTACAAGCGACAATGCAAAATCACTTCAGGTTGGAAGTCTCGGCGATAATCCTTCTTGGACAAAAGAATGGCACGACCATAATTATAATGAAGTTACTGATGGAATAAATTGCGCTGTTGACATGATAATAACAAGAAAGGACGCAATTGAAGCCGTATTAAACGGCAAGCAGGCTCTTTCCATGGGTTATACCTGTGACTTGGAAATGGCTGAACCGAATGCCACTTGGTGCGGAATTGAATATGATTTTATTCAGCGCAACATTAGATATAATCATTGCGCAATTGTTGATTCTGCAAGGGCTGGAGACAATGCAAAAATCGAACTCAGAGCGGACAGTGAAGATGCTGTCCTTGAGGATATTTTAGTCACAACAAAAAAGACCGATGGAGGTAAAACAATGTTGAAGAAAATCAACTTGGACGGCATCGACTATGAAGCTGAGGAAAGCGTCATCAAAGCATACAATGCTGAAAAGACACGTGCTGACAAAGCTGAAAAGGATGCTTGTGAAGAAAAGAAAACAATGGACAAAAAGGTTGCTGACCTTGAGGACAAGGAAAAGGAGCTTGAAAAGCGCATTTCCGAACTTGAAGCCGAAAGGGATTCTGCAAAGGAAAAGGCAGACAGCCTTGAAAAAGACCTTGAAAAAGCAAAGGCTGATTCAGCTGACCCAAAACGTCTTGATGAAGCAGTAAAGGCAAAAATGGAACTTCTTCAGAATGCAAAGAAAGCAAATGTTGAAGTAAAGAACGATATGTCCGACATGGACATTAAAAAGGCAATCATTACATCACAGTTCCCGAAGGCAAACTTTGACGGAAAGGATGATGTTTACATTCAGGCACGTTATGACAGCGCAATTGAAATGATAGTTGAAAAGAACGATTCAACTACAAGACAGTTCACTTCAGAACTACCGCCTGAGGTTCACGCTGATGAAAATGACGCTCGTGAAAAAATGATTCAGCGCATGAAGAATCACGGAAAGGAGGAATAAGATATGAATCTTTACGGAAAACTTTCAGATGAAAAAGCCATGTGCGGTATGCTGTATGGCGTAAATCCAAAGACAATAGTTTCCATTCCAGCTGGTGAAAACATTAGCTTCGGAAAGGGTGTCTTCTTGAACGGTGCAAAGACCGCCGTAATGGGTGGCAAGTATTCAAATCACGCTGTTGTTGATTTGTCCGCCTATACTACCGCAAGCAAGGACATCGCACTCACAATTAATGGAACTACCGTTACGGTAACAACAACCGCAACAATCGCAACAGATGTCGCTTCACTTGTTAGCGACATTAACAATGATGTTGACGGTGTGACAGCTGTTGCCGGAACAGGTGCGGACGCTGGTAAAATTAATCTTGCTTCTGATGACGGAAAAGAACTTACAATCGAACTCGTTTACGATGGTTCGGACGTTACTTCAAGCAAGGTAACAACCTCAAGCGATGGTGTTTATGCTGGAGTAGCTGTATTCCACCAGAACGCATTTATGAACTCTCGTGGTTGCTATGTAGCCAAGGAAGCTGTAAACGTAATGGAGAAGGGATATATTTGGGTTGCTCTTGCAAGCGGTGTAACACCAACAGCAGAAGCTTCTGCATACGTAACATCAGCCGGAACATTTACAACTGAATCAAGTGGCAACACACTTGTTGGAAAGTTCAAGTCCGGTTCTGAAACTGGTTCAAACAATGACGCTATTGCTCTTGTTTCACTTGACTAAGGGCAAAAGGAGATAAACGATGAAAACAGGAATTAACCCCATGCGCCTTGATTCAAATGAATCCGCATTTTTCAACCGTGAGCTTTTGTATGTAAAGACAAAGGCTTATGACGCAAAACTTGCTGAATTGAAAGGTCTTTCACTTATCCCAATTTCAACTGAAGCTGGAGCAGGTGTAAATGAAATTGCATTTCAGCAGTATCGTGGCGTTGGTTTTGCAAAAATCATTGCTGACTATGCAAAGGACTTTCCTCGTGTTGATGTTTACGGTGAAGAGAAATCCGTAAAGGTCAAGGGAATTGGTGACAGCTATGGCTACTCCATCACAGAAATTCGCCAGTCCCAGAGAGCGGGCAAGAATCTTGACCAGCGTAGAGCAATGACAGCTCGTAGGGCGCACGATGAACAGATGAACAGAATGTCATTGAAGTCCGATGCTGTAAACGGTACAAACGGACTTCTTGACTATCCTGGAATTACTGAAGTAACGCTTCAGGCAGATGGAACAGGTTCATCAAAAACTTGGGCAAGCAAAACAGCTGACCAGATTGTTCGTGACATTAACGACATGGTCAATGCTGTAATGGAACCAACATACGCTCGTGAAGTTCCTGATACGCTTCTTCTTCCAATTTCACAGTACAATGACATTGCTACTCGCCGTATTGGAGAAGCTGGTGAAAAAACATTGCTTAAATACATTCTTGAAAATTCACCATACATCAAGAAAATTGACTGGTTGAGTGAACTCAAGAATTTTGGTGCTGGCGGAACAAACCGTGCATTGATTGGACGTTTTGATGAAGAGCACATTACGCTTGAAATTCCTCAGCCGTTTGAGCAGTTCGAGCCACAGCAGGAAGGCATGGAATACACCATTCCTTGTCATTCAGAGTGCGCTGGTACAATTATTTATTATCCGCTTGCTTTTGCTTTTGCTGATGGTATTTAATTTGTTGATGTAGTGAAATGCTTCCGGCTTGTAATATAGCCGGAAGCAATTTTTATAAAAAATTAAACATAAGAAGGATGGAAATATTATGTTGATTAAGTATAGTCCAAAGATTGAGCATTTGAAGTGTGTAGTGCTGACACCGTCAGAAGGTCTTACCCTTGAAAGAAACATGGTTCATTTGCTCCCAGGAACAAATGAAATTACTGACGATGAATGGAAAGCAATGAGGGGCAACATAGCTCCGGAACTTGAAGCTGGTGAAATTACAATACTTGCCCAAAAAGTGGGTGACGGACGTGGAAAGCCAGGCGGACGCAAAGCAAAAAATCTTGTTGATATGCCAGTAAACATTGCTGTTAAGTATGTTTCAGAATGCAACAATCCTGAGACGCTCCAGAAGTGGTACAAGGAAATTACAAAGGAAGAGGTTCGTCTTGCAATAACAAAGCGCATGAAGGCTCTTGAGGTTGAAACACCTGAAGATGAAATACCCGAAGCGCCAAACGCCTCACCAATGACTCTTGACGAATTTGACAACGACAGCGAAGACGAAGATTTGTTTGATGATGATTTTGAAGCTGGTGCTGATGAAAAGGATTTTTCAAAAATGAGCGTTGAGGAGCTCAAGGAAGAATGTAAAAAAATTGGCATTGAAGCTGACGGTTTGAAAAAGAAAGAGCTTGTTGAAGCTCTTGAAAATTCAAACAAGGAGTAAAATGTATGATGACTGTCGAGCAAACAATCCAAACTATCTGCCCTGAACTTGCGGATAGTCCATCCCTATCTCAATTTATTCAGATGGCGGTGGAAAGTTTGTCCGGCAGTTTTTTCGGCAAACTTTATAATCAGGCGGTTGCTTACAAGGCTTGCCACTTGTTCACCATAACAATAGGTGACAAAACAGGTGTTCATTCAATTGGTAGTGGTGGAAGCGTTACATCTTATCAGGAAGGTGGAATTAACATTGGTTTTTCTGCCAGTCAAAGTGACAGTGAGCTTGCTACTACACAATATGGCAGAATGCTTTTAGACCTTATGAAAAAAATGCCAAAAATGAACGTGAATAAAAATTGCGTTCCTTCGTTCCCTGTTATACTTTAATTAAAAGGAGGTTTTGAAATGCTGTTTTTCCCAAATGCTACAATTTATGTTTCAGACCTCAAGACAGTTAAGAACGATGAAGGAACAAAAATAAAAACTTTTGATTTTGAAAATGCGCTTGAAAGTTTTAGGTGTGATGTTCAGCCCAATACATTAACTTCTTCACAGGTTGAATTATATGGGTTGGACGCTAAGACAGCAAATACAAAAAAATGTTTTACCAACATGGAAAGCGGAAGTTCCATGGTTTTGGGAAACAGAGCTAAAGTTGAATATGATGATGGTAGTGTTGAATATTACAATATTCAGCCTGTTAATAAATGGAGATTCCACAAGGAATTTCTTTTGATACCAGTGGAGAATGAAAGTGCCTAAGAACGTTACTCCTGAACAGTTTGCAAAAATTCTCGAAGACAAAAAAAAGGCATTAATGCCAGCATTGGAAAAAACAACTGGTCTTTGCTGTAAAAAAATTGCAAGTGACATTCAGGAAAGCATGGCAAAAACTTCACGCAACATGGAACGCTCATATTATACAAACAACAAAAATATCGCACATCACCCATCACTTCCAGGGAATCCTCCAGCTCCGGACACTGGTAATTTAAGGAATAGTATTAGATGGGAAGTTAGCAGTGAAAAAGAAATTGTTACTGGTAGGGTTGGAAGCACACAAAAAGAACCACCATACGGAGCCTATCTTGAATTTGGAACCAGCGTTATAGCTCCCAGACCGTGGTTGAGACCAGCAATGAGGAACAATGAAAATTTTATAAAAAAGAATGTTTCTTTTACTGTGAAAAAAATTCTTGAAGGAGTTGAATAATGGTAAACGCTAAAAAAATATATTCACAACTCCTAAGCAATGCACGGATTTTGGAAATAGTTCCTGAGGAAAATATTTTCAATTCATACCCTAGTTTGATTTCTCAATTTCCGTGTATAATATTTTTGGATGAAAACCAAAACGATATTGAGTATGCTGATAATAAATCGTTAGCAACAAGATGCTCAGTTTCAATACACGTGTTTTCAAAAAAGATGGACGGTTATCCAACGACTTCGGAAATAGCTTTAGCTATAACTGAAGTTATGAATAATGACTTTTGGAATTGTTCTTCAAATGGTGAGGTTTCAGACCCTCAGCAGGATGTTGAACATAGAGTTTTAAATTTTAACAAATCAATTTTATATTGATATAAATATTTTTGGAGGAAAAAGATTATGTCAAATGAAGCCCCTAAAATTGGTCTTGACAACGTTGTTATTGCAGAAGTTCTTTCTGATGATAGCAATGGAATTGTCTATGGTGAAGTCATACCTCTTAAAGGTGCTGTTAATGCAACCGTTAATCCGAATTCGGACGTTGCAACAGACTTCGCTGACAATGGTGCATTCTTTGCTTCAAACAACCGTGGCAACTCAGAACTTTCACTTGAAATGATTGACGTTGACCCAGCTGTTCTTGCAAAGATGCTTGGAATGAAACGTGCAAACGGAATCACACGTGAAACAGGTATGGACCAGTCACCATATTTTGCATTCGGATTCCGTGTATGGATTGCAGGCACTGACGCTGAAGGCAAAAACCGCTATCAGCTTGTCTGGTATGCAAAGGGCAAGTTCAGCGTTCCGGAAACAGGTGGTGAAACAAAGCGTGATTCACTTGACTTCCGCCACTTGAACATGAGCGGTCAGTTTGTTGCAACCCAGTTCGTTCCCGAAGGTGAAGACACAGGAACAATTTGTATGCACTGTAGAACGGATGATGCTGATGTAAGTCAGGCAACCGTCACAAACTGGTTCAATCAGCCAATAGTTTCACTTGCGGTTGATACTGGAGCGGTAACTTTGACGGCTGAATTGCGTGACACACCGTATAACGACCTTGTTATCACAGGTTCTAAAGCTGGTGGAAGTTCATTTAACTTTGCTTCAAGTAGTGTTAAGCTCAATGAAACTGTTATTGTTGCTGATGAAAACGGAGCTCCAATCAAGGGTTCACTTGTTATTGGTTCCGCTGGTGTTTCACCAACAATAACATTTACACCTGAAGACGGTGAGAATCCAATTGAAACCGTCACAGTAACAGCAGGAGTGAAGGACACATTTGGAGTCAGCGTAACACCTCTTTCATTGAAAGTAAGCGTGTAATTTTTTTGGATAACACCGTTTCATAATTAATTTGTGGAGCGGTGTTTTATAAATATTTTTATACAAGAAGGATGGAATTGTATGAGCAAAGAAACAAATGAAAAGGTAAACGAAGAATTGGAAAAGGTAATTCCCAATAAGTTTGAAATTGAGCTCAAGGGAATTAAAAGGGAAATTAAGTTCGGAAACCTTGCGCTTGCAAAAATTGAACGCAAGTACGGAAGCGTGACAAACTTTAAGTCACTTCAGAAGGACATGGAAAATAAGCCGATGGATACGCTTCCTTGGTTGCTTTCAATTTGTATTAAAGACAAGAAGGACATTGGTGAAAGTGTTGACGATATGCTTAATGCGCTTGACGACAGCAATATTCTCATTACTGACGTTTCAGAAATTCTTTCAAGCGCAATGAACAGCGCAATGAGCAACCTGAACGAAAGCAAAAAAAAAGTAAGCAAGGAGACGGAGGAGAAGGAAACGACCTAATTCCTTGGACTTACTTGCTAACTGAAGCTATAACAACACTTGGCAAAAGTGAAGAATGGTTTTGGGATTCCGAACTTCGTATAGTTTGGAATCTCATTATGGAAAAAAGAAGGCTTGATGAAATACGCATGAAAAATCAAGCTATTTACATTGCGTCTTATGTATGGGGTCACGAGCCTGATGAAGAGGAAGAAGAAAAGGAAGTTGCTGGTCGTGATAAGCCAATAGACGAAGGTATGTTGAGAGGTTTGTTTTAATGGCAGATGAATATTCCATTAACGCTGAAATAAAATTAAATTCCAACAATTTTTCAAAAGGAATAAATGACTGTAATAAATCTCTAGGCAACTTCGAAAAAACTTTAGGCGGAGCAGGAAAAAAAGTATCTTCAGGATTGAAGTCATGGGGAATAAACCTAAGTCAATTTGGAAGTCAAGCAAGTTCCGTTCTTAATAATTTTGGATTAGACATAAGCAAGTTAGCTTCAAAACTCGGACCGAAAGGTCAGCTTGTTGTTGCGATAGTTGGTCTCGGTGTTGCTATTGGTAAGCTCGGACGGCAAATGAATGAAGCCGTTGGTGAAATTGTAAAAGGAACAGGTGCAACAGGGGAAGCCCTTAAAGGCCTTGAGCAAAGTTTCAAGAACGTTCTGACAGGCGGTGTCCGCTCCAGTATGCAAGAAGTTGGAACGATGGTTGCCGAAATCAATACAAGGTTCGGCTCCACTGGCAAGGAACTTGAAACACTTACTGATAAATTTGATATGTTCGCAACCGTCACAGGGGTGAACGGAAAGGAAGCGATAGATGACGTTGCGGACGTTATGAAAAAATGGGGCATTTCAAATGAGGACACTGGAAAATTATTAGACCAGCTCACAAAAGCAAGCCAAGATTCCGGAATATCAGTTAAGACATTAACAGCAACACTCAAACAGGGAAAAACAATTTTTTCCCAATTCGGAATGAGCACTACAAAGTCAATCGCATTTCTTGAAAGCATGGCAAAAGCTGGTGTTAATACCGAAACTGCAATGGTGGGAATGCGTGTTGCGCTTGCAAAGTTTACAAAAGAAGGAAAGAACGCTCAAACAGCATTTGCTGAAATAGGAAACGCAATTAAGAACGCAACTTCAGATTCAGAAGCCCTTTCAATTGCCATGGAAACTTTTGGTGACAGAGCCGGGCCGGAAATGATAAACGTTTTCCGAAACGGTGCAATGAGTGTTGAACAGTTCGAAGAAGCGTTAAAAAATGCTGGTGGTGTGCTTGAAGAAACTGAAGCTAATACAAGAACAAGCAAGGAAGCGTTGAAGGAATTCGGTGACTCCATTAAATCAATGATTGGTGGTGTTGGACAGGGTCTTGAAAAATTATTTCGTGATTTAATTGACACCATAACCGATATTGTAAGGGGATTAACACCTGTCGTCCAGCCAGTAGCTGAAATAATTGGTGAAATACTTTCCACTATCGGAAGCATGATTAGAACGTTTGTTCAAGCCCTTGCTGAATTTAGAAAAAGATTTGTTGGCGTATGGGATGTATTATGCAAAACCATGCAATCCGCATATCAAATAATTCATCGAATTTTGGTAAACATTCAAAAGACATTCTCCAATTTATTCGGATTTATTTTCGCATTGCTGGACAAGGAATGGGCTCTTGCTTGGGAATATGCAAAAAATACATTCTTGAGATTTGCTGATTCGATACTTTATGCAATGACACAATTAATTAAACTTATGTCCCCCATGCTGAACAAAATATTGCAAGGATTTAATAAGTTCGTTGACATCTGGAACTGGATTCAGGAAAAGCTGGGAAACACAAAGGCAAAAAAATTCACTCTAATTGACGATTCTTTTGATTTGGGAACAAGTTCCGGACTGACTAAGGCACTTGAGGAAAGCAATAAAAAAATAAACCAGCTGAGCGGAAAAGCAAAGAAGCAAATGATTGGAACTTTAGGTGAAGTGAAAAATGTTTCAACTGAAGTTGCAAGAGGAATAGAAAACACTGCACAAAGCACAACCGATTCAATTTCCAAGTGGAATGACAAGTTAAGACAACAGCAAATTGAGCAACTTGAAAGGGATAGAAACAATGCCGTAACTCGTGCCAAAAATGAAAAGAAAAGCGAAGAAGAAATATTTGCTATTAAGGAACAGTACAATGAAAAAATAAGAGCGTTGAAGGAAGAAGCAATTCGTGATGAAATGAATGCTGAATTGAAGAATGCAAAAAATTCCGAGGAATCAGCAAAAATACAAACATACTATCTCAATGAAATTGCAAAACTCTATGAGGACGTTGCTGAAAAAACGGAAGCTTCTTCAAAGAAGCGTTCACAATGGGATTCAAAGTTGCTCGCCCAAAACATAGCGTTGCTTGAAGCTGAAGAAAACGAAAGTGCAAAAAGAGCTGAAAACGAAGGAAAGACAGAAGCCCAGATTTTTGCAATGAGAAAAGATTATGGCGAAAAAATAATTGCACTCAAGAAGGAACAAATTGAAGCGCAAAGGCAAGCTGACCTTGAAGGGGTAAACGACCCTGAAGAAATTGCAAAAGTAAACCTTTATTATCAGAACGAAATTACAAAAATGACTAAGGAGGAAAACGAAAAAAGAAAAGCGTCCAATGAAAAGACCCTTAAAGACATGGTTAAAGATATTAGCAAGTTTGCAAAGAATGCTATGCAGGTATTCAAAAGCATTGGTGACACGTTCAAAAAAATATGGAGCGGAATAAAATCACTTGCTGTAAATGTTGCAAAAGGCTTGGTTAGTTCATTTAAGAACATAAAGAATTTTATGGACACTTTGTTCAACCTAGACCCCACTGAAACGCTGACTAAAATGCTTGAATACGAAGACAAAGTTTTAACATTCTTTGTTTCAGGTGTTCAAAAAATTCCCAATTTCGTTGAACAAGCATTGAGCTCAATTTCAGTGTTGATGGACAAATTGTTTGAAAATATTGACGTGGAACAAATAGGTAACGTTATACAAAGTGTCATTGAATCGTTTGTAAAGTATGCTCCAAAAATTGCGGTTCAAATAGCGCAAATCTTCTCACAAATAATTCAAACGGCAGTTAAAACAATCGTTGACAATATGGACGCTATTGTTGACGCATTCGGAAAAATATTTATGGCAATTCTCGACAACTTGCCAACGATATTAAGAATGTTTGTCACCGCAATACTTTCATTCATTAAAAACATTGGTGAATACATAAACGCGAACGCTGACCAGATTGTTCAGGACTTGGTTGACTTGGTTACTGGTATTGTTCAAGCGTTGATTGATTTCATAACGACAGGCGGATGGAAAACTTTGCTTGATGCTATCGTCAACATCATTAAAGCTGTAAACAAAGCAATTACAGACAACATTCCAGCTATAGTTGATGCAATTATAGCCATGCTTCCCGATTTGGTTGACGCTATAATTGAAATAATTGTTGACATAAACAAGTCCTCCAAAAAAATAATGAAGCCCATTATGAAATTGATTGTTGCTATCATAAAGGCAATAATAACAATTATCACAAATGAAGAAGTTATTCAGTCAGCCCTTGAAGCGTTCATTGCGTTAATCGAAGCTGTATTAACTGAACTACTTCCGGAACTTCCGAAAATTGTCTGGCAGTTGGTAAAAGGTCTTGTAAACGCATTCCTTCACATTAATTGGGGTTCACTTGTCAAGCAAATGTTCAAGGCATTTATTAACGGAATTAAAAAGCTGTTCGGAATACATTCTCCGTCAACACTTTTTCAGTCATTCGGAAAAGACATGATTGCTGGTTTGTTTAACGGCTTGAAAAATATATGGGGAAAAGTCGGCAGTATTTTCAGCGGTTTTGTTTCAAAAATAAAGAACGTGTTCTCAAACATAAAGGACGCTATTGGGAATGCCATGAGTGGGGCATTTAGCAAGGTTAAGGAATGGGCTGGGAAAATTGGTGACGTGCTTGGAAATATTGGCAGTGGAATTAAAGATATTGTCAGCAATTTAGGCGGAAAGGTTGTAAGCGGTGTAAAAAGTATTGGAAGAAAAATTAGAAGCGGTGTAAAGAGTGCGGGAGAGAAGATCAAGAGTTTCTTCGGCTTCGCAAACGGAACACCTTCTGCACCTTCCGGGCTTGCGGTTGTTGGTGAACGTGGTCCGGAACTTGTTAATTTCCGTGGCGGTGAACAGGTTGTGAACGCTGAAAATACTAGAAAGATGCTTGCTGGTGGAAACAATACTTCCAATACTTTCAGTATGGTGTTTAACAATACGCCAAAGACAACGGCATTTGAAATAATGAGGGAAGTTAAGAAATACAGTAGGCAGTTAGCCTTTAATGGAGTTCTATAATGCAGAAACTGATTTTTACAAACAGCAAAAATGAATCAATAGACTTGACCTCAGCTCCTTTTGGAATTGTTGAATGGGAAGGATTTTCAAATGTTGAAATGGAAGTTCAATCACAAACTGTTCCATTCGTTGACGGAAGCATTTATATTGACAACCTGTTAAACGACAGGCAGATGACTGTCATGGTTGCTATAGAAGACAACGGCAACTTGAAAAAAAGGTATGAGCTAAGACGTGAACTTATAAGGATTCTTAACCCTAAGTTCGGTGAAGGTGTACTAAGATATAAAAACAATTATCTTGAGAAGCAAATAAAATGTATTGCTGATTCACCCATGTTTGAGAATCATAACAGTAATGATTCAGGAACCGTTAAGGCAAGCATAACATTTACAGCCTGTCAACCGTATTGGGAAGACTTGGAAGACACTGTTACTTTTCTTTCATTAACTGAACAGCCAGTAATAACAAATGAAGGGGATGTCGCTTCACAGGTGAGAATTGATGTTGAAGGTCAAAGTACAAACGTCAGAATTAAAAACGTCACAACAGGTTCACAAATTGGTCTTTCTGGATTTGTAAGTCAGCCAGTAAAAATATCAACTGAATTTGGAAATAAAAGCGTAAAAGGTTCAGTTATGAACTGGAGAAATGTCTTTGGCGGTGAATTAAAGGATATTGCAAACGCTGGTGAAGTTGCGGTCATTGTTGGTTCTGACGGTGCGATACTAAGAAGTGAAGATGGAATAAATTGGTTCAGCCAAATCAGCAACACCGTTGAAAATTTGAATTGTGTTGACTTTTCTTTTGCGTTCAATATGTTTGTTGCTGGTGGTGCTGATGGAACAGTTCTTTATTCAGAAGATGGAAAAGAATGGCATAACGGAACAAACACATCAACTGAAAACATTAACGCAATGGCTCATTCCAATACAAGAATTATTGCTGTTGGAGATAACGGAACTATTTTGACAAGCACTGATGGAATGAGTTTTGTTGCTATGGAAAGCCCCACTTCCAGAAATCTTTATGACGTTATTTATAATGACGTTACTTTTGTTGCAACAGGTGCAAACGGAACTATTTTGACAAGCACTGATGGACTGACTTGGACATCACAGACAAGCGGAACAACCTATTCGATTCGTTCAATAGCGTATAACGACAACACGAATGAATTTTTGGCAGTAGGGAATGAAGGTTTAATGATTAAAAGCACAAACCTTCAAAATTGGACAGCGTTGACTCCTTTGGCGTATCTTACATTGAATAGTGTAATTTACAATGACAGTCTCAATTCTTTTGTTATTGCTGGTGATTACGGAACAATTATAACAGGTCTTGATGAATTCAGTAGAATTACACTTGATGACGATGAAAAAGAAATAATGTTCGTTGGATTTGTTAAGGAATACAGCTCAATGTTCATTGGTGGAGCTGGTGTTCTTTACAGTTCAAGCAATGCTGAAGACTGGCTAAATATTCTTAACCTTATTGATTCTCAATTACATGATGTTATTTATATCAATGATTTTGAACTTTACATCGCAACAAGTTCAAGCGGAAAAATAATTATTAGCGAGGATGGAGATGTTTGGCAAGTTGTAGACATTGGAATTAATGTTAATTTATTTAGTTTAACGTATAACCCCAACAGCAAAACTTTGATTGGAGTTGGAACTGGTGGAACAATAGTCAGGAGTTTTGATGGGCATACTTGGGAAATTGTTGTCAATGGTGTTGCGCCTTATAAATACTTTCTTTTAACTGCTGATTATGAATATTTGCTGATTGATGATGACAGTAAACTCATAATTGCACAAAATGATGAAACAGGTTCTTTATATAATGTTTGTTATTGTGAAACTCAAAACATTTATGTCGCTGTCGGTTATAATGGAAAAATAATTACCAGTAGGGATGGGAGCAACTGGAGCGAAAGGGCAAGCGGAACAACTGAATCTTTGAATGATGTAATCGAAAGAGATGGAATTATAGTTGCTGTCGGCAATAATGGAACTATTGTTTACAGTACAGATGGAATAAATTGGATTGTAGCTAGCTCACCAACAAATGAAAATTTAAATGGTGTCTGTTCAAGCATGGTTTCAAAAATAAAATTCCTTGCCGTTGGAAATAATGGAACAGTCCTAACTTCAGCTAATGGCAAGGACTGGAGACAGTTTAATTCCGGAATCAACGTAAACTTGAATTCCGTGTGCTATTCTGAATATTTTTCTCAATTTGTTGCGGTTGGCAACAATGGAACTATTGCTACCAGTGTGAATGGAAAGACATGGAATGAAAGTGCAAGCGGAACAAGCCAAAGTTATGAAAGTATTATTTTCTCAAGCACACTTAATAAATTCATTGCAGTAGGAAGCAAGGGTGTAATCATGAACTCCTACATTTCGGAAGAACAAAACCTGATAAACAGGTTGTCGCCAAATTCAGACATCAATTTCAATCTTGAAGTTGGTGAAAATATCTTGCGTGTTTCTTGTGAGAACGGAAGCCCCAGAATCACAATTAAATTCAAAAATAAATATATCGGGGTATAACGGAAATGAACAACAGACCTTTTGTTTACCTTTATGAATGGAAAAATTCACAGTTTCAACAAATTGCCGTTATAGATGACTACGAGGATGTTTCTTGGGAAACTAGGCTTTATGAAGCTGGCACTTTTACTGTTCAAATTAATTTTAATTTGCCGAACGCTGGTCTACTCGCTAAAGGTTTGTTTATTAGGTTAGGAAATGACCCATACAAATTCGGTGAAATAAACAACATTGAAAACACGCTTGGAAACACTGGAAAAGGAGAGCAATATAAAATCGCAACAGGTTTTGATATTAGGTACATATTTCACAAGCGAATTATAAAAAATCTTAACTCATCTGAATCATGGACATATTCTGGAGCTGGTGAACTTTGCATGAGAAAATTAATTTCCTCCCAATGCGGTGAAGATGAAATTGACACAAAAAGAAAACTTCCAATTTCAAATTCGATTCCTTCTGTTGGTGTTGGTGCTTCATACGTTGTAAATGAAGCATACAGCAATCTTTATGACGTTCTTGTTACCATTGCAACACAAACTCAAATTGGATGGAGAATTTATTTTAGCGGGACACTTGAGCTTGAAGTTTTTCTTGGTGCTAACAGAAGCAATTATATTCGGTTTGATACCACAATGCAAACATTGGACAGCGGTTCATTCACGGACAGCAATGATGAATTCACAAATGCGGTTTACATTGGCGGAAAGGGAAACGGAACCGACAAGGACATTTATGAAGCGGAAGAAGAAGGTGCTGAAGGTTTGTTTAGGAGTGAATCTTGGGTTGACAAGGAAGAACTGACCGATGAGGAGCAATATAGGGTTGAAGCAATGAACATCCTTCGCCAATACTCACAAACAATTTCTATTAATGGAAAAGGCTTGCAGAAATCACCGTATGTCTTTGACGAGGATTTTTTTGTTGGTGATATTGTTAGCTTCTCATTTTCCGGAATAACAGCAAGTGTACCTGTTCTAAGTGTTACCCAGCATTGGAGCAAGGGTGAATTTGATGAGGACATGGAAATTGGAAAACCCTTGTCTGACGTTAAAAGGCAGTTGTCATTAATGCTTAAAAAAATTCAGTCAGCTAGTTCTTCCATAGCTTCAAAAACAACCAGTTCGACAATATGGTATGACATTCCGGTTGACAGGGAAATGAAGTCAGATGAAGTTGTTTATGATGTTATTGGCTTTTATAACAATGTTGGAACAGGTGAAACATTTAAGCTGTATTTTGACACAAACGGAACAGGAAGTAAAATTTATCACGTGTACTTGAGGGATTTGCAGGGAACAGGCAAACTTACATTGACAACAGGAATGAGTAGTGCTCAAGATTTGTTGCTTGATGGTGGAACATACGTTACAATAATTTATGTTGATAACGAAGGAAATATAAGCACGATAGCATAATTTAGGAGGAAAAGAATTATGGCAGACAGAAGAATTGACCAGTTGACGGAAGCTGAGGATATCAGCGATGAAGACCTCTTTGTGATTTGGAAACAAAACATCTCCCAGACAAGAAGCATTAAGAAAGGAACGATGAACCTAGCGACAAAAGATTATGTTGATAAAGTAAAAGAATGGCTTGATATTACAAGCGATTTCAGCATAACAGGTTCAACTTCTGGACTTGTTTTGAACTCTGTAAAATACAATTCGATACTACAACAATTAAAGATACTTGTTAAAAAAACAAATTCTACATCCTCAATGTCATCAATTAAGTTATATCTACAATACAATGGTTCAGAAGAATCCATTGCTTTTGGTGCCAATACAATATTACTTTGGAATCACACAGCGGGAGCAAACGGTCATCTTGTTGGTATGGAGTATGGTTCAGCTGTCATTTCGTCAAACAGGTTCCAAATAGACACTTATAATAGAAACGAAGGGCAAATTTGGGACGCTAACGATGTATTTAGAGGGATTATTTGGTTATAATAGGAGAGAGAGGAAATACAAAACTAATTTTTTATTTTCACTTATGCAACAAACCTGAATTTCATTCACAAAAATTCAGGACAGGTTCTTTTTCATATTAATCCCTGTCCTGAATGCTGGTTGTTAAATAAAGTTGTATAGTACACGTCATAGTCCTTGCCATATTCAGCACGTTTTTTGTTCGCTTCATCCCGACACAAATCACCGTTGCTGTATGGTGGGGACACATATACATCTTTGAAAAATTCAGTTTTCTTGCACACGTGAAAAATAAATTTCAAATTGTCCATGCTATTAATAATCCTATGCTAAAAAGCAAACACGAAATTCCTTTTATTTTGTCTTTCATTTTTTATCCTTTTCACTAATTTGCTTTCCGCAAGAATTATACATTACCATATACACATATTATAGGAATGAACCAGCATAAAAAGTTAGATTTTACTATACAAAATACTATATAAATATTAAAAAAAATAAAATAATTTGTAAAAACTACTTGACATATTTTGTAAAACATTGTATATTATAAGTGTAAACTAAATAAAGCAAGTAAACAGCTTGCGAGGAGAACTACCATGAAAAATATGGTTGTAAATATGGACGGATGGTTTGGCAAAGTTATTGATTATAAAACTGGTAAAAAATCCAGTTTGTGTCCTGGCTGTAATATGATTAAAGTTAAAATTTTGGGTTATACGGAACTATTAGAAAGTGACCCATTTAATGAATTTACAAAACGCGACTATCCTATTGGTAACATAATTCTTGCAAATGAGCGTCAGTTCAAACCATATCCCGAATATGTTGGTTTCAAATGTGGTGAATGGGTTAAGGCATGATAAGGAGGCAAATTATGAAAACTAACAAACAACATTTAATTGAAATGCTTTTTCAGCACTGTCCGGGCAATGTCACAAAACAGGTAGTTGAGGAATGCTTCAAGATTATTAACAAATACGATTGGGCAGTATTTTGTTCACAAATGGATGACTATGACCATCCTGGTGAACGCATACACGCAAAGGAAGTAATGGAAAAGGAACTTGAGGAATTTAAGCGTCCTTTCGGAACCGTGTGCTATACCAATATTGAAGTTGCAGAGCACGTGATTAGAAATTTAACAATGGACATTTATCCAGCGCATAATTTCTATCACCAGCATTTTCACAACCTTGAAAAAGAATTTGTAGGTTTCTAAATAAAAACAAGTGGGAAGTTATATTTTCCCACTTGTTTTTTGTATACTGATATATTAAAAATATGAGGGTCTTATTACAGCTATACAATTATATTTATATATAAATTTAAATAATATTTTATTACATAAAATATTATTTATAGCGTTTTTACGCAAACATAATATTTTTAATTTTTTTAACATGAGGTATTTATCTTTTGTTCCTATAATAAAAACATACCACTTTACAAACTAACTAAAAAATGTTATTGTTTGCAAAGTTAGGTTAGAGGAATAAATAATAATCAGGCCCATTATTTATTCCTCTAATAGGAATTTCAAAGCTGTTAATCGTTTGCGGGACTGAACCTCGAAAGGGGTGCGAACGGTTGACAGCTTTTTTTATTTTCACAGGTGTAAAAATGAATGGTGTGACAGCAAAATATTTCTCCAGTAAGTTTGTAATTGAAAACAAATTAACTTTAGCTGACGTTGCGTTGCTTGAGTATCTTTACAGCTGGATTCTTTCAGAAACTCCACCGGACGTTAAACTTTATGGCATTAAAAAAGCGTTTTGGATTTCACAGTCCAAAATAGCGCAAGACTTTGAAGGGTTAATGGTTCAGGCTGTTGTTTCACAGCGGTTTAGAAAATTTGAGCGCATCGGGTTAATTGAAAAAAAGTTTATTGAAGACTATTACTGTTTTAGGGTGTGTTTTAACTGGAAAAAGGTTTTGGAATCCCTTGCTCCCCAGGAATGGCTAAAAGAATTAAATATGAAGTTTGCGCTGAATTGGTTTGAAAAAATATTCAGCTATATGCAAGAGGAACAAAGTGAGGAAGCTAAAAGAAATGAAGAGTGGCAGAAAAAACCAGCGCACGAAATTATCAACGGTTTTATCGAAGAGGAAAGGGAACAGAAAAAAAAGTATATAGAAAAAATTGGTGTTGAAGCGTTTGAGGAGGAGGAACGCAAGTTCAAGGCAAAAAAACAAAAAGCATTTCTTTTGGATATACCTGTTGACCGTGTTTTGGATGATGGTGAAAAATTGCCTTATTGCAAGCAGTCGGACGCAATAGCAAAAAAAGTTCTTTGGAAATATGGTCTTTATTTTCAAAACAGGGTTCCAAAAGAAGGTGAAAAGCCAACAAAAACATATATTAAGCTATGTCATAAAATTGAAGACATTTACAACGGTCGTTTCACCAGTTCACGCTATTACAATTTTAATGAAAAGGTTTTTTCGAACAAGCAATTTGAAACGGACGGTTGGCGTGAAAAAATAAATGCTGTAAAGGGTAATTGGAAAGAAGTTAAAAGGTTAATTTTTAACGCTTGTGAAAACTTTGCTCTCATGTATGACGAAAACAGAATGCCATTTAATAAGAATTTCTTAACTACCAGCTTGAATGACTGGTTCTTCAGTGACAATCCAACAAGCAAAGGACAAAGTCAATTTATACAGTCGTTAAATGAGCCAATGGTTCAAGGTCAAAAACTTGATAGGGAAGGCGGACAAAGAATAGCAAATAAAATAAAGCAAAAATCACCAGTTGCTTATGAATCAGGACACGAATTAAATGAATTGTTACCTGTTAATGCGAGTGAAAGTGTTGCGTGGCGCTACATCAAGAATATTATAAATTGGGGTAAACTTTTGTATGAGTTTGAACCAAACGCAAAATATTTTCTGGAGTGTGAAATTAACGGTGAACTTGAAAGCGGTGCAAAAGTTTTGCCAGCGTTGTTTGCACGGTATTTGAAGGAAAATAAAATTAGTGTTTCACTTGGTACTTTGGACATTGAAAAAAGCGTTGACAACAATGCTCCGTGGCGGTGGTTTATTGAGGACGCTTGCAGAAAACACGAGATGAACATGGATTTTGTCCAGTGTTTTAATGCAAGTGATTTTTATGACGCTGGTAGAAGTAGCAACATTGAAAATGATGATTATGAAATACCTGTTTTTTGATTTTTAGAGGAAACAAAATGACAGAAGGGAAAAGAGAAAAATGCCAGTTTTGTGGAAACTGCGATTTAGATGGGTATTGCTTGGCAAAAGAAAACTATGATTATTTTGAGTGTGAGAACGATGAGCACTTCGAGTTTATTGAGAGAGAGTTTAAGGGCGGTGTAACAGCCGACATTCTGGAGGAATTTGTGAATAAAATAATTGACCGTTAAAAGAGGCGAAAGAAAAATGAAACTGAAATGGGAAATGACAAAAGGAGTTGTTAGGTGTGAACATTGTGGATTCGTTACAAGATATGGCTATAAAGATAGAGATACTGTCTGCTATAACTGTCATGCAGGGTACTTTAGATTTTATGTGAATGAAGTCAGACCTATGAGTATAATAACAGAAGGACACACAATAACAGCTAGTATGTATTAAGTGAGGTGAAATAAATGGAAATAAGTGTAATACCAGCTAAACTTAAAGAAGAATTAGAAGATAAGAAAAAATATGTTAAAAAAAAGCATGGTTATCCCACCGTGAATGAATTGATTGAGAAATTGCAGGGATTAAAGGAAAAAAGGTTATGGGAATGAACTTATTGGAAATGATTTTGAGCATTATCGATTTTGCGATTACGATTCAATGCTTAAATATGTTATTATTCAGTAACCCTATAATATATTTAGGTAGGCTATAAGTGAAAAGGGAAAAATTAAATACGCTTTCCGAGCGTGACTTGTTAATAGGTTTAATTACTTCAGAAAAGTTTTGTCGCGAAATCAGTCCAATATTAAATCCTCGTTTGCTTGAAATTGAATATGCGCGAATTGTTGCTGGTTGGATAAAAGAATTTTATGCTAATTTCAAAAAGGCTCCCGGCAAGGACATTTTGAAATTATACCGTGCTAAATGTGAAACTATTACTGATGAGGATTTGCAGGATAATGTTTTAACTTTTGTTGAAAAGGTTTGCAAGGATTATGACAACATAGAAAAGTTCAATGATGAATTTGCACTTCAGCAAGCTATTGAATATTTGAAAGCTAGAAGTTTGAAAAACCTTACTGAAGATGTTGACGCATATTTAACCAGCGGTGAAATTAGCAAAGCAGAAAATGCAATTACGAAATATAAAAACGTTGAAAAGAGTAGTGGTGAAGCTGTGAGTTTGTTGCATAATTTTGAAGCTGTTGTAAACAGTTTTACGCAAGAAGACGAACTGTTGTTTCAATTTCCTGGTGCTTATGGTGCGATAGTTGGAAAAGTTCACAGGGAAGATTTCATTAGTTATTTAGCTCCAATGAAAAGGGGTAAAACTTTTGCATTAATTGACGCTGGTGTTGAAGCTGTTAAAAACAGTTTGAAGGTTTTGCACGTTTCACTTGAAATGAGCGAACACCAAATGTCGAAACGCTATTGGACAGCGTTGAGCGGACAGTTAAATGAGGATAATAACGAAATAAATTATTCTTATTTTGAAAAATCGGAAGACGGTGAAAAATGGGAAATTAAACACAAAACAATAGCACGAAAGGGAGTTTCAATATCCCAAATTGAAAGCAAGCAAAAAAATCTCAGGCGGTTGTTTAGGGGTGGTGATATTAGAATATTAGCTGTTCCGGCTTATAGTTTGAGCGTTGAAGCGTTAGAAGCAAAATTGGACAAGTTAGCTCAACAGGAGCAATATATTCCGGACGTTATTATTGTTGACTATGCTGATATAATGGCTCCCAGCGATAAGGGTGATTATAGAAATCAGCTTGACGGAATATGGAAGAGGTTGAGGGGACTTGCACAAAGCAGAAAAGCGGTTGTTTTTACAGCAAGCCAGTCAGGAAGACAAAGCATAAATAAAAATGCTGATTCAAAGGACATAGCGGAAGACATCCGTAAACTTGCACACATTACAAGCATGGTTGCATTAAACCAAACAACGGAAGAAAAGAAAGATGGTGTGTTGCGCTTGCGACAGTTGGCGCTCCGTGAAGGTGAAGCAGAATTTCGTGAAGCTGTTTGCACACAATGTCTTTCCATTGGACGTATTGTTACTGACAGTCATTTTGACAATGAAGTTATTTTGGAAGAAAAAAATAGTGAAACTACCAGCAAAAGAAAAAAGAGGGTGTGAATGGTTTTGCGCTTTAATCCTATAATATATATGTATGATACGAAAGATAAAAATAAGAAATATTCAAAGTCACAAAGACACTACACTGGAATTTAGTTCTGGAATAAATGCTATTGTTGGCAGTTCAAACAATGGCAAGTCCGCAATTTTAAGAGCGTTGTATTGGTTGCGCTATAACCGTCCATTGGGAACTGACACCTTGTTAAGTCATTGGGCATTTGACAAGAAGGGAAATCAAATTGAAGAAATGTCAGTTACCGTTGAGAATGACAATGGTGTTGTGAAAAGAGCAAGAACCAAAACAGAGAACAAATATATTGTTAATGAGCATGAACTAAATGTTGTTAAAACTGATGTTCCAGAAGAAGTTGAAGGTTTGCTAAAATTAAGTGATACAAACATACAAAAGCAACAGGACGCTCCTTTTCTTTTGTCCCTCAGTGGTGGACAGGTTGCACAATATTTCAATAAAACTGTTCGCCTTGACGTTATAGACAAGGTACTTTCAAACGCTGAAAGCAAGAGGAGAAAAGCGTCACAGGAATTAAAGCAAACTGAAGAATTGTTAAATGGTTTTGAACAAAGGAAAAATGAATATTATTGGCTAAATGCTGTTGAGAAATTAATTGCTAAATACGACAATATTACAAGCAAGAAAAATAAAAATGAAAATGAAATTACTTTGTTGAAACAGCAATTTGATGATTATGCAACTTGTTCAAATGCGGTGTCAAAATATAATTCCGTTTTTGATGCAAAAAAACTTGTTAATGAATTTGAACAACAGCAAAAGATATTGGCTGGAATTGCTGTTAGAAAGAATGTTATTTTGGATAAAATAAACAGGGTTAAAAAATGCAAAAAAGAAATATATCCTTCATTTAATGAGCAGAAGAATTTAATTGCACAAATAAATTCAATTGATGTTGAAGGAATTAGGGAAGAAAAAATTGCACTACAAAATCAGCTTGAAAAAATTAATTGTTGCAATGAAGAAATAAACAGCAACAATGAAAAAATAAAGGAATTGAAAGAGCGGTTGCCAAAAGTTTGTCCTTTGTGCGGTGCTATTATGAAAGAAGGGGTGTGTAAAAATGAGAACTAAAGATGATTTGTTGCGTGAAGCACTTGAAGCTTCGGGTTATTACCAGCAACAAGATAAAATTGTTACGTTGGATGAAAATTGTGATTTAAGGTACGAACAACAGGTTTCACTTTTGCTTGCTCGTGAAGTTGTTAGAAGTAGACCTGATTTGTTGAGTGTACCCGATAGGGATTTAGTTTACATTGTTTGTGATTCCTTGGGCAATTTTGGACTTCCCAGCAATGATTTAACAAGGTTGCTGGAAGAGGAAAAACCTTTTGACGATTGCTTCATTGGTGTTTATAGTTTAAGCAAACGAAGACTGATGAATAAATTGTATAAGGGAAACGGTGTTGAATGGGTTCCTTATCACGGAGCAAGCAAATGAAATTAATTGTTACGAGCGATTGGCATTTAAGGGCGACTAGACCACGATGTCGCACTGACGAAAATTGGAGAAATTGATAAATGAGTTATTATATTTATTGTATCACAAATAAAATCAATAATAAAACTTATATTGGTCAAAGAAAATGTCCTAAAAATAAGTTGCCTAAAGAAGATGATTATATGGGTAGTGGTGAACTTGTAATAAAAGCCATTAAAAAATATGGATTAAGTAATTTCTCAAAAACGATTCTTGAATCAGAAATTGAAATGAAGAAAGAAGTTGATAAAAGAGAAATTTATTGGATTGCTGAATATAAGAAAATTGGTAAGGCTGAATATAATATTTCAGTTGGTGGAACTGGTGGTAATTTAGGCGAAGAAGTTGTTAAAAGAATTGGAATAAAACAAAAAATATGTTGGTCTAATTCTGAATATAAAGAAAGGCAAAGAAAATCTCATTTAGGAAAATCACCTTCAAATAAAGGTGTTCATGCAACTTTAGAACAAATTGAAAAAAATAGATTAAAACATATTGGTAAAAAGCAATCTGAGGAAACTATTAGGAAAAGAATTGAAAAAACAAAAGGAAAGAAAAGAAGTGCTGATTTTAAGAGAAGATTATTTGAAAAATTAAAAGGTCATATTGTTAGTGATGATACTAGAAAGAAAATGAGTGAGGCTCGTATGGGTAAAATTTCTAATACTAAAGGTTTGTGTTGGTTTACAAATGGGATAAAGAATGTAATGGCTAAAGAATGTCCTGAAGGATTTAGAAAAGGTATGACTAGAGGTTTGAAATGAAAGTATTCAAAGGAATTATAACGGCAGATTGGCATTTGTCACAGACAAAACCTAGATGTAGGATTGATAATGATTGGATTGAAACTCAGAAAAAAATAGTTCATCAGATTTTTGAATGTGCAAAGAAATTTAAAGTTGATGTTTTTATTGTTGGCGATATTTTTCATTCTAATTCAGATACAAGTTTTGAGTGTATAAAGATAGTGCAGGATTTTGCAAAGGAACTTGAAAAGATAGGTTTGAAACTTTATGTAATTTTTGGAAATCACGACCTTATGTATCATTCTGTTGAGAACTTAGATAAATCAGCAGTTGGAATTCTTATGAATTCTGAAAACATTTATTTTGCTGGTGATTATTCGGACGATATTGGTGCGGGACATTTTAATGAAAAGATAGAAAATAAAAGAATTATATTTAAACATATTCTTTGTTTCAAGTCAAAGGATGAGTTACCGCCTAATGTTGAAGCGGTTACTGCTCAGGAATTATTGGATGAATATGATAATGCAAAATATGTGTTTTTGGGAGATAATCATCATTCATTTATTTATGAAAATAAAGGAAAAAAAGTAATAAATCCAGGTTGTCTTATACGCAGAAATTCAAATTTTAAGGATTATGATTGTAAGATAGTATATGTGAATGAAAATGAAAATATTGTGGAGTTTGTTCCTATAATAGATAATGAAAGTTTTGTTGATGACAGCTATATTTTGAAACAGGAAGAGCGGGAAGAAAGAATTGAAAGTTTTGTTGACAAGTTAAGTGATACGAAAAATGTATCCTTGGATTTTGTCGACAATGTTCAAAAAGCAATGCTCGAAAATAATTTTGGTTTTGAAATAAAAACTGTTGTTGAGGAATTGATGGAGGTGTAAATGAAATCATTAAACAATTATTATAATAAATTGTATAAGCAGACAACGAAGGTGACTAGGAAATTGTTTGGCAAAGATGTGACCGGCTGTTTAGCAATGCGCTATGAACTTAAAAGAAATATTGAACAGGTAATAGCAAAACCAATAGAAGAAATAACGGATGACGATATTTGGAAAAACAAATTGTCCTATATTGTTGCGAAATATAGAACTTTGGACGCAATACTTGAAATATTGGAACGTGCTTGCACGTTAAAAACATTTACAATAGAGGGGTTTGAAAATGAATGTTAAGGAAGTTGAAAAAATAAATGAATTAATTTCCAAGGCTCAAATTAGTTCCGCAAAGTCACAGGGACAAATTGAAGCAATAAAAGCTGAATGGAAAAAAACTTATGGTACGGATGATGAAAAGGAAATAAAAAAAAGGTTGCAAGAGCTGGAAGAGGAAGAGCAAAAAACAATTGAAAGGCAAGAAGTATTATACAATAAATTAATTAATTCTTATGATTGGGATAAACTGGAAGAGGAACTTGCATGATGGAAGTTGAAAAAATAAAGCAAATGTTTCAGCGGTGCAAGGGAATAGAACGCGAGCTTGAAAAAAATATTGAAGAGTATGCTGGTAAAAAAAACCAGCTTGAACAGCGTTTGAAGCTAATTGAACAAGCGCAATCTTTTCTTCAAAAGGTTGCCCAGCAAACTCAAGAGCACTTGAAGTTTCAAATTGAGGATATTGTAAACCTTGCACTTGAAACTTGTTTTCCCAGCGAATACACGTTTCAAATATTGTTTAATGTTAGTAGGGGTAAGACGGATGCTGAGCTTGTTTTTTTAGACCAAAAAACACAAAGACAGGTAGACCCGATGAACGCGAGTGGCGGTGGCGTTGTTGACTTGACTTGTTTTGCGTTGCGAATTGCTTGCTATGCACTTGAACAGGGGACGGACAACGTGATTATTTTGGACGAGCCGTTCAGGTTCTTGAGCCGTGATTTACAGCAAAGAGCGGGCGAAATATTAAAAGTTCTTTCCAACCGTATGCAACTTCAAATAATTATGGTCTCGCACATTGGTGAAATAATTGATGTTGCTGACAAGGTGTTTGAAGTAAAAAAAGATAAACAAGGTATTTCGAAAGTATTGGTTATTTAATTGTAAAACACCCTGTTGAAAGGGTGTTTTTTTTGTTTTTACCAGCATTAAAAAAAGCATAAACAACTATACAAAATACTATATAAATATTAAAAAAAATAAAATAATTTATAAAAACTACTTGACATATTTTGTAAAACATTGTATATTATAAGTGTAAACTAAATAAAGCAAGTAAACAGCTTGCGAGGAGACACACTATGACAAAAGTTGTTAAGGAAAACATCAAGAAGAACGTGGAGTTGTTGAAAGAAAGCCTTAAACTTTCAAATGAGCGGTTTGAACAGGTTTTTGGAGTTTCAAAAGAAGTAGGTATAGCAAACGTTTTGGACGCTATTCTTAGGGATTTAGATAAATAACTTGTTAATTTGAGGAGACGCAAATGAAAACAATGGTAAACGGAAAAGAAATTAAGGTTTGGGACAAGAACGCAATTTCAGCGGTTCTTACAAGTGAAGTAAACAAAATGCTTTCAGCTGGTTTTGTGTTTTATTTTTACGGTGGTTCGCAAGGTGAGGAAGCTAAAGTTTGCCTTACTAATGACGGAGGAAAGACTGTATATGTGTTTTGGGTTCACACCGAAAATGAGAATGTTGATGGTTCCGGCAAGTGGTACGAAAGAGCGGATACAATGGTAATCACTGGTAAGAAATACATCGATGTATATCCGAATATGACATTATGGTTTAACAAGGGTGAACAGTTTTTCGAAAAGAAATGGTACGAAATTTCAGACAGGCGGAAAAATAACCGCTATGTTGAAACCATGCAAGAATATTTCGAAATAAAAAAACTTCAGAACGAAAGATGGGATGTTCGTTACGCAACATTGCCTAGTAAAAAATTGCCGGAATGCGCAAATAAACCAGCGTTAAAATTAGTTAAGAAAATAAGAGGTTATGGAACAACAAAGTTGAAAGATATTTGCTCTGTTGTTAAGGAACCGTCATTTGCTGGTTATTTTGTTACATTTACAAAGGAATCAAGGAAGGAATCAATTCGTATCAGCGCAAAAGTAAGATAAAATAAAATTGGTTTGCTGGTTCTCCATAAAAATCAGCAAGGGTGGGAAATATGTATTTTGAACTGATGGAAAAGAGCATTCAATGCGCTTATAAGGCGCTTGAATATTATGCGAAGAAGGAACTTGACCTTGCAAAGTTTTACAAGGGTGCGAGCATCACTTATAAAAACAAAGCATTAAACCTTATAATTGAGGAAGGAATAAAATGAACGTGTTTGAAAAATATGTAAATATGATTCGTAAAAAGGCGCATGGTGTTTCACAGAAATACAAAGTACCTTATGATGAGATGGAAAGTCAAGGCTTCTTAATTTATTGCGAATGCTTGAAGCGTTATGACGTTTCGAAAGCTAATTTTGGAACTTTTCTTTATATTCAGCTAAACAGGTTGGCGGATTTTGCAAAGACATATAGACGTCAGCAAGGTGTTTTAATTCAGGATTACTATGCAAGCGCAAATGAAACAAGCGATTATGAAAGCAAAATACCAGCGCAAGAAATTAACCCCACGTTTCAAGAGTTGCTTGAGGAAGCTAAAAGCAATTTGTCACATGGTGCGTATAATTTGCTTTTGTGGATAGTGTCGCGCGAATGGGAAAGAAAAAATAAAAGAACACCAACTGTTTCAATGGCGGTTAAATATTTCAACAGTAAAAAGGAAATAATCGAAGGTTTTTGGAAGGAAATTGGTGTCTTTTGGAATGGTGCTGGTGTTGCTTTTTATGCGTAATCCTATAATATATATGTAGTTTAGTTTACAAAAAAAAACAAGAAATTGTTTTTAGCTACCTCGTGCAAGTCTCCGGCATGGGGTAGTATTTTTTTTAAGGGTTGCAACAAATGGTATTTTATGACGGTGAAAAATTATGTGTTCAATTAACTAAAGGAAGCAACTATAAAAAAGTTTTGCAAATAGCTAAACAGTATGATAGCGAATATCTTTCTGACGTGGGAATATTTGTGTTTCCACCAATAAAAAAAATTGCTTGGGCATTGGAAGAAGCTGGTTATTCGTTTGACGATAGTGCAAAAATATTTTTGAAAAAGAGAGAAATAAAAATTCCTGACACCCTGTTTGAGTTTCAAAAGGAAGGCGTTAAAAAAATGCTTTCCATGGAGACTAATATTTTGTTAGCCGATGAAATGGGTCTTGGCAAAACGGTTCAAGGAGCTGTTTATTTAGCACTTAAAAGAAATTCTGTTCCCGCCTTAATTGTGTGTCCAGCAAGTTTGAAAATGAATTGGTGTAGGGAAATTGAAAAATGGACGCATTACAAAACATATATCATTAACGGACGCAATCCACAATATTTAACGAAGGAATTTGTTGATAAATACCCTGTTTGGATTATTAACTATGACATTTTGGGTGTTGAGAATAAAAAAGAAAAAGAAGAGGAAATGGAAAGACGCAAGCGGGCTAAAGCAATGGGTTATCCCTGTCGAAAAAAACAAGTTAAGGTTGACGGATGGTGTGATGAATTAATAAAGCATAATTTTCAAACAATCATTTGTGATGAAGTTCAGTACATAGCTGAACCCGAAACAATAAGAGCACGTGCAATTCTTCAAATATCAAAGGCATTGCAAAACAGCAAAAAACTTTTTATTTCTGGTACACCTTATGAAACAAAAACAAGTCAATTTTTTACTTGCCTTTCAATTCTTGACCCTCTTAATTTTAACAACAGGTATAAATATTTAATGAGATATTGTGACCCTGTCAAAACATTTTTTGGCTGGAAGTTTGACGGACTAAGCAATGCTGAGGAGTTGCATGAAAAAATTAGTAGGTTTATGATTCGTAGGTTAAAAAAAGATGTTCTAACTCAACTTCCACCAAAAATAAGGGCAGTAGTTCCAATGCAAGTTTCAGCGCAAGAACGAAAACTATATGATGAAGTTGATTGGCAGTTTGAACAGGATATTATTAGCGGTGCAAAGGATAAAAAAGCGCAAATTGGACATATTGCGCATTTGAAACAAGCGAGCTATAAAGCCAAGGAAAAAGCGGTTATAAAATGGATTAAAGATTATTTAACTTTCCAAAATAAAAAGCTGGTTGTTTTTATTTATCATCATGCAACGTATGACGCATTAATGAAGGAGTTCGGATATTGTAGCGTTGGATTAACTGGTGCAACACCGCCAAGTGAAAGACAAAACGTGGTTGACAGGTTTCAAAATGATGAAAAAGTTTATTTGTTTATTGGGCAAATAAAGGCTAGTGGTGTAGGACTAACATTAACGAAAGCCAGTGCGACTTGTTTTGTTGAATTCGGTTCAACGGCTCCTCAGCATGAGCAAGCGGAAGACCGTGTTCACCGCATTGGTCAAACAGCTGATTCCGTTATGGCTTATTATTTAATTTTGGAAAATAGCATTGAACAGGATATTATGAACACATTGGAAAGGAGGAACAGGGATTTGAAAAAGGTAATGAACAATGAAAATGACGCTAGTTTGTTTAATGCTGAAGATATGCAAGAGGAAGTTTTAGCGCAATATAAGAAGCGTAAAAACATCAATAAATAATTGTGTTCCTATAATAAAAGTGAGGTTAATTATTATGAATATGAGTTATGAGGATTTTATAAACAGTAAATCTCAGTTGGAAGGTGATTTTGGTTTTGACCCAGTATATGTTCCAGAGGAGTTATTTGATTTTCAAAAGGAAATAGTGAAACTTGCTGTTAATAAGGGTCGTATGGGTGTTTTTGCTGATACTGGGTTGGGTAAAACTAGAATTGAATTAGCTATAGCGTATAATATCGTTAAAAAATTAAATAAAAAAGTTATAATTTTTGTGCCATTAGCAGTAGCTTTTCAGTTCATTAGTGAAGCTGAAAAAATGAAGATTGATGATATTGAATATTGTGGAAATGGTAAACATACGAAAAATATAGTTTTATGTAATTATGAGCGTATTCATTATTTTGATAAAAATGATTTCGTTTGTGCTATATGTGATGAAAGTTCCATTTTGAAAAATTTTAAGGGTAATATAAAAAAAGAGATAACTTATTTTGTAAATAAAATGAAATATAGATTTCTCTTTACAGCTACACCTAGTCCGAATGATTTTGTTGAATTAGGTACCAGTTCAGAGTTTCTTGGATATTTAGGATATATGGATATGTTGACTATGTTTTTTAAGTCAACCCAAAATGATTTTGATAGCAATTCTCATGGAATAGGTGTCAAATATTACTTGAAACCTCATGCGGAACAGCAGTTTTTTCAGTGGGTTAATTCATGGTCTATAATGATAAAGAAACCTAGTGATATTGGTAATTTTTCAGATGATTTATATAAATTGCCAAAACTGATAGTTAATAATCATATTGTTTATAACCCTAATGATGATTTTTGTGGATTGTTTCGGGTGGAGAAAATAAAAGCATTACATGAATTAAGGCAGGAACAGAAAGATACTGAGATTGTGAGATGTGAGAAAGCTGTTGATTTGGCAAAAAGTCATGACACGGTAGTTTATTGGTGCAATACGAATAATGAGAGTAAATTGTTGCATGAAATGGACAAGGGTTCTTATGAGATAATCGGTAGTCAGTCAATAGATGAGAAAGAAGATATTTTGATAAATTTTTCAAAAGGCAATATCAAAAGAC
>Ga0326512_10000272_pt1 | contig 43976 bp, 44 predicted proteins | sample 1_2617_0518_D_FD_203652 | JGI IMG/M metagenome (GOLD analysis project Ga0326512, IMG submission 203652) | Bovine rumen microbial communities from UC Davis, California, United States - 1_2617_0518 | ecosystem: Host-associated > Mammals > Digestive system > Stomach > Rumen | place: USA...
GTCCTGATTTCCCGGTCCGAAAACTCCACATCCATTGCGCCTTCCCAATCGTCGCCGGAGAGACCCCAGAATCTGACTTCATACGTTTCCATTTTTTCTCCTCCTTATTTGTACATTCTCGTGTAGCAGACCACCCGGCCAAGGATCTGGATGGTATCATATTCCAGCCAGGTGCGGATCAGTCATCATCCTCCCTGAGAGATTTCAGTTCATCCTCCAGGAATTCTATTTCCTGCTCGTATTCGGAGAGCTTCAGTTCATACTGGGTGATCTCTTCCTGCAGGTTTTCGATGTATTTGATCCGGGCATTGTCGGACCGATACCAGAGATAGGCCATCACCAGCAGGATGACGCCGAATATTTTATACAGAAAATCTCCTTTGTCTTTCACGATGCGCCTCCGTATTCCAGATACGACGTGTCATACATCTCCCCGAGATCGATGTGCTCCCGCTCATGATCGAAGGTGTGCAGGTTCTGCTCCCTCGTCAGGCGGGCATTCAGGACAATGTAGCTTTCCCCTTCGTTGTCATGGTAGCAGAATCCACGGATGCTGGTGGGTAAATCTACCAGCACCGCGGGACGGTCTTCATTCATTCGCATCGCGCTCCTTCAAAATCCGGTCAGCCATCTGCAGCATGAATTCCACATCGGCATGCGACATCTTCCGGGACCGGTCGAACAGGAGGCCGAGGCGCGGATCCTGGTGCAGGGCTTCCAGCCTCTCCTGATCCTCAAAAGAGATCCCATCCTCATCCGATACCAGGGAAGCCAGCGGGACATTGAAAACATCCGCCAGCGCCTCCAGCGTTTCGAAATCCGGGACGCGGCGCCCCGTCTCATACATCGTAATACTGGACGGAGACTGCCCGATCGCTTTCGCCAGATCCGCCTGGGTCATCCGGCGGCTCAGCCGCATTGTCTTGATTCGAAGGGCTACGTCTTCCTTGGTTCCCATGGGTGTTTCCTCGCTTCTTCTCTATTTTGGAAGACAAATTTATCACGAAACGTGAAAAAAAGCAAGCATTTTCACACCTCGTGAGACGTTTTTTTAAGTTATTTTCGCACAACGTGAAAATTTTAATGAAAAATATCACGAAACGTGTTGACACAGGAAAACGGTTGTGCTAAGATTCTCACGAATCGTGTTGAAGGGAGGTGAGACGATGGAATACATGAATATTGACTCCATGCACATCGGGTCGACGCTCAAGCAGCTTAGAGAGCAAAAAGGAAAAACAATAGCCGAAGCCTCAGACGAAATTGGCATTTCCCAAAGTGCCATCGGCATGTATGAATCCGGGAAGAGAATTCCCCGCGACGAGATCAAGATTCAGCTTGCCAGATATTACGGTCTGACGGTGGAGGCTATTTTTTATCCTCAAAAACAACACGAACTGTGTGATTTTGGACCGGTGGATAGCGGAATTGCTAACGCTCTGTTAGGTGGCCGCACCCTTCCGGATCCGCTCGAATTCCATCATGTCTGAGGAGGAGAGGACAGGAGATGCTCGGTCAGATCGAAATTAACGCAGACGGCCGGATCCGGGACAAGGTCCAGGCGGCCATCGACAGACTGCAGATGTTCTGCCCGGAGGAGGGGTACTACGTCGCCTTCAGCGGAGGAAAGGACAGCCAGTGCGTTTACCACCTGTGCAAGATGGCCGGAGTCAAGTTTGACGCCCACTACAACGTGACCAGCGTGGATCCTCCGGAGCTGATCCGGTTCATCCGGAAGAACTATCCGGACGTTGAATGGGAATTCCCCAGGGACAAGGACGGCAGGGTGGTCACCATGTGGAACCTGATCCCCCGGAAGCAGATGCCTCCGACCCGGCTGGCCAGATACTGCTGCGAGTGGTTCAAGGAATCCAGCGGAAGGCACCGCGTGACGGTGACCGGAGTGCGCTGGGCGGAAAGCGCGAGGCGGGCCGCTAACCACGGCGCGGTGGATATCTTCGGGAAGCCTAAGAAAACCAAGGCCGCCGCGGAGAATATCGGAGCGGACTACAAGGTCAACCAGCGCGGCAGCGTGATCATGAACGTCGACAACGACGAGGCCCGGCGGATGGTTGAGCTCTGCTACAGGACGCAGAAAACCCTGGTGAATCCGATCATCGACTGGGAGGAAGAGGACGTTTGGGAATTCCTGAACAGCAACGGGATCGAACACTGCTGCCTGTATGACCAGGGGAAAAAGCGCATCGGCTGCATCGGATGCCCCATGAACCCAGCAGCAGCAGCAGAGCTGGAGATGTATCCGGCGTACAAACGGAACTACATCCGGGCCTTCGACAGGATGCTCGAAAACAACCGGAAAAGCGGAATCAAAAGCACAAAGGACTGGTCAAGCGGAGAGGCCGTCATGGAATGGTGGCTTGGGGGAAGGGAGGCAAACCAGAATGCAGCAGATACCTGACGCGCCCTGGATCCGGGAGGCGGAGAGATGGGGAGCACCGCCCTATGACGATCCGGTCACGACCTGCCCGGTCTGCGGGCGGGACTGCGAGACAATTTACTCCGACATGTACGGAGACGCGGTCGGGTGCGACAAGTGCCTGCTGCAGTGGGACAGCGGAGAGTGGCACGACGAACACGACCAGAAGGAGGAAGAGCCATGAGGACCATCGAGGAGCTGAGGGCCTGCGACAAGGTCGTGCTGAGCCCTCAGGAGATCGGGCCCCTGCTCCATATGCACCCTCAGACCATCAACCTGATGGCGAAGGCGGGAGAGCTTCCCTTCCGGTTCATCCGGAGCGGGAACAGAACCAAGATCCCTCGGCTGGCGCTGATGGAATTCCTGGGAATCACGGAGGAGGGGAAGGCATGAAACGGTTTTTCTATGACGACGAGGCCACCATCGGCCGCTGGCGGTACGCTGCCGGGCTGATCGGGATGGCGCTGCTTTGGGGAATTACCCTGACGATTGTGTCAGGGATTCTGGGATAAAAAGAAAGGGGTAAAAACAATGGCAAACAAGGCAAACAAGTGGTGGGTGGCCGGTCCAAACGAAATCAAGATGAACGTGCGGGACCTGGCGCTGGATGAGATCAGCACGGTGGTTTACGAGTGGGACGGCGTCCCGGCGGATCACAAGATCGCCACCATCGAGGGCATTCTGGCGCTCGTCGCGGCGCTGGACGAGGACCTGCGGGGCCTGGACGATCAGGGGAGGGCGCTGAAGGAGGCGCTGAAGGATGTATGACGAGAGCACGGCCATGGCCTGGCTGGCCTCCTGGGAGCCCGTGGAGGCCCCGGGAAGGCACACCAGGGTTTATCCCGCGGACGACGCGAGAGGATACCGGTACGGCCCGCCTCCGGGCGCCGGAGTGAGCCGGGCGATCCCGGTGGACGGCAAGGTCGGGGACACCCCGCCCAGCTGGATGAGGAGCCCTCAGGCCCGGAGATGGCTGCAGGAAGAGAAGAAGAGCCTGAGGGACCGGATCCTGGACTGGATGAAAAAAAGAGCCGCCTGAGGTGGCAGCCTCAGACGGCAAAGCGCAAGGGAACACTAATGCACCAATTATTCTAACAAAAAGGGGGAAAAACATCAATGGGTATTCCTGTTCTGATTCTTGGGGAGAGCGGCAGCGGAAAGACCTTTTCCATCAAGGGGATGGATCCGGAAAAGACCGGGATCTTCCTGGTCGAAAAGCCCCGGCTGCCATTCAAAAAGCCCTTCAAGTATGTGAAGACCAGGGCGAATTATCAGCATATCGTCGGCAGCCTGAAGGAGGGCAAGCTGAAAAGCTATGTGGTCGACGACAGCCAGTATCTGCTGGTCAACGAATTTTTCGACCGGGCGCGGGAGGTCGGATATCAGAAGTTCACGGACATGGCGCTGAACTTCCGGAACCTGATTCACTTCGTGACAACGGCGGCTCCGGATGACGTGATTGTGTACTTCCTCCATCATACGGAGACCGATCAGACCGGCAAGGTCAAGGCCAAGACCGTCGGAAAGCTGCTGGACGAGAAGCTGACGGTGGAAGGGCTGTTCGACATCGTGCTGCGGACGGAGATCGATCAGGAGGGTCACTGGTTCCGGACCCAGAGCGACGGATACGACACCGTCAAGAGCCCGGAAGACATGTTCGAGGCGAAGATCCCGAACGACCTGGCCCTGGTCGACCGGACCATCCGGGAATACTACGGCATCGGGGAGGAAGGAAAATGAGCGGAAGATATATCAACTGTTCCACCTCGATCTGCTGGGACTGCGCCAGGGCCGCCGGGGCGAGGATGTGCAGCTGGAGCGCGGAGCTGAAGCCCGTCGAGGGCTGGGAGGCGGAGCCCGCCGTCGTAAGGATCGCGGACGGGAACGACGAGCCAACCTGGGCCGTCAAGAGGTGCCCGCAGTTTACCCGGGACCTGTGCGAGGCGGACCGGGATCCAAGAAGGCTGGACACGGATGGATGCATCGCCCTGCTGGAAAAGGCCACGGCGCTGGCCCGGAACGACTACATCAAAAACCCGTCGCAGCGCGGGATCATCGGCTGGTGGCTGAGCGGGAACGCGGTGATGCTCTCCGCCGTCAAGCGGCAGGCGGCGGAATACGACGAAAGGAGGAAAAAGAAGAGGAGCTGCCACGATGACTGCCGGTTCGCCCAGCAGTGCCGGGTGAAGGAGAGCATCCACCTGGACCCGGATCACTGCGGGGAATACATGCACTGGGAGGACATGGCCTGGGACGCGGAATGCGCCCGGCGGGCCCTGAAGGAGGAGGACGAAAGGAAAGGAGAGGACGAAGACGGCACGGAGTAAGAAGGAATGCACCCGGTATATCACGGTGCCGGTGACGGTGGAGGTCAGCTTTCCGGAGGACATGGTCATCTGCGATATCTGCGACTTCTGCAGGACCGAAAACAGCGGGGGGAGGTACCGGTGCATGCTGAACAGTAAGATTTTGCCCTACCACAACAAAACGATCGGGCGGTTCTGCCCGCTCGGAATTCAGAAAGAAATTGAGATCGATGAGGAGGATATCTGAAAATGATTAGTTTTGATGGAATGAAAGCTGAAGCCCAGGGAACCGGCGCCTATCCCATGCTGCCCGCGGGGGCCTATATCGCGGAGATTAAGGCCGTCAAGATCGACGGAGACGCCCCGGACCAGAGCCTGATCCTGCGGATCGACATCACGGAGGGAGAATACAAGGACTATTTCAGCAAGCGGTACAGCGCGGAGAGCGCCAACAAGGACAGCCGGTTCCCCGCTAAGTACAAGGGAGACTACCGGCTGCGCATCCCGCACCCGCAGAGCTCGAGCAAGTATCCCGACAGCGACAAGCGGCGCTTCAACGACGCGGTGTACCGGATCGAAAAGAGCAACCCGGACTACCACTTCGACGGCGAGGAAAAGCGCCTGGTCGGGAAAAAGGTCGGGATTAATATGCAGCTGAACTGGTTCAACGACAAGGAATACACGAAGATCGGCAGGCTGGAGATCGTCGACGATATCCGCGGCGGGCTGGTCAAGGCCATGAACCCCGGCAAGCCCAGATTCTCCGATGACTACATCGGCACACAGAACGCCGGAGGCGGGGCCGGAAGCGCCTTCACACCGGTCGAGGACGTGGAGATCCCGTTCTGATGGTCCTGCTGGAGGATACCAGGAATCAGGCCGGAAAGCATGCCAATATCCATGCCTGGTGTGAGCGACAGGGAATTGAGATCATCCGGCAGGCGCTGTGTGTAGGAGACTATGCCATCGCCTGCCGGCATGACATCTGCGTCGACACCAAGATGGACGTCAAAGAGCTGGCCATGGACGTCTTCCAGGAGCACCGGCGCTTCCGGGAAGAATGCGAAAGGGCCCAGCGGTGCGGCATACAGCTGATCGTGCTGGTAGAAGAGACCCTGCCGGGGGGCCGCCTGGATAACTGGCGGTCCCCCATGTGGAGGGACGGAAAGCCCATGTGCCTGTTCGACCCGGCAACGCTGAGGAAGGCCTGTATCACCATGCAGGAAAAGTATGGAGTCAAGTTCAGGTTCTGCGACGGACGGAGCACCGGCAAGGTGCTGATGGAATATCTTGAGGGGGAACGGAAATGACAAGCTGCCTGAATGAGCAGGAGAGGGCGGTCTGGAAGGACGCCTACACCCTGCACGAAAAGATGCACGACATGACCGGGAAGGATGAGGAGTGGGCCGATGCCCTCACCACCCTGACCCGGATGGCGGATAAGTATACCGGGGAGACGCGGAGCCTCGCGGCCATGCTGTTCATGGCTGTTTATGACTTTATGGGAGAGCACGTCAAGGCCCTGCAGGACGCTGAGAGGAACAAGCCAGAGCAGATCTCCATGGAGGCGATCCCATGGAGCTGAGAGAGGCCGCCCAGGCGATCCGGGACACCGTCAGCATGGATCAGGTGCTGGCCCTGTACGGATATAAGACGCGGCACGGCTTTATGGTTTGCCCGTTCCACGGAGACCACGACGCCAGCCTGAGAGTATATCCCGGGACCGGCGGCTGGCACTGCTTCGGGTGCGGGCGGGGCGGAAGCGTGATTGACTGGGTGATGGAGCACGATGGCTGCGATTTTAAGACCGCCGTAAAGGCCCTGGACGGGGCCATGGGGCTCGGTCTGCTCAAGGATGAGGATCCGCTCCAGGAATGGCGGAGAAGGGAGCTGGCGGCCTGCCTGGACGGCCTGACGGAGATCCTGCTGCAGCAGATCCGGGACGACGAGCAATGGATCGAAATCCAGATCCGGCTCGACACCGGCAAGGCCGCCGAGATCGAGAGCAAGCCAAGGATCCTGAGGACCGCCAGGGAGATCGCGGAGCTGGAAAACCTGTACGCGGGAATGGAGTACGAGGAATATCAGAAGCAGCGCCTCGACGAGGTCAGAGAGGAGGTGAGAGCATGGAGAAGAAGCAAACGAAGAAAAGCGAGGTGAACCTGGCTCAGAGCGTCACGCCTCAGGCCGTCAAGCCTCAGATCGGGCTTTTCCTGCGGCTGATCGAGGAGAACTACGGCAGCAAGCTGCGCATGAACGAGATGACCGGCAGGCCGGAATGGCTCGATGTACACGCAGGGCGCTGGCAGCAGTGGACCGACGTCGACGACGCCAGGATGGCCGCATACTTCCAGAGCGGATACGGACTGTACAGCCCGAAAATGCTCGAAAGCGCCACCATGATGTATTTCGCGCAGCGGAAGATGAATCCCCTGATCGACCTGCTGGAGGGCCTCAAGTGGGATGGACAGAGCAGGATCCAGGGATTTTTGCATTACGCCATCGGAGCCGAGGATAACGACTATACCAGCGAGGTCTCCCGCTTGATCTTTGCCGGCGGCATCCACCGGGCCTATAACCCCGGATGCAAGTTTGACGATATGGCCGTGCTGGTGGGCCGCCAGGGAGGCGGGAAAAGCACCCTGGTCAGATGGCTGAATATGGACGACCAGTATTATCGGATCATCAACACGATCACCGGCAAGGAGGGCGTGGAAAGCCTCCGGGGCGTCTGGATCGGCGAGGTCGCTGAGCTGCTGGCTATGACACGAGTCAAGGAGGCGGAGGCCGTCAAGGCCTATATCACGACGCAGGAGGACAGCTACAGAGCGCCCTATAACCGGCATGTGGAAGTCATTCCGAGACGGTGCATCTTTATCGGGACCACCAATAACCCGCAGTTTTTAAGCGACAAGACCGGAAACAGACGGTTTTATCCGGTCCAGTGCGCCGAAAGCGGATACGACGTCTTCGACCGGGAGGCCGAGATCCGCGCCTGCATCCGTCAGTGCTGGGCGGAGGCCCGGGAGCTGTACAAGCGCGGTGAGATCCTCCCTTTCGCCAACCGGGCCCTGCTGGGCACCATCCAGACCGCCCAGCGCGGCGCGGAAGAGGATGACTGGAGGGTGGGCGCCATTCAGCAGTATCTCAGCGATATGAAGCAGAGCCCGGACGCGATGACCTGCATCATTGAGCTTTGGCACCGCGCCCTCGGTGAGCCCGAGGAAAGCAAGCCGGGCCGCGCAGACAGCATCGAGATCAGTAAGATTATGAACGAGATGGAGGGCTGGGAAAGATGTGGAAAAACCGCCAGGATGGATCCGTGGGGAGTGCAGAAGGTCTACAAAAAGACCCGGCAGGACTTCTTCCCCTTCTGAGGGCAGAATCTCGGTTTTCGGTTCATGTCGGTTACAACCTCGGTTACACCCTCAAAGCCTTATATATTCTATATTCTCTTTATATTTGTAACTATGTAACTGTAATATAGAGTATGTACGATTATATAAAACATATATATAAGCAAACTCGGTTATTTCGGTTTTTCGGTTTTTTCAGTTACATAAAGGGGTGATTTGATGAAAACGACTTACTACTCGCTGCCGGAAGAGGACCGGGAGCGCCTCACCAGGACGGAAATGCAGGCCGTCCGCTGGTGCCTGGCTGCCATCAGCAGCATAGCCTACGCCCAGGATGACCTCGCCAGCCGGCTGGACTGCATCCCGTACGGCCGGATCCGCTGGCGGCTGATGCTCGGTCACCTGAGGGCCTGCCTGAATGACGTTCTCGGCACGACGCCGCTTAAACAGCGGAAGACCATCCAGAACGTCATGAACGACATGGAGCTCAGGATGGTCCCGAAGCTCAGCAGCAACTCTCAGCGCGTCACCATGGACGTCGAGGATCTGAGCCTGCTGGTCCGGGCAGCCAAGAAGGATTATTGCTCAGCCTGTATCCTGACGGATGAGGAATGCAGGAAGTGTGAGCTGTATAAGGTCCTGGAGAGCGTAGCGCCGCTGGATGATTACGGAGATGGGAGCTTGTGCCCCTACTCAAAGGAGGAATGGTGGAATGCCTGACCGGGAAAAGGTAATCAAAGGGCTATGTGATGCCATCGGAATTATTCATGGCTATATTCCGAAACGTTATTGGGGATACGGGGAGCAGGCTTGTCGAGATGCTATCGACCTGCTGAAAGAGCAGAAGAACCTTATTGATGACATCACGCAGAGGAGGGCAAATAATGGAGAGTTCGATTGACCGGGAGACGGTTATAAAAGGGCTTGAATGCTGTGCAGGACAATGTAACTATCATGGATGTCCGTATAAAGACCCATGCGAAAACGCAAACGGAGTAAAACAGATAATGCTTGATGCGCTCGCCCTGCTGAAAGAGCAGGAACCAAAGCCGGTCAAGGTTGTGAAGAACGCATATAACCATGAGTTTTACTATTGCCCAAGGTGCGAACGTTCGTTTTATAACCTTATATATGGAAAGCCCAAATTCTGCGATAAGTGCGGACAGGAGTTGATGTGGGAATGAAACTTAAGCCTTGTCCATTCTGCGGACGCATGGATAAACTCCAAGTATGGAAAACAGAACAGTTTTTGGACGATATCATTATCGAGAATTGGAGAGTTTCGTGCAGTATGGCAGGAGATGAAACCGGATGCGGTGGTACGGGTGGAGTAAGACGGACAAAAAAGGAAGCGGTAGAAGCGTGGAATACACGTTCTGAAGGTCGGTGAAGTGGGATGGCAGAGCATAAAATACCTATCCAATCGCTGATTGATCATATCAAAACAGCGATAGACGTGGATGAATGGGTAAAAGAGATGGTCGAGAACTTGCTGAAAGAGCATGAATCCGCATTGCCAACGTGGAGCCAAGGAAAAGCGTATTGCGGCAACTGCGGTCAAAGATTGCCACGAAAGAGGGCAGACCGGGAAACAAATTACTGTAGCTGTTGCGGACGTGGGGTGAAGTGGAATGAGTTATCAAAGCCCGATAGAAGTGATACAGACTCAGATGCGGAATCAGATCGAAGGTAATATCTACCAAGCAGTAGTGAATATCGGTGTGAATGTCGATAAGGAAGAACTGCTTAAAGCACTCCAGTATGACCGGGAACAGTATCAGAAGGGATATAAAGATCGAGACGATCAGATTGTCCGATGCAAGGATTGCAAGTATTGGTCTGCCGAAGGAATACTTGATTTTAAAAAATGCAGACGATGGATAAACACTGGTGTTAAAAACTTTGCCACGAGGGGCGAATGGTTCTGTGCGGACGGCGAAAGAGGTGGAAACGAGTGAGCTACGATATCCGCTTCGGTGTGAAGGTGGTCGGTGCGCCGGATGACTGCTATGCCATGATCGGTCACCCTGAGTACGACTCGCCAACATACAATCTCCGGGAGATTTTCGTTAAGTCGATGGACTGGGACTACCACCTGGGCGAATGGTATCCGATCACGGAGGTTCTGCCCAAGGTGCAGCGTGGGATCACGGAGCTGACCATGCGGCCGGGCGTATACAAGCGGTTGGAGCCTGATAATGGGTGGGGCGACGTTGAAGGGGCGGTTAAATGCCTGAAGTCGATCGTGGACTACTTTTCACCGTCCGGCTGGGGCGGTTTGAGGGGCAGTTGGAACGCGGACGTGCCGATTGAGGCGATCTATATGAGCTGGTAGGTGACAGGGCGTGAAAATCGGTCTGATCGACGTGGACGGACACAATTTCCCGAATCTCGCCCTGATGAGGATCAGCGCATACCACAAGGCCCGGGGCGACGAGGTGGAATGGTGGTGGTCGGATTTCATCCACTATGACATCGTCTACATGAGCAAGGTTTTCTCAAGCGCCTATTCGCCGGATGTTCCGGAGCCGATGAACGCGGACAAGGTCATTAAAGGCGGGACGGGCTACGCGATTACCCTGGAGGATGGGGTGGAGGTGTTCGACAAGGACAAGCACCGGAACCTTCCTGAGGAAATCGAGCGGATGTTCCCGGACTACTCCATCTATCCGCAGTATGATTTCGCCGTCAGCATGACGAGCAGAGGATGTCCGAGAGGGTGCAGTTTCTGCCACGTCGCCGCGAAAGAGGGCAGATGCTCCAGGAAGGTCGCGGACGTAAAGGATTTCTGGACTCCCGAAACTGGGAAGACTGAAATCAAGGTGCTGGATCCCAACATCACGGCCTGCAGGGAGAAACGGGACCTGATGCGGCAGTACAGGGAGACCTGGTGCTGGCTGGACTTCACGCAAGGCTTGGATATCCGGTGCCTGAACGACGAGGACATCGACGACCTGAACCATATGAAAATCCGGATGGTTCACTTCGCCTGGGACAACCCGAAGGACGACCTGGAGGGGAGATTCAGAAACTTCGCGGAGAAGTACCGAAAGAAGGGACATTGCAAGACCGTCTACTGCCTGACAAACTTCAACAGCACGATGGAAGAGAACCTGTACCGGATCTACACGCTGCGGGATCTCGGGTATGACCCTTATGTGATGATCTACAACAAGCCGGAGGCTCCGAAGGATATCAAACGGCTTCAGCGGTGGTGCAACAACAAGATCATCTTTAAGAAGGTCAGCAGATTTGAAGACTACAGACCATGAATGGAGGAATGGTAAATGAACACTAAACAAGCCCTGAAGAAGGTTAGCCAGCGCCTGACAGATCTGGAGGACACGCTGGCGAGAGCTGAAGCAGATATCAAAGCATATAACCAGTGCATTGACGGCATGATCTCCGGTCAGAGTCCCTGCGACTGGTGCGAGGACCGGCAGGAATGCCAGCTTGAGTCGAAAGGCAAAGGGTGCGATTTGTGGATGCTGCGATATCCGGCGGACCCGGATCCAGCTCCGGCGTCAGCAGGAGAGCCCGCCCCTGATGGAGGAGGCGAGGAAGATTGACGGCGAAAGAGTACTTTCAGGGGATCTACCAGGCTGAATCTGAGCTTAAAAGCCTGAGAGCCCGCCTGGCGCATTATGAGGACCTGGGATTGACGATAACCAGCGACACCAGTGCCGTCGGAGGGCACCAGGCCGGAACCTCCCGAGTCGAGCTGGCAGCCGTCGGCATGGTGGACTCCATGCGGGCCCTGCAGGACAGGATCAGCAGCTATGCAGCCAGAATCACGGAGGCGGAAGAGCTCATTAATTCCATCCCTCAGGAAAAGTACCGCCAGATCCTGACCTATCGGTACCTTTGCGGATGGAGCTTTAAATCCATCTCCGACGAGCTCCGATACACCGACCCGAACAGCATATACAGGGCCCATGGCTGGGCTCTCTCTGAAGCTCAGAAGATTATGAGAATCAGAAACAAGCTCTAACCCGCCCTCCCTGCCAGCTAAAATTAACCCCTTGACAATGCAAGGACTTGACAGCATAATATGCTATAGTGATATATCTATATCAAACAGCCACCTGATAAACCTCAGGTGGTTTTCCTTTTTCTTCTCACTTACTTATTCTGTATGCGCTTTCCATCTCTCTTTCCTTTGCATGCTTTGCTTGTGATATAAGGCCTTGAGAGATGGAGGATGCATAAAATAACGTGGCAGAGCGACCCCTGCCGGGGTCAGGAAGGAGGCGGACAGCATGGCGGCACCTTACCGGAAGCCCTTTACGCCCCAGCAGAAGCTGTGGGTGAAGTGCGTTGTATCTGGAGACAGCAGGAGAGAGATCGCACAGAAGGTCTTCCACGTTGACATTGATAACGATCCTACGGGCGCCCACAGAGTTGATGCGGCTATGTATCGCTGGCGGCGCCATCCTGATTACGAAAAAGAATGGAACGCTGCGTACCGTGAAGTTTGGGGAGAGATCACCCAGGAGGCCATGAAGGAACTAAGGACCGGACTTCATGATAAAGATCTTCCCTGGCGGCGTACGCAGCACGTCAACCTCGCGCTGGTCTACGGATCCAAGATCCTTTCCGGAGAGGAAGCTAATACAGTTAAGGTCCAGATCAGCGGCATGCCGGATCTCGGGTGCCCGGATCAGGATGAGCAGTAAGCTGCAGACAGGATCCGGAAGGATGTACAATCTGGATTTACCCTCCTGACGGAATGCTCCAACTATTCGCATAACCGTAGTTTAACGAATAGTTGAAATGCTTGTTTTAGCCCTGATTGTACCGATCTGGTATGGTAGCTTACCATCATTTACTTGCCAGTAAAAATCCTGAATATTATGTGTATAAACTATAGCAGAATACACGGTTTATGCATAGCTGATCCGGCAGTATGCAGCAGAGTATACAGGACGGAAGAAGGCAGGAAGGATCCCCGCAAGTGATCGGTGAGCAGGGAGCAGAGAGCAAAGCAGGAAGCGGAGCAGGAAGCGGAGCCTGAAGCAGAGAGCAGAGAGCAGAGCAGAGCAGGAACAGAGAGCAGGGGAGCAGGGAGCAGAGCAGGGGCCCGGCCCCTCCGCCCAGGCGGAAATATTAGGAGGGCCACGGCCCCGCCCCGGCACGGTCAGGTCCTCCCTGGCGCAGGGGGGACCCCACCAGCCCAGCGCCCGCCGATCCGGCAGGGCGAAGGTGGGGGAGGGGGTTTTGGGCCGGAACCCGGGGGGCCGAATCGTGGTCGGGACTCCGCGCGGCGCAACCCGCTTGCACCGTTAGCCTCCCCTCCCCGGCACAGCGCCAGGCAGGGGGATGAAAAATGATTTCTCCCCGGGACATCGCCCCATAGGGGGCAAAAGGTTTTTGAATGATCACAGCTTGGCTTCCCGGAGGGCGCAGGCATGGCGGGTTCTTCTTCATTGAGGATTCTCCTTTCCTACCTACACCTCCTTCGATATACGCTGTGCTGAGCGCAGGCACCCTCCGGGAAGTCTTTATGCAGCCAGGGAGGTGGATCCTCCTGATGGCGATGCGGCCGGAAAGGGAGATACCCTCCTGATGGCTGGCGGCACTCAGGACAGCCGGCGAGGCAGGTCAGCTGACGGGGAGCACGGCAGAATGAAAGGGCGGCGGACTGATGGCGAATATCGAGATCACCTATCAGCCGACGCCGAAGCAGAAGATCTTCCATGCGTCGCCAGCCAACGAGATCCTGTACGGCGGCGCTGCCGGCGGAGGGAAAACCAAGGCCCTGATCATGGACGCGCTCTTCCGGTGCCTGAAGAACCCGGGGACGACGGCGGTCGTGTTCCGGCGGACCTATCAGGAGCTGGAGGATACGGACATCAAAGAGGCCATGTCCTCCTATCCGGAGAAGCTGGCGAAGTACAACGCGGGGAGGCATGAATTCCTGCTGGTGAATGGGAGTAAGATCCTGTTCCGCCACTGCGAGAACGAGACGGACCGGTTCAAGTACAGCGGTATTGAAATACAGTTTCTGTACTTCGATGAGCTGACCTCCTTTGAACAGGTCGTCTACGATTTTCTGAAGACCCGCCTGAGGGCGAAGAAAAGCCTGGGCGTCGTTCCGATTGTGCGGAGCGCCAGCAACCCCGGCAACATTGGACACGGCTGGGTCAAGAAAATGTTCGTCGACGCAGGGCCTTACATGTCCATCCAGGAACAGGAGATCTGGTCGGAGACGCTGCACAAAAGCAGGAAGCTCAGGACGCAGTACATCCCCGCACTGGCGATGGAGAACCCGTTCATCACGGAAGACTACATTTTTGAACTGGAACAAAAGCCGGAGGCCCTGCGGCGGGCCCTGCTGAACGGCGACTGGGATTCCTTCGAGGGACAGGTCTTCAAGGAGTTTGTCAACGATCCGAACCACTACCAGGACCGGAAGTGGACGCATGTGATCGCGCCGTTCCCAATCCCGCTGGACTGGCCGCGGTTCTTCAGCTTTGACCATGGCTTCAGCCGTCCGTTTGCCTGCCAGTGGTGGGCGATGGACTTTCAGGGCAGGGCGTACCTGTACCGGGAATGGTACGGATGCAAGCCCCGGCAGGCGAACGTGGGCATCGAGCTGACGCCGGTGCAGATCGCTGACGGGATCATCGAGCGGGAACAGGATGAGATCAAGAACAACCTGACGGTGCTCAGGACGGCGGACCCGGCGATCTTTGACAAGAGCCGGGGAGATTCCGTCGCGGACCAGATGGCGCCGGGGTACATGGGACGGAAGCAGGGCGTCGTCTTCAGCAAGGGAGACCACGCCCGGATCGCCGGCAAGATGCAGGTGCATGAGCGGCTGCGGTTTGACGGAGAGGGACGGCCGGGAATGTATATCTTCGAAACCTGCCGGGACTGGATCCGGACGGTGCCGAACCTGCCCTACTCCCAGAAGAAGCCGGAGGACGTCGACAGCGACGCGGAAGACCATGACTACGACGCGACCAAATATTTCCTGATGGATCACCCGGTCGCGCCGACCAAGACACCGCCGAGGGTTTACAAGCCGTTCGATCCTTTCGACACAGGGGACAGGGGGGACGCCTGATGGAGTTTACGGAGACCATCGGACCGAAGAAGGAAACGGATATCAGCCTGTGGACCGTGGCGATTCCTGAGATCCGCCCCTTCCTGATGGGGAAGAAGCGGAAGGCCCAGGACAAGGCGCTGCGGTTCATCCAGAAGCTGGAGGGCTTCGTCGGGTTTCACCCGGTGATCGGGCGTGGGACGCTCTGCCTGTTCCGGACGGAGAACGAGGCCAAGCGGGCCAGGAACCTGATCCAGGACGCCGGATGCCCGACGGGGTACAACATCACGGAGTGCTGGGCCCCGAGGGACAGCATCCCGGAAGCCGTCCTGGCGGAGATCGAAAAGGACCGCGGGAGCGGGACGGGAAGGTGAGCAGATGACGGATAAGGAAAAGGAGCTGCGGGAGGAGATCTATCTGGAGGACCAGCCCCTCAGCGAGGAGGAGCAGGACCTGCTGGAGACGATCTACGACCGGCTGGACATCTTTGAGGAATTGAACCGCCCCTACCATGAGATGGCGAAGGAATGCCGGAAGATCGTCCATATGGAGGATCCGGGGCAGGATACGCCGGGCACCACGGCCCGCAGCGGAAAGAAGATCCTGCAGCTGCAGACGCTGAAGAGCACGGTCAATAACGTGGTGGCGGACCAGATGCTGTCGATGCCGGAGGCCAAGCTCATGCCGGAGACGGAGAGCATGCAGGAGGCCGCGGATGACCTGCAGGACATGGTGCACTATGTGGTCTACTGCGCGAACGATTTCGAGCAGCTGCACTACCGGCGCTGCGAGGACTTCTACGGCCCCGGCACGGCGATCACCCAGATCGCCTGGGATCCGGACATGGCCTACGGCAAGGGCGAGATCGCGCTGCTGAGATGGCCCCTGGAGGCGTTCCTCTGGGACCCGACGGCGGAGAACATCCAGGACTGCCGGGCCGTCATGAAGGTGAGCTGGCATCCGCTGAGCTGGTATCCGGAGCATTATCCTGACGGCGGAAGGTATGTGACCGCCGACGACGGCACCCACAACAACGTGGGCATGACCGACGGGCAGGAGGACGCGGAGCACGCCAGCGATGAGAAGCGGGCGCTGATGATCGAATACTGGTGGCGGGAATATGACGCCTCCAGCCGGCGATACAGGGTCAACGTGGCCTACGCCGCCGGGAACGCCCTGCTGGACGTGGAGCGGGATGTATACGATCATGGGATGTATCCTTTCGTGCTGGACGTCCATGACACGAGAGAGGGCAGCCTGGCCGGGGAAGGCCTGGTGCACGAGCTGACGCCCATGATGCGGTACATCAACCGGTACATGAGCTATATCGATATGAACCTGCGGATGAGCAGCAAGGGAAGGATGCTGGTGCAGAAGGGCAGCGGCATCGACCGGGAAGCCCTGACGGACTGGGAGACAGACGTCATTGAGGGCGACCGGATCGACCCCTCCGCGATCCAGTGGCTGCAGAACCAGCCCTACAGCGGGCTGATCGGACAGATGGTCGCCCAGCTGCAGACCGATCTGAAGCAGGACAGCGGCGCGAACCAGTTTTCCCGCGGCGAGACCACCGGCGGCATCGTTTCCGGCAAGGCCATCAACAGCCTGATCCAGGCCGGCGGCAAGGTTGCCAGTATGAGAACAGAGCAGCTGAAGTACGGCTTTAAGCAGATGGTCGAGCAGATCATCTGGCTGATGGCTCAGTTCTATGACGACGACCGGGTGATGATGATTACGGGCCGGCCTGGACGGCGGGAGATCCGGGTGGACACGAAGCGCCTGTTCGGGAAGAAGACGCGGGGCGCGGTCAATCCTCCGCCATATACGGTGCAGATCGAGGTCTCCAGCAAGGATCCCCAGCGGATCGCGAACCAAAACCAGATGTTCATGGAGGCTTATACCATGTCTGCCCAGGCGCAGCAGTTCTTCCCGCTGAGCGCCCTGTTCCAGATCCTGAACCTGGACGGGAAGGACAAGATCCTGCCGGTGATCCGGGAGAACGAGAACTATCAGCAGCGCATGCAGGAAATGCAGCAGCAGATGGAGCAGATGGGCCAGCAGATCCAGCAGATGCAGGAGGAGAATCAGAGCCTGCGGAAGACGGTGAGCCAGACGGCCAACGCGCTGGCAAGCCGGGGCGGCCGGAGGCCGGCGGAAGGGCAGGCGCCCGGAATGTCCGGCGGGATGCCGGGAGCTGGCGGGCCGCAGGGGGCGATCCCTTCCGGACCGCTGACGGAGAACAACGACCAGCAGCCGGACGCCATCGTCGAGCAGGCCCGCAGCATGATGGGCCAGCCGACGGGCATGCCGCTGCCGACATAAGGATAAAGGCAGGCGCACCCCGGGAGAGCCCGGCGGAACCTGCTTTGGAGAACGCCACGACGGTGTGTCCGCCAGCCTGACGCGGGGACTCCATACGGTCCCACCCCTGCCGGAACCTCGCCCCGCGCCAGCACAAAACAGGAGCAATGAGCCCGTGACTTGCGGGCTTTGCTATATACGTTCAACCGCGATTTACGGAAGAATGAAAGGAGACTCCTATGCAGGAAGAGACCATGGTCAACCAGGAAACCGAAGAGGAAGAGGTCGAGGATCTGGCGGAAGAGACGGAGGACGACTCCGAGAAGCTGGAGGCCGCGCTGGCGGAGGAAGGCGAGGAGGAGGAGACCGACGAGGACGCGGAACCGGAAAAGCCGGGTACCAGGCAGGAACCGGGATACGTCCGGAGCCGGATCGACAAGGCGGTTCAGCGGGCTGTCGCTGAGACGGAAAGCAGGATGCGGGCTGAGTTCGAGCAGCAGATGGCGCCATATCGGGAGCATATGCTGACGATGGAGGCCCAGGAGCTCGTGCGGACCGGACAGGTGAAGAGCCTGGAGACCGCCAAAGAGCTGGTGCGCTACCGGCAGGGCATGGCCCAGCAGGCCGCACCGGCGGAGGAAGCCCCGCAGGAGACTGACGGGGAAAGGGATCCGGCCACAGCGGCCCGGATCGACCTGCTCAGCCATCAGGCGGACAGGATCATGGAACGGCAGGGGATCGACGTGATCTCCGCGTTCATGAGTGACGAAGAGGTTAAACAGAAGGTTGTTTCCGGAGAATGGGACTTTTACGACGTGGCTGAAGCCCTGACGGAGGAGCAGAAGCCCCGGCGGAAGCCTCCCGCTCCCATGCGCTCCCCGAACGGAGCAAGCGGCGCGGAGAAATCCACGATAGCAAGCATGTCCGACGAGCAGTTTGAGAAGCTCGAGAAGAAAATCAAGGGGGGAGCGCGCTATTCCATTTAAAGAAAGGATGCGTGTAACCCATGGCAGTTTACGACAACATGAATTATTCCTATGACGCGGGCGTAGCCCCGACCCTTCAGGACTACTTCCAGAGGCGGGCCCTCAAGAACGTGGAGCCCAACCTGAACTATCTGAGCGACGCCCAGATGATCGAGCAGCCGAAGCACAACGGCAAGCATGTCAACTTCCACCGCTTCACCGAGCTGCCGGCCATCACCAAGCCCCTGTACGAGGGCATCACTCCTGACGGCCAGAAGCTGACGGAGACCGCGTTCAGCGTGATGACCAAGCCCTACGGCGGATACATCGCGATCACCGATGAGTTCGACCTGTTCCATATCGACGATATGACGCAGGCTGTTTCTGACCGGTTGAACCGGCAGGCCCAGCTGTCCATCGACACCATCGGCCGCGATCAGATTATGGCCGGCCTGAATGTCATGTATCCCGGCAGCGTGACCAGCCGTGCGGCTCTGACCAAGGCCAACGTGCTGACCTATGAGATCATCAAGCGCGTGGTCCGCAACCTGAAGAAGAAGGGCGCTCAGCCTTTCCCGGACGGTTACTATCATGCCAAGATCGACCACGACACCTACTTCGATCTGACGCAGGATTCGCACTGGATCGATGTCGCCACCTACCAGAATGACACCCGGGTGCAGAAGTATGAGCTCGGCACCATCTACAAGGTCAAGTTTTTTGAGGTCGACAACGGGAAGATCTTCGAGAACGAGACCTATCTGTATGGCAGCAAGACCGAGCTGACGGCCACCGCCTTCGACGCCGCGACCCGCACCATGACGGTGAGCGACACAATCAGCGAGGACGAGGCCCGCGAGCTGACCGGCAAGCTGGTGTATGTGAAGTACACTAAGTCCAGCGTAAACTATGTGACGCCCATGTGCATTGAGCGCGTGTATCCCGCGGAGAAGAAGGTTGTGTTCCGCTGGGTGCCCGCCACCACCACGGACTGGACCACGACGAACAACCTGAAGATCGTGCCCTCCGGCGGCGCCAGCAACGGCGACGAGGTGCATGCCTCCATCATCTACGGCCAGGACGCCTACGGCCTGGTCAAGCTGGGCGGCAAGGGCAAGCCCAACATCCAGACCATCATCAAGCCTGCAGGCTCCAGCGGCTCTGACGACCCGCTGAACCAGCGCGGCACGATCGCGTGGAAGGTTCCGCACTTTGCCTGCGCGATCATCCAGGACGACTTCATCGTCCGCATCGAGCACGGCGTGAGCGACTAAGACGCGGACCGGGGAATCCCGGCAAGCCAGGACAAACAGGGGGATGCCTTCAGACGGGGGCATCCCCCGATTTTTTGAAAGGGGAAAAGAATAATGGCAGTTAAGAATGAAGCGATGATCGATCCCATGACGACGGCGGTGCCGGTGAAGAGCGAGAAGGATACGGGCCCGCGGGTTTCCGTTTTCCTGCCGGAGCTGGACGGAAGCGGAAGCGATGGCGTGAAGGTCGATCAGTATGAACATGTGACCCTCGGAAACGAGAACGGCGAGAAGGTCTACTACGTTAAAAGAGGAGAGCGCGTGGACGTGCCGGTGGCCGTGTTCACGGTGCTGAAGGAAAAGTATCCCAAGCTGTGAGGTGATAACCATGACTCTGGGGGAAATCAAATACCATGTGTTGTTTCAGTACAATCAGGACTATGACGATATAGGCGATTTCCAGCCCCATATCATCGACTATATCAATGAGGCCTATGACCGGCTCGTCAATGTCTGGGACAAGCAGCACACCCGGTTCGCGCAGGTGGACTATCCCCGGCTGGGCGATGACACCGATGTGCCTCTGACGCCGGAATGGACTCACCGGTATCTGGCTGACTGGGCAACATGGCTGTGCTACAGAACCGGCAACCCCCAGAAGCAGCAGAGGGGGTACGCCTATCGGGACAGCTTTGAGATGATGCTGAGGCAGGTCGCTGATGAAGGCGGCGCCGCCGGACTGGATGAGAACGGAAACCGGATCCAGTATAAAAACTTCCGGAACATTCCGGACTAAGGGGGAATGAGAGATGGCTCAGTATAGTCTGAATGCCTACGATGCCGATATCTATATTCCCCTGTTCAAGGGCCTGTACGAATACGGCGATCAGATGGGCGGCGATCTCCGGTATGCGGCAGAGCTGAATAATGTGGAGACGCCAGCCGGTGTGCTTCAGCCAGCGCCTAAGCTGGAAGGAGTTTGGCTGGAACGCAGAAGGCCTGTGCCTCCTGAACCGACCCCGCCGGAGCCATTTGATCCTACGCTTGCGTTTCAAAACGGGAGGCTACTCTATCTCAGAGCCCATACAGTGTCAGGGTCGGGAATCGCTCCCATTACTGAAAACGTGCAGTATGGAGATGATACTACAGTCTGGGCAAGTGAATGGGATAATCTCTATATCGTTAACGGCGGTTTGGTGTATGACATACCAATGGTCGGGGATATAAAGCGACAGGGAGTTTATCAGAATATTCAATTCCATGTCTGTTCTCCCGGAAAAGGCAGCTGCACCTATGAGCTGTCAATTTATGATTCTGATCCACAGGCTGGAACGGAAACGCTACGGTTCCAGGGGAACTGCCTGATTGTGCCGCTGCCAAATAACACGATCCGTGCCTACTGGGCTTCATTGTCGTACAAGGATATAACCGTGCCGGATACCTTCGATTTTGTCGAGAGGTTTGCGGAGCGCATCTGGGGGTGCGGAGGCAAAGATTTCCCAGACAGTATTTTTTATTCACGCCCGTATGATCTGCGAGACTGGAGCCAGAATACTGAGATCCCGGAGGATGGCGGCGGGGAGATCAAGCTTCCGACCTGGGACAATGATAAGATTCTGGCCCTGCGGGCTTTCGGCTCTTACCTGATCGTTTTCAGTAAGCGGCGGGCATGGAGAATCAGCGGAAGCGATCCGAGTAATTTTTACATTACTGAGCAGTACGGTAACGGCTGCCCCTATCCCGAGACTATCGGAGTGCTGAACAATCGCATTATCATGCTGGGCGAACACGGGCTGCTCACCTATGACGGGGAGCAGACAGCCCCGTTCAAGCAAGCGGAGACGCATGAATTCTTCAGGACGGTGAGCTGGCTTGTCACACCGAGAGCTACCGTGGTCGGGAACAAGTATATTCTGTGTATGTGCAACGGCTCCGGGAGAGATGTTTCCACCGCGCAGGACGGCGGCGAGGATCTGGTATATACGGCTGAATATAAGATGCTGATATACGATGCTTTTGACGATTCCATTACAGTAATGGATAGCCCGCAGATCTTGAGCTTCTGCAACGGAATGCCCTATGCCCTGACCTATGTTCCTGAGAAGGATGGTGTCAAGGCCCATAACGAGATTGTGGTTCTGAACTTCGACAGTTGGACGGAAGGCAGAATAACGGACAAGCCCACCAAGTGGGTCACTCCGTGGGTGACCTTCAGCCGACCCGACATTAAGAAGGGCGGTTTTGAGATCTACATCACTCCGGAGATCGAGCCGGAACAGCGGATTACCGGACAGAGGTATTCCGGAGATACGAGCGGGAACACCCCCTCCCAGCTCGTCACGGAAGAGCATACCGGGCCGGTGACTTTTAGAATCACCATCGAAACGGAAAAGAAGGCCAAGACGAAGCTTTACACCGTCCAGCCCCTGACGGCAGAGCAGATCGCGGCTGGTAAGCGGTACAAGGCGAAAAGGATCCACATCGGCGGGAACGGTCGGCGGTTCCGGCTGAGGATCGAGACGGACGGGGGAAACATCCCCTGGCGGCTCATCGGTGGAGTCCACATCATTGCGGAGACTGATAAAGACTGATGCTGAAGAATTTACGAAACATCCTGCCTCTGCCGAGAGGCTGGAAGGACGATGAATTACGGTTTGGCACCCGGCTGAACGATGCGGTGACTGAGCTGCTGAAGAACGTGAGGCGTCTGATGGCGCTGATCGCTCCGGAGAGCAGGCAGGTGGTCAGCACCGACATGCTGCTGACGGACGCGCAGAAACGGGCGGCTGTGGAAAATCTTGGGGCCTCCAAGTGGATCTGGCTGGCTCCGGCTGATAATACCTGGGCGGCTATCTGGGCCAAGCTCAGTTGGATCAATCCGGGCGATGTGGTACCGATTTATGTGGCTGGCGCGGCGATGAATGTGCTGTCAGACGGTGCCATGACAGCGGGATACAGCGGAACGGTCGGCTGCAGCGGAGGCAACTATTACTTTAGCTTGGTTTCCTCCAGTTCATCTGTAAAGCATGTCACGATGCTTGTCACCGCAACAGAGGCTGGAGTCACCCGAGTTGTCGTAAATTCGACCACGGATCGGATTGAAACGCTGGAAACGGATCTGGATACGCTGAGTGATAAGCTTCGGGTTACAACGTATTCCTCCGTTACTGATCTGAACTTAGCGTCTGGAGCAACCCTTGCTGAGATTTACAGTGCAATGACATATCCGAGCATCGGGCTTTTTCAGGCGAATGAAGTTTCCTCGTCTGATCTACCAACATCCTCATCCGGCGGTTATATCAGAATCGAGAAATCAACGGGTGCGCGGTCAAGGATATTTTATTACCACAAGACTGACACCACGTTGGACGCGGAGATGCCGATCAACAGCAACAATGTTCCGTCCGGGAACTGGGACATGAGCAACCGTTCAGATGTGCAGACTCTGCGGGATGACGTTGACGGTTTGTTGGACAGCGCCCTTGTCAAGACCGCGCAGACACTGACAGACGCAGAACAGACACAGGTGCGGACAAATCTGGGGTTAGGCACTGCATCCACCAAAGCGGTAGCCAACAATGTCGCCACCACGGCTGCTGGGAGCGTACTGGATGCCAGACAGGGCAAGACGCTGGATGAAAAGATCGATACGCTGAGAGATCAGAGCTGGTCATACGGCGCCCCAACGGTCATCCCTGACGGCACGGATCTGGATACCATCACAACAGTTGGCAATTACTATGCTCCCGCATCCGCAAACGCTCAGACGATGCCGAACGCACCGCTCACCAACACCGGTTTTATCCTGAGAGTGGAGCGGGGCGTCAGTGCAAGCTATCGGACACAGATCTGTTATGGCGTACAAGGAGCATCGTTCTCTATACGACGGCTTTCGACAGGTGGCACGGCAACACCGTGGAGAACCTACGCGCTGACCACAGCAGTTACCGCTTTACAGGAAGAGCTGGAAACGGGATCCGCATTAACGCCAACGATGGCTGAAGGTGTGACAGCAACCATTTTGGAGGCATCGCATGTCGGGGCTGTTGTGTTTGTCAGGCTGACCGGAATTACGGCAGATGCTCCGACAAACGGCTGGAATACGATATGTACACTTCCGTCAGGGTACAGGCCGGAGAAATATGTGTATTTTGTAGTGTATTACGGCACAAACAGGCCAGCGACTTGTCTTGATGGCAGACTTACAGGCGCCGGTTCATTACAAATCTACGGGCTTAAAACAGCTGTAGATGCGGGGGCAACCGTGAACGGCACTCTGACCTTTATCGCTGGAACATAAGGAGGAAGGACTGTGTACGATGACATCATATACACGAATCTACTGTTTGAGGATTTAACAAAGCCGGGTTTGTCAGATGAAAAAGGCTATCGGTATAAGGAGGAAGGGCCATGTATGACATCATGCATCTCCCCCAGATCATTGAGATCGGGAAGACGGGGGAGAATCAATTCCGAAAGATCGAGATCGACATGCGGCCCTGGCTCCAGGTGCTCCCTGACGGGGTGGCGAGTATAGTACACATCCTGCCGGGGCAGACTGCTGATGACGCCTATGTTGCCACCACAGCCTTTGAGGACGGAATCCTGACATGGATTCCCGGAGCCGGGGATCTGGGGACGGTGGAAGGCTATGGGCAGATGGAGGTCTGGCTGGAGGACACTGACAGCAAACGGGGGAAGAGCGCCAAGGTGCAGACCTTTGTCCAACTCAGTCTCTCGCCCACCAGCTCAACCCCGCCCGCTGCTCAGGAGAGCTGGCTGGAGCAGATGACCGATCTGAAGACCCAGACGGTCACGGCAGCGGGGAATGCTCAGACTGCACAGGCCGGAGCTGAGACGGCGAAGGCGGCGGCAGAGGCGGCTCAGACGGCTGCGGAGACAGCGCAAACGGCTGCGGAGTCCGCACAGACTGGGGCTGAGACGGCGCAGACTGGGGCTGAGACGGCACAGGAAGCAGCCGAAACCGCACAGACAGCAGCCGAAACAGCACAGACAGCAGCGGAGACGGCACAGACTGCGGCAGAGACGGCTCAGGCCGGAGCAGAGGCGGCAGCACAGACTGCGGCGTATGACGCGGCACAGGCTGCTGCTGAGGAGGTGGTAGCGGGTGTGCAGCCTATAGTTGCCGCTGAGGTTGCTGATCAACTACAAGCAGCGGATGTTATGCGCTATAAAGAAGTGCCGTCAATTTCAGTCATGAATAATTTTACTGTTGGTGCTTATGGTACTGCGACTCTGACTGGTCAAGCGAGTCCAACAGGGATGCAAGAATCTGCGGACTGGATATGCTTTGGCAGACCAGAACACAGAACTGTGCTTGTTTCTTTTCTTGATCTCGGAGCGATACACATCTATTTTAACCAATATTTTGACTCTTGGCTTGGGTGGAAGAAAATAATATAGCGGGAGGCTCTCACATGATCACAGCAGCAGACCTGATTCTGGTTTTCCAGCAGGCGCTGGATGAGGAATGGGGTTATATCTACGGGAAGACCCACGAGATGTGGAGCGCGGAAAAGCAGAAGGAGTACGTCAAGGATTACAGGGATGACCCTGACCGCACCGCCTCCGTCCTGTATGGCGGCAAGTGGGCAAAACATTGGGTCACAGATTGCTCCGGGCTTTTCCGGCATGCCTTTAGCCGGTATGGCCTCTATATCGCCCACGGAAGTAATACCATCTGGGATAAATACTGCACCAATCAGGGGAACCTGAGGAAGGGCAAACGGATCGACGGGAAGGAGCTCCTCCCCGGGACGGCTGTCTTTACGACGGCCAGCGACGGAAGACACAACCACATCGGGCTGTATGTCGGCAACGGGACGGTGATCGAGGCCCAGGGCTGCAAGGCGGGCGTCACCACAAGCCGGATCACGGATCCCAGATGGTCGGTATGGGGTGAATTGAGGGGCGTATCCTATAAGCAAAAGGAGGGAACAGGCATGACGGCAAAGGTTGTTCTGCCGACCGGGGCGACGGGGAATACCGTCAATATGCGGGAGCGTCCCAGCAGGGATTCCGGGATTATCCTGAGGGTTCCGGTCGGGGCGACGGTGGAGGTGCTGATCGATCAGGGCCAGTGGATCCAGATCGAGTACGGCGGCAAGGCCGGATACATGATGGCTGATTATCTTGAGTACGGTCAGGGCGGCGAAAGCGGAACCGAAATGATTTCCGTCCCCCGCGGAGAGCTCGAGAAGATCTACGACAAGCTGGGCGACTGGCTGGGATTGAGAGGATAAGGAGGAATCAAGCATGGGATGGGACTGGAAGGAATGGGCGAAGGCCGCGCTGATCCGGGCCGTCAAGACTTTTGCCCAGACGATGGTGGGCAGTATCGCGGTGGGAGCCGCGTTCAACGAGGTGGACTGGCTCCGTGCACTCTCTGTGAGTGGCGTGGCCTTTGTGCTGAGTATGCTGACCAGCCTGGCGGGACTGCCGGAAGTCAAGGACGTGTATAAGGAGGCGGACGAGGATGCTTAAAGGACGGTACGACGAGCAGACAGAATACCAGGTCGGGGACGTGGTGGTCTACGACGACGGCAGAGCCTACAGGCTTCGGAATCCCGCCAAGGCAGGCGTCCCGCCCGTGGACACCGGATGCTGGTCACGGCTGGACGATACCCTGTCCACCTGCGCGATGTGGATCATCGAATCCATGGAGGCGCTGAAGGAAGAAGCCAAGGCCAAAGCCAAAGCCAAAGCCCCAGCCCCGGCGAAGACCGCCAAAGGGGGAAAAGCAAAGTGAACTGGGAAACCATTTTGGCGACCGTGGTCACGGCGGTATGCGCCCTGATCGGGACCTACATGAGCAACCGGAAGCAGACGGCCGTGATGGAATTCCGGCTGAAGCTGCTGGAGGAAAAGGTCGGACGGCACAACAATCTGGAGGGCCGGACGATCAAACTGGAGACCGAAATGAACGAGGTTTTCGAGAGGCTCAGCAAAGGATAAGAAGGACTGAGAGCACATCCTGCGGGGTGTGCTTTTTTATCTATCAGTAAAGGAGCGGTTTGCATGGCAACGACGACAGCGAGGAACAAGAAACAGGCTGATAAGATGAACGTCCGGCAGAGACTGTGGGACAGCCTGGATTATTCCTATGGGAAGAAGAGGGAGAACAGCAATAAGGAATTCGCCAAAGCGTACAGCCAGGCAGACCGGACCGCCACCGGACGGGGCATGGGCCGGAGCAGCTATAACCTGCAGACGCTGGCGAACCTGGACAAGCAGCGGGTGGACGCGGCCAGCCAGATCTATGACGACCAGATCGCGGACTACGAGAGCCGGCTGTATCAGATCGAGCGGGACGAGAAGGCCGACCAGCAGTGGCAGGCTCAGTTCGACGAGGGCGTGCGGCAGTTCAACGAGGGACAGAGTTTCCAGCGGGAGCGGGCCGCCGCCCAGGATAAACAGTGGAACAAGCAGTTCACCTATCAGCAGGGAAGAGACAAGGTCGCGGACCAGCAGTGGAATAAACAGTTCACCTATCAGCAGGGGCGCGATAAGGTAGCCGACCAGCAGTGGAACAAGCAGTTCAGCTACCAGCAGGGCCGGGACAAGGTGGCAGATCAGCAGTGGAACACCCAGTTTAAATATCAGCAGGGCAGGGATAAGGTCGCGGATAAGCAGGCGGACCGGGCGTTTAAGTATCAGCAGGGCCGGGACAAGGTCGCTGACCAGCAGTGGCAGCAGAACCTCGCCTTCCAGCAGGAACGGGCCGCGGCACAGGATACGCAGTGGGGCAAGCAGTTCGATGAGGGCGTACGGGAGTTTGACCTGAACCTCGCCAACCAGAAGGAGCAGGCAGCGGCGGAGGCCCAGAGATGGCAGACGCAGTTTGACGAAGGTGTCCGGCAGTTCAACACCAATCTGAACTATCAGCAGGGCCGGGACGCCATCGGGGATCAGCAGTGGCAGAAGCAGTTTGATGAAAGCGTACGGCAGTTTAACGTCGCCCACGGCGGGGCCGCCGCGGGCGGAAGCGGAGGCGGCGGAAAGAGCGGGAACGGCAACACTAATCCCGGAAACCAGAATCCTACGAAGGATGATAAGCCTACCAAAGATCCCGATGAGCAGCTGATTGACGATCTGTCCGGAGGGACGGGCACCGGTAAGATAGCTGGCAAAGCAGTAGGGAGTCCTGTGAATGGTACTGGCCAGGGTGCGACCAAGGACAGGATTGCTAAAGCCCTTGCTACAAGATTGCCACAACCAACGCTAAAAAAGATAAAATGACGGATAACAAACGGCTTGATCGCCTCAAAGGCTAAGGGAATGGAGGGCTTTTTGATGGCTTTTTTCTCTCTTGAAAACATAAAGAACAAAGCTAAGAGCAGTGCTGTGAATGATACTGCGAATAATCCGGCAACTACGGTAGACGTTCCTCAGACGGGCGCTTTCCAGAGTGCCTGGTCTCACTTCAGGAACAACACCAGCCAAGGAGGACAGACGGGCGCTTTCCAGAGTGCCTGGTCTCACATCAGAAATGAGGCTAATCAGGGAGGGCAGACTATCCAGCTTCCTAAACAGGAGCGGCCTAAATCTGCACTCCAGACTATTACTGCAAAGCCCGGAGCCCCGTCCTGGAGGGTTGGAGACAGACCCGGCAATTATGGGCAAGCGATGGCGAACATTGCTAATATTGCAAAGACAGATAAGGTTAAAGCCCAGGATGCGCTGAAATCTCTTCGTCAGCTTCAGAACACGCCCGGAAGCATATTTTATAAGCCTTACAGTTCGGCCACAAACCAGGCAGTAAACGCCCTGCGGAATGACTATGGGATCGATCCGGACAGCCTGACGGATGACTGGATGACGGATAACGGAGAGTGGCTGTATTCCAACCTCAACTACAGCTCCACCACGAATTCCGTCACCAAACCCGGGAAGCGGGCTTCCTCCGATCAGTGGCTTGCCTGGAACATCTATCAGTACATGAAGAGTGAGGAGCCCACCCGCGCCGCAGAGCGGGAGGTCGAGGCCCTGAAGGAGGAGATCGCCTACCTGACGGGACTGCCGACGAACCTGAGCGATGAGGCCGTGCGGGGAGCCATCAACTGGAAGAAATATCCGACGCTGAGCAGGATGCGGAACGCGTACAGCGATCCCACCGCCTCCCTGATGGAGACGAACCGCGGAATCGATGTCAGCGACGACATGATCAACGGCACCATCTGGGCCGCCCGGAACGGTGGGAACCTGGACGCCAACGATATCAATATCGCTAATTACTACATGAACGGCGGAAGCGGATGGCAGGAGGATCCGGAGATCACCAAAAAGCTGACCAAATCTGACGATGGGTACGCCCCGTATACCGTCAGCATGACCTGCCGGGACGCGGGGCTCTATTTTGGCGTGCCCTATTTTCCGAAGGGATGGGTGCAGGAAAACGCCTGGCGGGCTGACAGCGAGGACGAGACCGAGCGGGCCTTCTTTGCCAGCGCCGCCGCCGCAGACTACTGGACCGAGGACGCCGAGGCCGAGCTGGAGGAAATGAACCGGCAGCTCGACGAGGCCCTGCGAAACGAAACGGACCCGGCTAAGGTGATCAGCAAACTGGACAGCATGCTGGCGGATCAGAAGTTCTCCCACCTGGCTCAGCTGGACAAGACCACCAACAAGAACACGAAGTATGCCTATAACAAACTGATCGACACCAGCCGGCCGATTGATTTTTCCTATCAGGGCATGGTCGACCGGATCAACGCCCGGTGCGCGGAGAACAGGAATAAGGAAACCGGCGACGACTTGCTGAACGGATACAAGCCCACCGCGCCGGTCCAGAGCCCGGCAGGGCAGGCTGCCGGCGGAACGACGGTTCCCGCGGTTCAGGCGACTCCTGCCGGCGCCCCTGCCGCAGCCGGAGAGAACGGAAGGACCAGGCTGGATATCCAGCACGAGGCCAGTGAACTGCTTAAGCAGTCGCAATATCAGCCTCTGCCGTCGCCAAGCGGAGAGAATACGCTGGATATCGCGCCGGCAATTATGCGTCCCGGAGAAGAGACGACGGAAGAGGATCTGGTTCTTCGGACAAGCCAGGACGAGCTGAGGGCGGCCTATGACGCGAAGCACGGCGAGGGAGCATATGACAGGGATTTGGCGGCTGCACCGGCGCCCGATCCGACGAGCGCTGTCATGCCCACGCCCTCCCCCGCGGAAACGCCCGCGCCGGCTACGACCGCCGCGCCCTCCGCGGAGCCTGCGCGAAGCCCGATTATGACTGCCCCCACGCCGCCTCAGAACCAGAGCGCCGCGGCCCAGCCCGCAGCACCCACGCCCGCCCAGCAGGAGGAGCAGGCAAAGGACAGGCGGAAGAGCGAGGCGTACAGCGCGTTTGAGGGAAAGCTGAACGCCGGGCTGCAGAAGCTGGCCTCCCTGGGCATCGGCTCCTCCTTCAGCCGGATCGTTGACGGCATCCTGCTGGAGCCGCTGAACCCGGAGGCCTGGACGAATCCGGAATTCGCGACGCACAACATTCAGCGGAGCGTCGACAAGGCCACCAGCGGATACACGGGGACCGCCTTCGGCAGCATGGCGCACCGGACCGAATACGAGAAGCGCGCCAAAGAACGGGACAGCCTGCTGGCCCAAATCGAAGAAATCGAGAAGACCTACGGGGATCAGATGCTTGCCAGGGAAGGAGAGAATATCCCTGACAGAGTCGAGATGACCCTGCTCGGAAACGAAGGATTCGAGTTCGTAAGGAACCAGGAGACCGGCGAATATGAGCCGAACTTCATCGTGACCGACTACATGCGGAATCAGCTGGCCAGCCTGGGCCAGACGGAGGAAGCTTTCTGGCAGGAAGCGAACCAGAAGGCGGCGGCGCTTACAGAACGCACCAGGGAGGCCGAGGAGGCCTACAGGCGGCATGCGGGAGAGGACCTGTCCCAGGTTCCTGAGCAGAGCGAACTGGACACCCTGTACGGCCGGCTTCGGAACACGGAAACGTGGATTCAGGAGAACCAGGCGCAGTATGACAGGGAAACCGCGGAGCTGGAAAGCGCGAACGCCCGGCGGAACCTGGTATACGGCATCGTGGTAAAAAACGGCGGGACCATGCCGAACCAGCAGGCCACGGACAGCATGCTGGATTATATCGCCACGTTCGGCGACTGGGAAAGGACCTACCAGGGCGCGACCGTGATTCAGGCCCTGACGGACGCCGCCGGGCGGGAAAGGATCACCAACAGCCAGCATACCTCCGAGAAAACCATCCGGGAAGCGAAGGCCTCCGTCGCGGAGATCGGGGAGAAGATCGAGGACGCCAAATACGCGCTGAATTTCTTCGAGGATCTGCCGCAGGAATACAGGGCGAAGATCGAGGACTACATCGACTGGCTGGAGGATGAAAGGATCCAGTATAACGCCTTCCTGTTCATGCAGGACGAGAGGTTTGGCGCCTATGCCGAGGACGGCAGGGAGCAGGCGATGCGGGCGCTCGAAAGATCCGGGAGCGCGGAGGACGGCGCCGGCGGAATCGGCGAAACCAAGTTTGGCTTCGCGGTTATGACGCCGGACGAGCAGGACATCTACTACGCGATCCTCGGCAGGGACGGCGTCGAAGCCGCGGACAGATACTACGCCGCGCTGGACACGGACCTGCGGCTGCGGACGGAGGAGGCCATCCGGGAGAGAAGCGAGGAGCTTGCCCAGAGCGGGCCCGGCGGAAGAATCGTCAACCTGCTGGCCGGCATCGGCATGGCTGTGCCGGATGTCTTCACCAACGGCCTGTATATGATCGGCGAAATCGCTGGGAGGAAAGACCAGGCCAAATGGATGAAGGTCAGCAACAGGATCGGACAGACCACCCTGTCCGAGGACCTGAAGGCCATTGACCGGGAATACTCCGACGAAAACGGCAACCTGACGGCCGGCGGACACATCATCAAGGCGCTGTACGAAATCATGTACAACCGCGGACGCAGCATGATGACCGGGCAGGCTTTCGGCGGGCTGTTCGACGAGAACACCAATGAAATCCTTCAGGCCTTCCCGATGGCCTTCGGCGCCATGGGCGATGCCATCGAAACCGCGCTGGACAACAACGCGAACGGATGGCAGGCAGCGGCCATCGGCCTGATTACCTTCTTTTCCGAATCGCTTTCGGAAGGAATTGAGTTTAAGCACATCAAGCAGGCCTTCAACGGAAGCGGCAGCATCACCCGGTCCGCCCTGAAGGACTATTTCATCAACCTCATTCCGAACGGGCTGCAGGAAGCCTTCGGAGAATCAGTCAACGATGTCGCGGAGAAAGCCGCGGACTATTTCTTCATGCCCGAAAACTCGAAGGAGTTTAACAAACTGGTCCAGCATTACACTGATCAGGGGATCGACGTCGACGAGGCCTATGCCAGGGCCATGGCGGACAACTTCGGCGACGTGCTGCATACGGCAGTCGTTTCCTTCTTCTCCCCGGGCATGGACATCACGATGGTCGCCGCCGGCAGTCTGGCGGAGCAGCTGGCCTACGCGGAAAAAGCCCGGGAGATCAGCAACCTGTCCGGAGAAAAGGTCACCGCCAGGCAGCTGCGCAAGGGCCAGGCCGAGGTGACCCAGGAGATCGCCCGGAAGGAGAAGGAACAGGAAGAGTATGAGCTGAACCGGCCGCTGCGGCCCTTCTACGCCAACGAGACGGAGACAGAAGCGGCGGACACGGAAGGCACCGGGACCGGCACCGGAGAGGCCGCGCAGGACGAGACCGCCGCCAGGCGGAAGGAAGCGCAGGCGGACGCCTACGATCAGGCCATTATCGCCCTGGAGAACGCCAGAAACGCGGATTCAACCAGCCAGCAGGCAACGCTGACGGCCGTGCTCGGCACGGGACACGACACGAACCGGGCGGCCGCCGCGGCGACCAACATCACGGAGGTGCTCGGGGAGAACGGCGTGGATACCATCGAAAACGTGATGGCCGGAGGCGGGGACGCCGGGGTCAATATCGCCACGCTGAAGATCGGCGTTCAGTACGCCCTGCTCGGAAACGGGGAATGCCGGAACGTCATGAACAGCGAGGAATTCCGGCAGGCTGACGCGGAAACGCAGGCGCAGATGCTGGCGGAAGCCGTCAAGAAGGACACGCAGAACCATGATTTTCAGGTTGAGATCAGCCAGGCGGTTCATGATTACCGGGTCAACTTCCTGATGCAGGAAAAGATGGCGAACGGCGAGGCGGACGCGGCCGTTGAGGCAAAGAATAAGGCGGACGCGGAAAAGAAAAAGAGCAGGATCGCAGAGGAAGAGCTGGAGCAGCGGACGCATGAAGCGGACGCAGCGGCGGACAGCCTGCGGGAGGCCGGAGAGCGGGCCGCCAATGCCAGCACCCCCGCGGAGGCGGAGGCTGCACAGGACGACATCCGGGAGGCGACCAGCCGGCTGAACAGCACGGAAAACGTAGAGCACGAATATCAGCAGAAGGCCGCCAACCAGGAGGAGGCCGCGAAGGCCGCGGAGGAAAACAGCAATAAGGTTTCGGACGAGACGCTGAGCCGGATCCGCCAGGAGAGCGAGGACGAGGTCGCCCAGATGGAGGCGGAGGAGGCCCGGCAGGACGAGGAAGCGAGAGCCCGGGCCGAGCAGGACCGCGCCGCGATGGAACAGAAGGTCCAGGAGGAAAACGAGCGGAACGGAAAGGCCTGGGAAGCCCGCCGGGACAGCCTCATCGAGGCCGCGCTGGATCAGGAATACCTGGAGGAAGGCGAGGAACGCGACCGGAGAAGGAAGGAACTGACCGAGCGGGCGAACCAGATCAAGCTGGGCCGGATCGACATGAGCGGCCTGGTCAATAACTCGGACGGTTATCTGGCGGTCGGCGCCATCGGACGGCGGCTGGGCGTTGAGATCCAGCTCTCCGATAAGCTGCCGGGCAGCGCGAGGGGCATGTATAAGCAGGGCGTCGTATATCTGAACGCCAACATGATCAGGGAAGGCAAGATGACCATCGGGCAGGCCCTGGTGGAAGCCACGCTGCACGAGATCACCCACGCGATGGAGAACACGAAGAGTTACCAGACATATCGGGACGTCGTGCTGCAATCCCTGTTCGGAGAGGATGCCGTCGGCGCCTCGGACGCGATTTACGAGAGCAACGCCAGATTCCGGGCTGCTGTCAACAAGAAGATCAGCGACTACCGGAAATCCGTGCGGCAGGAGCTTTCCATCGAAGACGCGGAGCGGGAGATCGTCGCGGACTTCGCCAGAACCAAACTGAATGAGCGGGACGTCGTCATGCGGATGCTGGACAAGGGCATCGGCGGAAAGATGCGGAACGCCCTGCACAACATCAACCAGGCCCTGAAAAACTTCCGGCTGACCGGCAAGGAAAAGGAAACCGCGGAATACCTGCGGAGAGCGGAACGCACCTTCCAGAAGATGATCAATGAATCCGCCAGGAGCGAGGTTCACCCCGCCGGCGGACAGTTCAGCGTGGCCCAGATCGCCCAAGCGACAGGCCTCGGCATGGTCGCGAACGAGGAAACCCTGGCGCTTTACATGCCGGATCCGAACGGCAGCATCGAAGGGAACGGGGAGAACGGGCTGGAGAAGGGCGTAAAGTATTCAGAGGTTGACGGCGTCAAGGTCCGGATCACCCCGGACATGATCGTAAACACCCCGGTCGGCCAGCTGATTGACATGGGCCTGAGCGATGAGGTTCTGAGGGATGAGAACGGCGAAGTGAAACTGGACGAGGACGGAAACCCGCGCACCCAGAAGGGCGACGCAAGGAAAATGTTCGCGGATCTGATGAACCTGTGCGCCAGATACAGGGAGCACAACCTGATCTGGGAGATCGCCGGCAGCGAGGTCGCCGCCCAGTTCAGCGCCTTGAAGAGCAACAGCGATCCCCAGTATAAAACCACTGTCGACTTCGGCACCATCTGCGCGAAAACACAGGCCATCGTGGACGTGCTGAGCGGAACCATGCTGGAGGAAATCAAGGCCATCAACGCGGAAAACGAAACGGCCAGGGAAAAATGGATCGAGGAGCACGGCACCGCGGAGGGATTCAAGCCCAAGGTGTTTACCGGGCTTTCCAGGCAAAGCGTCATGAAGGTCTATGACATCACCCACGGCGCGAACCTGAGCGTACCCTGCCCGGTGTGCTACGTTTTCAGCCGGTGGATGGGCGTCCCCAGCCTGCTGGGGCAGATGAACAGCTTCCAGAACGAATACGTCGCCCTGAAAAGAGATGAGAAAGGGAATCCCCTCCGGGACGAGAACGGGGACGCCGTGATCGACTGGGACGAGACCAGCAAACTGGCGAACAGCTATATCAAGAAGGCGCTTGAGAAATACGGATCCAAGGAAGCCATCGCCAAGGCGAAGACCTCCATTCAGAAAAAGATTGAAACCCGGGAGGCCAGCCTGCCGAACCTGCGGCAGAAGGCCGCCGACCTGAGCAAGCAGCTGGCCGACACCGGCGACAAGCTGACGGCCAGGCAGCGGAAGGCCCTGGAGGAAAAGGTCGAAAAGGCAAACAAAAACGTAGAAAAGAATATCGCGGAAACCGACCGCCTGGCACAGGAGCTGAAAGAGGTCGAAGCGTACAACTGGGTTACGCAGGCGCTGTGCCTGCAGGTTCGGGAAGGGAATACCGTCACAAACGTGATGGAGGACGACGGCGTCACCTATAAGGTGGACCGGGAAAACTTCCGGCTGACACCGGAGGAAGTGCTGTTCGACCTGAACCGGACCGGCGAATTCGCCGGATATTCCAAGAACTGGACCTATCGCACCACCCGCGGCGCCGGTATGGGAAAATCCATCATGCCCTATTCCGGAGCCAGCATCGGCGATATCATCAACGGCAAAGCTACGCGCTGGACCGATGAGCAGAACCCCTTCCGGACCATGAACCGGAAGGAGGCGGAAGCCGCCTTCGAAAGAGCGAAGCGCCGGGTCCGGCAGCAGAACCTGGTCGGCGGGCAGCGGTTCCAGTCCACCTCCGACTTCCGGCCGGAATGGGGCCTGGACTATGTGATGTCCTTCCTGGAAATGCAGGCGCTTGGCAGCAAGGTCCAGATGTATACCAAGGTCTCTGAGGCCGTGGATTTCCTCGGCAGCATCGGAGTGGACCTGAACCAGAGCATCATGGGGCAGGGCAACGGATACCATGAGGCCACCGCGGAAGAAATCGCCCTGGCGGAAAGCGGCACGGAAGAAGGCAACGAGCTGCGGAGCCGGATGGGAGAAATCGACGGGACTAAGTATGTGATGGACTTCTCCGACGTGACCGGCATGGATTATGCCACCGCCAGAACCTATGCCAAGAAATACAATAACGTTCAGATGATCCTCGTTGGCATGAATGACGTGCATATCCGGCTTGCCATGGCCAGCAATGATATTGACTTCATCATTCCCTGGCACTCCAGCGGCAACAGCCGGGACGTGATTCAGCAGCTGGTGGGATCCGTGAACGAGACGCTGACGGAAAGCTCCGATTATACGGCATATCAGAATGACATGCTCGTCGGGGAATACGTCAATGCCAAGGGGAAAAAGACCGGCAAGGACAAGCGGAGCGCCGCTCAGATCGCGCTCTGGGACGCGAGGATGAAGCTCCTGACAGAGGGAGGGGACGCCCTGAGCGAGACGGAAATCAATACGCTGCTTAGCAATCCCTATACCAGGGACCTGTATATCCGGTTCACTACGCCGGAAGGAAAACCCGGCTATGACCCGGAGTGCTACGGCGTTACGCTGACAAAGGATCAGGCGGAGCACGTCTTCCCCTACGAATACTGGGATAAGACCAGCACCCGGGAGAATGCCGACGTAAACGGAAAACGGTTCGCGGAATACTGCGACGCCATCGGCCTCGTGCCCAGGTTCAGCCAGTTTAAGGATGACCCGGGATACTGGAAACTGCTGATCGACCGGAAGATGTACGACAACAACGTGCTGAACGAGGACGGAACCGTCAAGGAATACGGGAAGTATCGGGATCAGCAGGTCGTTGACGTCACCAAGGCCAGCATCGGCCAGCTGCCGACGGAAGCCCAGGCCAAGTACGGCAAAAACTATTCCGCCCAGACGCAGGACGCCATTGCGGAGGCTAAAGCGGCAATCGAACAGAAATTCGATGCCACCGGATCCTACAGCGCATATGGAGATATCACCGCGGCAGACATGGAGCAGATGCTGAGCCAGGCCGCGGAGGACTATCAGAGCGCCGTCGAGCGCGGAGATATGGAGGCCGCGGCTGAGGATGTCGAGACATATGCTGCCGGCAGGGGATACACTGAAGCAGTATTCCACGGGACCGAGTCGTTCGGCTTTACTGAATTCGATCTGGAGGAAGGGGACGGATCCATTTTCGTCACCTATAACCCCAACCTGGCAGGAACCTACACTGCTGACGGAGAGATCCGGAACGTTTCGGATTCTGAGGCGCGGGAAGGCATCTACAGACTGTACGCGAGGCCCGGCAGGCAGCTGGAGGTGGAAGCCGACGGCGCGAATTATGACCGGATTTCCTGGTTCTCCGTGATCGACGCGGATCCGGAAGCGGAAGGCTACCACCCGTACAATCACGACACAACCACCAGGGAGATCGCGAAATGGGCCCGGGAGCACGGATACGACAGCGTAAGGATTAACGCAGTATATGACGACGGCGGAAAGAATCCGAACGCGGATCACTGGACGGACGGTGCTGGAGACATCGCGATCTTCTTCAATAAGGATGACGTCAAGAGCGCAGACCCGGTGACGAGGGACGACCAGGGCAACGTGATCCCGCTGGACCAGCGGTTCACCGACAGCCCGGATATCAGGTATATGGCCGACGGAGTGAGCCTGACGGATATTAATACGGATAGGGAAGGTGTATATAACAAAGACAGTATTAAAATTGACCCAACACTTAATTATAGGGATCAGCTTAGTGAATGGCTAAAACTTAGCGAAGATGAAAAAAAGGAATCTAACAAGGTTCTTGTGGTAGGAGCGACTCCAAAGATTTTAGAGGACATAGGCCTTGTAAGATTGCCAATGGTTATTGATTATAAACATGTTCGCGATTCGTTGGAAGGAACGTATAAAAGAGCTGAATATCGTGATGATCATATTTTCGATATTGAAGAATTTGGTCATTTGCTTGATTTTATTGCTGACCCTGTTGCAATTATAAAAGATCCAAAGCCAGGTTCTGTTACAGTTATCATAAGCATGAAAGCCAAAAGTGGGAAAAAAGTGCTGATTCCAGTAAAAATTAATGCTCGAAAAACAATTAACGGATTAGGGCTGGATGTAAATGATATTGAAACAGTTCATGGAAATACAGATACAATAAACAGACTTTTATCATCTATCGAAAAAGAAGCGAAAGGTATAAAAAGCATATTCTATATTAATAACAAAAAAACCCATGAGGCGTTGTCCGGTGGTCACGAGGCAGACCTCGCAAGCCTGAACATACCTGATGGGTACATTAATACTATATCTGAATCCGATTTAATTGTCAATGACAAAAAATATGGGCGGAAAACTCCCGTCAGAAAACAAACGGATACTATGCAATTCAAGAGATGGTTTGGAAACAGCAAGGTAACGAATCCGGATGGCTCACCAAGGATCGTCTACCATGGGTCGGCTTCCAGTGAACGATTCACTGTTTTTAAACCAGGTGAAAGGGGAGAAATGTGGTTCTCAAGTTCTGCCGAGACTGCATATAACAAGAGACCGCAAATGTATGAGGAGTATCTTCATGCAGAGAATCCTTATGAAGAAACAGCTTTTATTGGAACCCACAGCCAGTTTGATCCAGTGAAAGTTGCAGAGGAAGGCCGGAAAAACGGTCACGACGGAGCAATTGTTCACTGGAGACTTGATCCTGAGATGGCCAGCAAGACTATAAATAATCTGATAAATGCAGGGATGACTGATACGCTTGCCATAAGCAGTTTCAGCGACAATTTCACGTTCCTGCCTCACGGCGAACAGATGAAAGCTCTTGCAAAGGAAGGCGAAACACTGATTGACTTCCTGAAACGGGGCAGTTCTGAGGATCTCTATCAATGGTATGCCGTCTATAAGCCTACGCAAATCAAGTCAGCCACGGAGAACATAGGCCTTTATGATGGCAACAATACTGACAGTCTATACTCTGCCGGCGGCACAAGCCTGACCGACCTGGACACCCAGCTCGTCGAAAGCGGAGTAGTCACCCAGGAGGACGTGGATGCCTTCAACGGTATCACCCTCCCGCCCACCGGGCTGAGCACAAACGTTATGCCGGAGGACGGCGGGCCGGCGCAGCGCCAGTTCGGCAGCCAGACCGCCCAGGAAAGCGACGCGCTGCACGACGAGGTGAAGCAGTACCTGTACACCCACAGCGGCTATACTCCTGACAGCAACCAGGCCCAGGTCAACCGGGCGCTGGACTGGGTGCGGAGCAAGGCCAATGACGCGGATCCGGACGGATACCGCAGCGCGGTGGACGAGGTCACGAGCGACAGCTTCGACTACCGCAGCGCCGACGGGCAGGCACGGATGCTGACGGTCATGGGCATGGCCGCCCTGAAGGGCGACACCGCCACCGAGATGCGGCTGGCGGACGCCTACAACCGGCAGGGCACCGACCTCGGCCAGCAGCTGCAGGCAAGGAAGCTCTTCCGGATGATGACCCCGGTCGGACGGATGAGCTATTTCCAGAAACAGGTCGACCAGGTCAATCAGGATATCGGAAACCGCACCGGAAAGTGCGGGACCGTGCACCTCGACGAGTGGACCATGCGGGCCATCGCCGCCGCGGAGAATGAGCAGGACTTCCAGAAGATCCGGAAGGCTGTCGCCAAGGAAATCGGTGAGCAGATCCCCGCCAACTGGAAGGATAAGCTGAGAAGCTGGCGCATGCTGGCTATGCTCGGCAACCCCCGGACCCATATCCGGAACATCATCGGCAACGCCATGTTCATTCCGGCTGTCAGCCTGAAGAATAAGATGGGCGCCCTGATGGAGCTCGGAATGGAACAGGGGCAGAGAACCAAGACCCTGCGGGCTGCTGTCTCCAAGGAGATCCGGAACTTCGCCAGGGCCGACGCGGAAACCATGAAGGGCATGCTGACCGGCGAGGCCAAGTACAACGAAGACACCATGATCGAGCGGGAGAAGCGGCAGTTCAAGGGCGTGATGCAGGTGCTGAGCGACTTCAACAGCAATGCCCTGGAGGCGGAAGACTGGTTCTTCCTGAAGGGACATTACCGGCGGGCCCTCGGCGGATGGATGCAGGCCAACGGATATACCGCGGAACAGATGCAGAATGATCCTGAACTGATGGAAAAGGGCAGAGCCTACGCCATTCAGGAAGCTCAGAAGGCGACCTACCGCGACTTCAACGGACTGGCTGCCAAGCTGACTGAGTTTACCAGAGATCCGAAAACCTTTGGCCAGAAGGTGGTGGCATTCGGCGCCGAAGCGGTGCTTCCGTTCAAGAAGACGCCGGCCAACATCCTGAAGCGCGGCATCGAATACAGCCCGGTCGGGATCGCGAAAGCCCTGACCACGGACCTGCACCACCTGAAGCAGTATAACGATTATCAGAAAGGAAAACTCGACACCCTGCCGGAAGGCGCGATCACCCCGAACCAGTTTATCGACAACCTCAGCGCCGGACTTACCGGAACGGCCGTCATGGCGCTTGGCGCGATCCTGGGAAGCATGGGCCTCGTCAGCTGCGGATTTGGCGACGATGACGACGATAAGTACGAGAAGGCCAAGGGCGCTCAGGAATACGCCATCAGGTTCAGCATCGGCGGGGAAGACTATACCTTCACCCTGGACTGGGCCGCTCCGATGTGCATGCCGTTCTTCGTCGGCGCCGCCATTCAGGAGCAGGCCGTCAGCCAGGAGGGCTTCAGCCTCGATGAGGTGGTGAACGCCATGGGCAACATCACGGAGCCTGTGTTCAACCTGAGCATGCTGGACGGCGTCAACAGCCTGCTGGAGATGTTTACAAACGGCAGCGATACGAACACAACCCTTACACAACTGGCCGCCAAGGTTGGACTGAACTACATGAGCAGTCTGGTTCCGTCCGCTCTCGGCGCCATCGCCAGAACGGTCGATACCACCAGAAGAAAAGCCTTCGTCCCGAGCGGTCAGGGGGCCGGCATCATGGGCACGGCGAGATACTCCTTGGAGCAGCTTGAGAACAGGATTCCCGGCCTCAGCCAGACCAATATCCCGTATCGGGACGTCTGGGGCAAGGCGGAGGAAAGCGGACTGCTGGAAAGGATCCTGGAGAACTTCGTTCTGCCGGGATACATCGCCCAGTATAAGGACGATCCTATCGTGAACGAGCTGGCGGCCGTTGGGAAGCCTCCCCAGGAGCCCGGCAAGACCTTCAGCGCGAACGGTGAAAAATATGTGCTGACGGATAAGGAATGGGACGCCTACAAGGAAACGAGAGGAAAGACCGCGTACAACCTGCTGGGGCAGCTGTTCGCTACCGCGGAGTATCAGACCGCAGACCCGGACGACAAGGCGGCGCTCGTCGACAGCGTATGGAGCTATGCCAACGACCAGGGCAAGAAGGCGGCCGTGCCTGAGCTGAACAAGGGCGAGGGCGGGGAGACGGATCCTCTGGAGGAGATCCTCTCCGGATATGACGGAAAGAAACAGAAGAAGCGCGTGACCGAGAATAAGCAGAAAATGGTCAAGGCCCTCGGCGACGGAGACTACGAAGGCTTCAACGCAATGGTCGAGGCCCTGAGGGAGGACGGCGTCGAGGATAAGGCCATCAAGGAAAAGATCGGCGATACATTCCGGGATCAGTACAAGGACGCCTACCGGAAGGAAGACTACGCCAGAATGGATGACATCGCGGAGAAGCTGAAGAACTCCGGGTTCGAGTTTAATCTGGAGAGCTGGGAAAACGCCGTCAAGAAGGAGGCTCCGCAGCCTCCAGTCACCAGATCCATGCCCGGCCAGGATGATGAAAACGTGAACGACGAAACGCTTGCACAGCGGGACAAGGAACGGGATGACTTTATCGCCGGGCTGAACAGCAGAAGGGAGGCCGGAACGCTGGCGGATATGTCCGTCGAAGAGCTGTTCGACCAGGTCGACGAAATGACCGGCGGGAAGCCCTGGGATCTCTTCACCAACTGGGTCGGCGATTATGTTGATTATGTGGATCCTGATCTGGAGGGCTCCGTCGAGGATCTTGTAAGATATCTCGAGGAAAACGGCCATTCGATTGACGGCATCCTGAAACGGCGCCCGGAACCGTATGACACCTGGGCCGCCCAGGCTTCGCCGGCCGGATACATCGATTACCTGATGGACCTTGACGATGAGGGGACGCTGGATGTAATATCTATGAGTGACTTCTTCGACGCCATCAACGAGCTGACCAACGACAGGCCCTGGAGCGTGCTGTCCGATGACGTCGAAAGATATGTGGATTATTATGATTTCTGGCTCCGGACGTCCGTCGCTGATATGATGGACTATCTCTATAAGAACGGCAAAACGGAAGACGATATCCTGAAAAAGCTGAAGAAGAGACTCGCCCCGCTCCGGTCCAGGCAGAAGCGCTACGCGGATGCCGGAAAGGGCGTGGAAAAGGGCCAGAAATTCCAGGACGGCGCTGAGGAAATGGCCGAATCTTTGAACTATTTGGAATCGGTCGCGGACGGAACCAACCTGGACAGCAGCTCCGTAGAGGATGCCGCGCCACAGCAGGATGGCCCCAGGCAGACATTTAACGGCGATCTTTCCAGCGTAGAATCCTACGACAAGAGCTGGCTGCCGTATTACGAATACGGCCATCCGAATAAACCGATCTGGGATGACGACGCGCCGGATGAGGCTAAAAAAGGAGTCTACTAAACACACGAAAAGCCCCGGCGAAAGCCGGGGCAAATTTGCTATTACCGAGTAACTACCGATATGTAGAGCTGAAAGCGTTGAAAAACAACGATTTTTATAAACCCTGCTAAGGGAGTAGTGCGGGTGACCGCAGCCCGGGTTCAAATCCCGGCTTCTCCGCTTAAACCTCGGAATCTCAACGGTTCCGGGGTTTTTCTTTATTCTCTCTCAGATCCTCCCAAAACCTGTGATTCTTTCTCTACTACCGAGTCTACTACCGAGTGTTTCTTGAGAGAATCTACTGCCGCCAGCGCATCGGATGTCTCCGGATGAGCATAACGGTCCAGCATTTTTGCAGTTGACCATCTCATTACCTTCCTGACGGTCTGGGGCGCGATGTTCTCCGTGACGGCCAGGGCGGTGGCTGTTGTGTGCCGGCAGGAATAGGGCGTCAGTTTCCGGCAGCCGGCAGCCTCCAGCGCTGCGTAGTAATTGTCGTACCAGGCTTTTTCATTCCGCGGCCAGATGTAGCCTGATGGCTGCGCATGGTCCATCAGATCCTGTACAACAGGAAGAATGCATTCCGCCAGGACGATGGGCGTTTTCTTCCGGACCTTGGTTTTCATGCCGGCACCGATGATCTGCCGCGCGGATAGGTCTATTTGCTCCAATTTGAGGCCCTGCGCCTCGCCTGGCATCATTCCTGTGTAAATCATCAGGAGAGGGATGCAGGCGTTTAAATCGCCGTTTTCGTACCGTTTCCAGAGGGCTGTCTGTTCCTCCTGGGAGAACGGGATCTGCTCCGCTTCTTCCAGCTTTGGAAGCTCCAGCAGGGAAGGCAGATCCTTGTTCGTGAACCCGTCCGCAGAGGACAGCTTGAACAGGCTTGTCAGCAGTGCTTTGCAGTCTCTGGCGGTATAATAGGACAAGCAGGCTTTGTTGATAGTTGCCTGCAGCAGCTGGACCGTCAGAGTATCCACACGGACGTCATGGAGCGGTTCCAGACGTTTCCAGGCGATTTTATAGGCTGTCTGTTTGGAAGCGGACAGGGCGGTCATCTTGTTTTCGCTGTAGGTTTCCCAATAGGAAGACAGGCGCGGCGCCTCGGACGGCTTTATGATTCCTCCGGCGCGGAGGATCGGACAGTAAGCCAGCGCAGCAGCTTTCGACGGGAAGCCAGCCTTCGTCCGTTTGATCGGGATGGGCTGATGGGATTCGTCCCGCGGTTTCCGATAGCCTACTACAGCTTCCGCTGTCCAAGCCTTTCCGACTTTGTAGGCTGTCCCCTGCCCATTTCCGCGGGCTTTGGGCTTGCGCGGAGGACGGGGCGCGGCGGGAAGCTTCCGGCCGCAGTGGTTGCAAAAAGCGGACCCGTCAGGAACGGATCCGGAGCACTTTGGACAGATCATTCTTCGTCTTCCTCTTCGTCTTCTTCGTTAACCTCGTCGATGATCTCTTCCGGAATACA
>Ga0326512_10000273_pt1 | contig 43945 bp, 47 predicted proteins | sample 1_2617_0518_D_FD_203652 | JGI IMG/M metagenome (GOLD analysis project Ga0326512, IMG submission 203652) | Bovine rumen microbial communities from UC Davis, California, United States - 1_2617_0518 | ecosystem: Host-associated > Mammals > Digestive system > Stomach > Rumen | place: USA...
CGATGCCGTAGCTCCACGCCGTAGCATAGTCAAGATCGAGTCCGCCGGTCTTGTTATCGGCATCCGTGTCTTTGACCAGGTCGCTGTGGCCGCCACGCATGGTTTCGCCGGCATATTCGATGTTGGCGAAAGTAGCAGCTGTACCGGTGCCCGCGCCGATGAGGAATACGGCAGCATAGACCGCAGTCGATATGCCGAAAGTTTTCCACCGACGGCTCTGCATCGCCTTGGCGAGTTCGGCCAGGAAGAGGAAACCGATGATGAAACAGAGATAATAGGCCATCTGCGGATGGGGATACAATCCGATAGCCACACCGATGAGCGTCAGCACCGCACCGGTCTTGCGGTGGCCATTGAAAACCAGACAGAATCCGGCTATGGCAAGGGTCATCAGCGACAGAGACGATGTCTTGAGATTATGGGCGGCTGCAATGATAACGAAAAAATAGGATGAAAAAGCGATGGCTACGGCCCCGGCCAGCGCCAGCCACTTGTTCACCTTCAGCGACAACAGAAGGATATAGAACGATAGCAGGTAGATGAGTACTATGGCAATGGGGCTGCGATGTCCTGCATGCAATACTTTCTTGAGGGGTTGCAGCCAACTGTCAGCCGTGTAGTGGCCTCCGCCCAGCTGGAAACTGGGCATGCCGGAAAACATCGAACCGTTCCACCAGGAATAATCTCCTGTCTGCTTGTGAAACTCTACACTCTCATGCACTGCGGCATTTCCCTGAGTACTGTCACTTGCACCGATTATCTTGCCATCCAAAGCAGGCGACATGTAGATGCAGGCAATGGCCGTGAAAATTACGACAGCCAGTAAATAAGGCCAGAATTTCTTGAAAAAGTTTGAGTTATTCATATTTCTGTAATAAAAAGTCTTTAAAATGCAGAATTCCTTCTTTTTATGTAAGCCATCGGGTCCACCGCAACCGTTCGAGTATGAAGAACAGCAGAGCCTCGAAGGTGAAAGTACAAGCCACCAGGACAAAAGGCGACAACCATGTCGGAATGTACGGCATCAGCGGAAAGAGTACCGGAATAAACATAATATGGGAAAGATAGATTCCATAGGAATTGCGACTGATAAAGCTGTAGAAGCGGCACCAAAGCGTGCCTTCAGACAACGGCACCTTCAAGAGAAGGCCGAAGATAAAGACTGCCAGGTAGAGTTCAGACGGAAAGCCGTTGAGGATAAACAGACCGTCAGCCAAACACAGGAGTAATGTCAGCACCAGACCCGCCCACTGGAGAGAAAGAAAGGTTCTGCTCATCTGCCAGTAATGACTGGTGTAATATCCCATCAGGAAGGCAAAGAAATAGACACAGTCGGGCGAACGCAACATCTCAAAAGTGGTGTTGGCCATCAGCACGCCCTTGCAACTCAAACACGCAAAGACGATAACCGTGAACAGCAAGACGGATTCTTCAGTCCTGTTCACAAAGCGCTGTAACAAGGGCGTGAAGAGACAGATTGCTATCATCATATAGACAAACCAATGGGAGGTATTCGTGCCGGAAGTCAGCATCTGCTGCACATAGAGGAGCAGTGTGTTCCAACCCCATTCTCCTCCCCCGCGCCACTGTGTGAGCAGAAAGGCCACCGTTGCCCATATTACAAAGGGGATAAGGATGCGCTTCAGCCTGTGCCGGAAGAAATCGCACAACCCGTCCACTCGGCGCAGCAGCAACGCACCGCTCACCATCACGAAGAGTGCATTGCAGGCACTCGTGGGGAAAAGCAGCAGCCTGACCCACCAGTCGATGTTGCAGGATCCTGTCTCCTGGAGGTTTGCGTCGAGGAAGCGCTGGGAATGTACAAACATCACCAGCACAATCGCGACGAAGCGAATGAGATCGAGGTTGAGATTGCGATTGCCAGTCTGCATTTATTTACTGCTTTGGGTTAATACCTGATGATAGACGCCGGCCAATTGCCGGGCCGACTGCTGCCAGTTGAACCGGTTCATGCGTTCATACTGCCGGGCTATCAGAGCTTCTTTTTCCGACTGGGGAGAAGCCAGCCAAGTCTCCACGGCTCCGGTCAATGTGTCATGTTCACCGTCCAGTTCAAACCATACCGCTGCATCGCCTGCTACCTCCGGGAAGCAGCTCTTTCGATTGAGGAAGACGGGACATCCCGCATGCCAGGCTTCGAGAATGGGGATTCCGAAACCTTCGTAGAGCGACGGATAGATGAACAACTCGGCATGCCGGTAGAGACGCGAGAGTTCATCATCGGAGACACGCCGCTGCCAAATTCTGTCGTGTAGTCCCAGTCGTGTGATTTCTGCCTCCTCGCGGGCGTCAAAGGCTCCACCTGTGCACACCAGCTTCAAGTCAGCATGTCGGTCGAGCACGGTTTTCAGACTACGCAGCATGGGCAGGAAATTCTTGTACATTCCCCGGTTACCCACATATAATATATATTTAAAAGGTACAACCGGCGACTTGTCTTCCACAGCTTCATAGGGCGCACCATGATAGATGACCGACATCTTCTCGCGGGGAATTCCAAGGATGCGATGGGCATCCTCCAGCGTATTCTGCGACACACAGACGATATGGGCAGCCTTATCACAAAGGACCTGTCTTCCCCGAATTTGAATATCATCCGCCGGGAAATACTGCGGAAAGAGTTCTGCCGTGAGGTCGTGGATATGCATCACGAATGGTTTGCCGTTCAGATAAGGCAGGAAGTATGGGTCGAATCCGGTCACGTGGAACACATCCCACTTCCCTTCCTTCATCAGCCGGATTGACTCTTTACGGTTCACCCATTTGGGGGTAGCCATCAGTCCGGACTTACCCAATGCATCGTAGAGGGTTTTCCGCATCGGAGATTTCCAGGAGGGAAAAAAATCCTCGTAGGGATGTCGGCAAGCATCCACCTTCCACACCTTGAGTCTCTGGAGGTGCAGATTGTTGCACTCCTTGAGTCCTATGCGGTAGTTCACATCCGAAGGCAACTGATGAATCAGTTCGAAGAAACACTTCGAGATGCCCGAGAATGTGGGATAAAGGCCCTGATAATCGTAAAGAACGGTCATTTTCCTGATTCGAATTAAGACTTGTATCCGATAGCCCTGGTGCGGCGGTTCCCCTCACGGAGGGCTTCCTCCAGGGAAACACGTTTCTCCAAATTGATGTAGAAACACTCATGATGGGACTGTTGCTGCTCCAATGGAGGCAACTGCATATAATTGCCGTATAAGCGGGAAAGAACGCGATCATAATCTGAGGGAATCAGCGCCCGGACGTCTTCCAGATTGGCCATCAGCCCCTTCCCATAGGCTTCCTTTTCGATACGTTCCCGTTTATAGGAAAACCACATCGCCCAAACAGTCACAAAGCGCGCCTCCTCAAAACTGTACTTCTGCCGGATGCGACGCAGTTCACTGATGATGTGGCGGCGTTTCTCCTCGCGTTGGAACGAATATTTGTAATGGAGGGCAAAAAGCGACCATTTGCCGCGGAGGAGCCACTTGACAAACTTCCAGGGACCGTAATGCTTGGAGACAGCATTCAGGGCATCTCGGAGGTATTGCGTGTATTCATAATCCTTCCGGAACTCCTCTTCATCCTCTCCGCAACCGTCAATCGGGAAAATGTCGACATAATTACCCATAACGAAACGGTAAGCCTCATGTTCGACAATGGTCGATTTCCGGCTGCTGATTTTGGCAAACGTGGCATTGTATTCCGGAGTCGTTTCACAGTCAATCAGTTCATAATCGGCATCCAGCTGGTCGCGCATCGAGAGCAGCCGGTCGTAGTCCGGACGCGGCATCGCCACGTCGACATCATCGTCCCAGGGTATGAATCCCTTGTGACGCACCATGCCGAGACACGTTCCGAAGGTGCAATAATATTGCAGCCCGTGCTTATCGCAGAAAGAGACGAAATAGCGGAGAATCTCTTTCAGGTTCTGTTTCTTTTGCTCAAGTTGAGCATCCGTTATTATCATTGTATCTCAGTTTTATCCCCTGACGACACTGGCCAGTTGATTGAGCCAGGAGGTCGGCAGGATTTTTTTCAACCAGTTATAACCGCTCTGCAGGAAAAGGTCTTTTCTGTTCTTCCTCTCCCACAGACGCAGCATTTTGTCGGCATAATCCGTGGAGAAACCGTTCTTCACGAGGATGTCTCTTGCCTCCTGCATGGCGGCCTGTTTGGACGTGGTCGAAACTCCTCCCCTGCGGAAATTGCTCAACACCTTATCTATATATATGAAAGGTATGCCCGCCACCTGACAGCGCAGGAGGAAATCATAGTCGGCCGAGTAGCGGAAAGAGAGGTCAAAACCGCCCAACTTGTCATACACCTTTCGGGCCACGAAACAAGTCGGATGGTAAAAACACATCCCCTTGGTAAGATCGTCCGACTGCGGTTTCTTGAGTTTGAAGAACGAACCGTCTTCGTTCAGCATATTCACGTTCCCATGCAGAATCCCGGTTTCGGGATGGGCCAGATACACCTGAACAACCGCCTCTACCGTATCTTTCCCGAAATAGTCGCTGGCATTCACGATGCCGATCAGTTCACCTGTTGCCATCCGGATGCCTTTGTTCATCGCGTCATAGAGCCCCTTGTCAGGCTCGGAAACCCATCGGGCGATTTTATCCTGATTTGCCTCAATCAACTCCCTGGTTCCGTCGGTCGAAGCCCCGTCCACCACGATGTATTCGATGTTGGGATAGGTCTGCGACCACACGCTGCGAAAGGTTTCCTCCAGAAAATCTTTCGCATTGAAGGTGACGGTGATGATTGAAACTAACGGCTGTTCCATATGCTCCGGTTATCCGACGATTCCCACATTGACAATATCCTTCATTCGGATTGTTCCGACAACACGTCTATCGGCATCCAGAACGGGCATATAGGATATGTTCCGCTTCTTGAGAACGTTAAGTGCCTCGACCGCGAGTCGGTTGTTCCGAATCGTAAAGGGATGTTTCGACATGATGTCATCGACCGAGAGGGAATAGATGTCCACTCCTTTGAGGAGCTGTCCTCGCAAATCTCCATCAGTAATAACGCCAAGCAGACATCCCCCTTCGTCAACAATCGAGACGATACCCAAACCTTTCTTCGAGAGTTCGAGAATCACGTCTTTGAGCGTAGCGTCGGCCGGGAGAACGGCATTCTTCTCGCCTGTGGTCATGAGGTCTTCAACGCGGAGAATGAGTTTCTTGCCCAACGCTCCCGCGGGATGGAACATACCGAAATCGGCATCCTTGAAACCATAGATGCCCGAAGCTACGACTGCCAGAGCGTCGCCGTAGCAAAGTTCAACGGTAGTAGAGGACGTCGGAGCCAGACCCAGATAACAGGCCTCTTTGAATTTCGGGAAAACCTGTACGATATCGGAGTTGACGGCCAGTGTCGAATCGGCATTTCCGGTGATTCCGATAATCTTGGCTCCAATCATTTTGATGTTGGGCAGAATCTTGATAATCTCCTCGCTCTCTCCGCTGTAGGAAATTGCGATAACCAGATCTTTGGAAGTCACCATTCCCAAATCGCCGTGCATGGCTTCCGCCGGATGCAGGAAAAAGGAAGACGTACCCAGACTGGCCAAAGTGGCGGCAATCTTGGTACCCACGTGTCCCGGTTTACCCATACCCGTGACAATCACCTTCCCCTGACATGCCACAATTTCGTCAAGAATATGAACGAAAGTGTCATCCAGGGATTCGCGCATTTTCCGGAGCGCCTCTATTTCGATATCAAAGACTCTGCGAGCCTCTGTGAGTTTATCCATATCAGTTCTTTTTATTTGTTACAGTCCTACTCCGGCTTTGCGGGCAATCCAACACATCGCTTTCAGTGTGATGTTGGAGCCTGAATACAATTGACGGATCAGGAACGCTTCTTTCTTATGTTTTTTCAAATAGATGTTCTGCCTCCATTGCGGAACTTCGTAATCAAGCAGTGCCCGTATCTTCCGGATGACCTCCGGATCGAAATCCGATGTGGAATTCAGATAGGTCAGCATCCCCATCGCGAAAGCTTTCTTGAGATAAATCCACCCCAGTTCCTCGGGGAAAGTCTGGAGGTAGTTGTCACGTCGCAGATAGAACCACAGGTCGTCAAAAGCGTCCAGTTTCTCCTGATAGCGTCGGGGAGACACTCCCTTGGAAAGCGAATTCGCATGATGATGATAAATATATAACGGCAGATTGACGCACGCTACGCTCCGGGCCGCACAAATACAGCGTATCAGGAAGTTGGAATCCTCCGATGACCGGTATTTGGGGAAACGGATCTGATGTTCGTTGATCCATTCCCTGCGATAGATGAACGTCACGCAGAAGGTTTTCATCGCAATCAGGAATCGGCGCTGGTTCGCATCCGAGAGGTTTCCATTGGGGAAAACCGGATTTCCGTCCGTCAGTCCGGTCTTCGGGCCTCCCTCATAACGGAGCTGACACCAGACCAGATCGGCATGGGTGGCATCGGCTTTCTTCCACAGACGCTCGAACATATCCCGCTCGACGGTATCGTCGGGATCCACAAAACCGATATACTTTCCACGGGCTGCATCTATTCCGACATTACGGGCCAGACCCGGTCCCCCGTTCTGAGGGGTCTGCAGGAAACGGAAATACTCAGAACTTCCGCCTTTGCGCGAAATATGGGTCTGCGCTTTTTCAATACTGTCATCTGTTCCATGATCGTCCACAAAGATAAACTCCACCTCCGGAAGGGTCTGCTGCATGAGCGAGTCAATGCAGTTGCCAATCCAGTCGGATACATTATAAACGGGGATGATGACGGATAACTTGATCATTTATCTGCCTTTGCGAAGAATATAATAGTCAATGATTCCATTCACCTGAACACTCACCTTGAAACCATAGAGCAGAAGCACGTAACCCAGACCGATGGTCACCGTGCGGACCAGAATATCCAGCCAGGGCGATACTTCGAGCAGAGAAGGAATCAGGAAATTCAGCCCATAGAGAATGGCGATAATCAACAGGATGCGAAGATGCGCCCAGGTGAAGGGATTGGCATGAATCTTGAACTGGATAATGATCTGTTGCCAGCTGTAGCTTATCACGTTTGTCAGCAAGGTGGCAAAAGCGGCTCCGGCCAGTCCCCAAATCGGGATGAAGATATTATTGGTGGTGATGGTAAGAAAAATCAGCAGCACGGTAACGAAGAGCGTCCAATAGTAATACTTGGAATAGGAGATGATAGAGCCTCCGAAGTTAAGTGTACAGTACACCACCTGTGAAAATCCCAAAAGTAGCATCGCATACTTGCCTGCCGAATATTTATCTCCATTTGGCATGATGGAGTAAATATTGTCAATGTTAATCCAGATGATAAGCAGGGTAATAGCACCAGCCATCAGTTGATGCAAAGAGACTTGCTTAAAGAGAGCCGAAGCCTCTGCGGTGTCATTTCGTTTCATGGCATCGGCTACACCCGGGGCAGATATTGCAGTAATAGAACGCGCCGGCATGTTCACCACATTGGCAAAGAATATTGCCATAGCATAAATGCCTACGTCATAAAGTCCTTTCTTGCCGGATATCATAAAAATGTCCAACTGATAGACCACATTGACCAGCGAGCCTATCATCACAATGATTGTGTAGTTAAGAAAGTCGCGTTTCACTTCCGGGGTAAGCACACTCAAATCCCTATGTCGGAATGAACTGGATCCAATGCTCAATGCGTAGCTGCCCGTTGCGAGAAGACAGATAGCATAGCTTGCCGCAAAAGAGAAAATCAGTCCATTTACGTCGAGATAACCGAAGCCGTAGGCCAGGTAACATCCCAGCATCAGCAGACGCATCAATATCTCGCGCACGGTCTTGGGGATGGCAATGCGCATGTTGATGTTGGCATAGTTCTCAGTCCAATACCAGAAACAGAGAATGATGATGAAGGGAATGACGTGATAGTAGTAATTGACGAATTCGGGCGATTTGGTTGCAAAATAGTCCGCTATGGCAGGTTTCATCACGATGTACAGCGGCACAAAGATGAGGCATCCGATGGCCGGCAGCATCATGAAATAGTAGAGAAAGCCGTGGTCGCCCGTCTTCTCGTCGCGAAAATACGGGAAATAGCGCATCCCCGAACCTCCCGTACCCAAAAGCGCAAAGGTCGCGAAGAGTACCGCTGCCTGATAGATAACCTGAGTGAGGCCATAGACCTGCGGCTCCAAATATTTGGGGACAATATAAAACACAATCGGAATGCCCATAGCGACTCCGATGTAGTTGACGAATGTACTCTTAAGAGACTGTCTGATTACAATACCCATGTTTCAAACCATTAAATTGCGTTCATATTTTTCAGACAGTTCTTGAGCGAATCCGTCCAATAGGGAATCTGCAAACCGAAGGTATTCTTGACCTTGGTCTTGTCCAACACACTGTAGGCAGGACGTTTTACCGGTGACGGGAACTCGTTGCTGTGACAAGGTTGGATATCGCATGCGGTGTTACCGGCCAGTTCTGCAATCATCTTGGTGAAGTCGAACCAACTGCAAACGCCTTCGTTCGAAAAGTGGTATATTCCATTTTTGGAGAAGGGGGCAGGGTTCGAGGTTAATGATTCTGTTTTGTATGAATCAAGTATGGTAATGATTGCCTGAGCGAGGTCAAACGCATACGTCGGGGTACCAACCTGGTCGAAGACGACTTTGAGCTGGGGTTTGGTTGCAGTGAGGTTCAACATCGTCTTGACAAAGTTCTTGCCGAACTCGCTATAGAGCCAGGCTGTTCGCAAAATCACATAGTTGACGTCTGTGGCTGCTATCAACTGTTCGCCCAGCAGTTTCGTCGCTCCATACACTCCGGTCGGTGTACCTTTCAGTTCTTCGCGGCAAGGCGTGTTATAGGGATCTCCGCCGAAAACATAATCCGTGCTTACATGCACCAGCAGCCCATTGGCTTCTTTCATCGCAATGGCGAGGTTCTCGGGAGCCTTTGCATTCAGTTTCTCCACCAGTTCGTATTTCTCGGGAGCCTCTGCGCCGTCGACATTGGTCCATGCGGCACAGTTGATGATACACTTTACATCTTTCTCCTTCACCATTTGACGGACATCCTCCAGATTGGTGATATCCAAATAAGTGTATCCTTCGCATACATCCGTAAAGATATACTTGTCGGAACTATGTTTTGAGACAATCTGAATCTCGTTTCCAAGCTGGCCGTTTGCTCCAGTGACTAAAATATTCATAGATTTGACTGAAATTTAAAACGTAAACGGCGTTTCAAAATCCTTGAAACCAGGATGATGTTTGTCTTTCTCCGACAATTCGATTTTGTTGGCCGGAATGGGCCATTCTATGTTCAGCGTAGGATCATCCCATGCCAGCGCGCCTTCCGATTCCGGATGATAGAATTCATCGCATTTATATTGGAAGAGTGCTGTCTCCGACAAGACGCAGAATCCGTGGGCGAACCCCTTGGGAACAAAAAACTGTCTGTGGTTATCGCCGGTAAGTTCAGCGACAACATATTGTCCGAACGTGGGGCTCCCCTTGCGGATATCCACAGCCACGTCCATCACCCGGCCCTGAATGACCCGTACCAGTTTGCTCTGGGTAAAGGGCGGTTTCTGGAAATGCAGGCCTCTCACCACGCCGTAGTGGGAGAACGACTGATTGTCCTGACAGAAATCTATCTTTCCGATTTTTGCCTCGAAATCCCGTCGGGAATAACTTTCGTAGAAATAACCTCGGCTGTCGCCGAAAATCTTCGGCTCGATGACAAATACGCCGGGAATGGCAGTTTCTTTTATTTCCATGCGTTAATTTGACTATTTGACTATTGAACTATTGAACTATTGGACTGTTTGAAGACCCTCTCCCGTCCTCCTTAAAGGGGGGGAGGCCTCTTTTCCCTATCCATTTCTTCCACCATACGGTGAAGACAATTTGGATCTGCTGGTTGGATGAAGTTTCAAACACATCGGTTTTCTTGTCGGGAAAAATGTTGCCGAGGCCGAAATAGTAACGTCCTGAAAGCTGAAAACTCAGATGAGAGTTTACCTTGAATTCATAACCCAGGCCAACCTGAATTCCATAGTCGAACTTGGAATGAACGGCCAGATCGTGCTGGAAACTTTCATAGTTCGCCGTCTCGCTGACTTCTTGACCGAAGTCGTCAGGCAGATTGGATTCGGTATTTTCCCACAGCATCGTACCGAACTTCGGCCCCAGGTCGACAGAAATTTCATTATGTTTTCCCAAATTGAAATAGATGTGGGCCAAAACCGGAATCTCCAAATAGGTGAGCGAACGCTGAAACTTATACTGCGGAAACAGTTCATAACGCTCGTCCCAACCGCGCCGGGTGAGCAGGAACTCCATCTGCAGACCGAAATATTTTTCTTCCACATAACGGGCTGCAATACCTGCTGTATATCCCATCGCCTGGTTCTGAGTGACTGTCGGTTTGAAAGTATAACTGCTCATTACAACTCCTCCGGTAACGCCCAAATCCAGATGACGCGCCACTCGGGGTTGGGCAATCATCTGGAGAGGCAGCAGCCACAGAAAGACTGCTGTCGGAATGAAACGCAGGATTATAGACTTAGCGGACCACATATTTCTCTATCTCCGTATTGGGATTGAAATGAACCAGGAAGAGTGCGCTGTTGATCCAGCCGCCCTGTTCTGTCCTTTCAAAATTTATCACATTCTGTAATGGATTTTCATTGCAGTGATGGGCGATGGTCTGGTCGAATGTCCATCCGCTCATATCAATGCGGGAAATGAAGAACTTGGCCAGATCATAACCCAGAAGTCCGTATTTCGGGAACAGATTCATCGGTTCCTTGCCGTACCAGTGTTTGAAGGTTTTGTAGAATTCCTCCACCTTCGGATCCAGGGGATTGGCATAGAACTTGGAGAACATCCATACATTCATGTCATAGTAATAGTTCATGAATTCCTCGGTGTACATCATCCATTCGGGATACCCCAGTATGGCCACCTGGTGGGCTGAGGTAGAATCGGTTTCTGCAAGAAGGTATTTCAGACAGGGGAACATCCTTCGCATCGATTCCTTGGTCGAACTCGTCGGGATGAGAAGCATCGGTTTATCGCCGATTTTGAGTTCGGCATCGAGGAAACTCAGACGAGCCGGATCGGCATACGTGAACTGGTGAAAGGCGATGCTGTCATCGGTCAGTTTTTCTTTCAACGCAGGAATCAGCGTTTCTTCTTTTCCGCGGGCCAACAGGCTGCTGTCGGTGAGGAAGATGATTTCGTGGTCGGCAAAACGGGACAAAATCTCGGCATTGAGCTGCCGGTAGAGCAATCCCTTTGAGGTATTCAACTGGAAAAGATGTGGTTCGTTCAACATCTCTTCGTTGAAAGCCAGCGGGCTTACTATATTCACACCGGTCTGACGACCATATTCGATATACGGCTGGGCATCTTTTGCCTCAAAGGGTGTAATCACCATATCGGCATGTTGGAAATTCGGATTAGCCAGGATGGATTCCGTCGACTCTGTGCCGATGTCGAAAGCACTCACCTCGATTTTCTGGCCCACTTGCAGTGCTTCATCGGCTGCCAGAAGCACGCCTTGATAGAATTCTACGCTTCTGCGCTGCTGTTTGTCTTCATTGCGTGACTGAGAATGCAGGTTGAAGGACATGACAACAGCAATGTGCACATAGCCATCGCGACGGTTATACTGGCCGGCGGGAAAGGGTTGCGTTTTAGGAAGGACAACGTCTTCCGAATCGGCTTCCTGTTGCTGCGATGCCGGTCCGGCTGATGTAACATCCTCCGGTGTAGGTGTGTAGACTTCAGTTGTATCCTGTTCCACCGGTAGCGGTTCGCCTTTCTTGCGGTCACGCAACCTGGTGAACTGAATTGCTCTCCGTTCTTTTTTATTATCTGCTTTACCATTGGATGCGGGGACAGCCGACGCGTCGGTCGTTACAACATTGGGGTCAACATCCGATGCGGGAATCTGGAGCAGCATGCCGGCCTTCAACCCGTCTTTGAGCATGGGATTGGCTGCAATCAGGGCCTCTTGCGACACCTGATATTTCTGTGAAAGACTATAGAGTGTCTCACCCGGCATTACCAGATGGGATTCTGCATAGGAAGTAAGCACTCCTCCCCAGAAGAGCGTTACAGCCGTCATTATGCTAATAATAATTTTCTGCATGGATTTATTTATAAATTTGGGTGCAAATATACTCAAAAAATACGGATTAACCAAACAAAGTGTGCCAAAATTAAGTTTGTTTAGTTACTTTTTCCCGTTTCTTTTGTTTCTTTGCCAGATTTTTATTATCTTCGCAGCGTTTTTGGTTCACTATTGAACCGCATTAAACTGAAAATTTGCATATGAGAATATTAGGAATCGAATCATCGTGCGACGATACATCGGCCGCCGTCATCGAAGACGGCTTTCTGCTCTCCAACGTCATTGCCTCCCAGGCTGTGCATGAGGCCTATGGCGGTGTAGTGCCCGAACTTGCTTCCCGCGCCCACCAGCAGAACATCGTACCCGTCGTTTCCGAAGCCATCAAACGTGCCGGGCTGAAGCCGTCCGACCTCGATGCCATCGCCTTTACGCGCGGTCCCGGTCTGATGGGCTCCCTCCTTGTGGGGCTGTCGTTTGCCAAAGGTCTCTCTTCAGCGCTTCATATCCCCATGATTGAAGTAAATCATCTCCAGGGACATGTGATGGCCCATTTCGTACAGGAAAAGGACGATCCGCACAAAGCTCCCGAATATCCGTTCCTCTGCCTTCTGGTATCGGGCGGCAACAGTCAGATTATCAGAGTCCGTGCCTACAACGACATGGAGGTTATCGGCCAGACGATTGACGATGCAGCCGGCGAGGCTTTCGACAAATGTGCCAAAGTGATGGGATTGGGATATCCCGGCGGGCCCGTTGTGGACCGTCTGGCCAAAGAAGGCAATCCCGACCGCTTCCAGTTTGCCAAGCCCCACATCCCCGGGCTTGACTACTCTTTCAGCGGTTTGAAGACTTCATTCCTCTACACGCTGAGGGATAATCTGAAGGAGAATCCCGATTTCATCGAGCAGAACAAAGCCGACCTCTGTGCTTCTCTCCAGAAGACAATTGTCGACATTCTCATGGACAAGGTGCGCCGGGCCGTCAAAGAAACGGGCATCCGCGAAGTGGCTGTGGCTGGCGGAGTTTCTGCCAACAGCGGTGTGCGCGGAGCATTCGAGGACCACGCCAAACGTTACGGGTGGACAATCCATTTGCCCAAGTTGAAGTTCACCACCGACAATGCAGCCATGATTGCCATTGTGGGGCTCCACAAATTCCAGGACAAAGAATTCTGCACTTACGATGCTCCGGCGTTTGCCCGGGTGACTGATAAATTCTAACCGTTTATGAAATTATTACTCGTCCTGTCGGCTCTGATTTCAAGTCTGGCCATACCACTGTCCGCAAGTGACGAAGTCGTTGTTTGGGACACCGCTTATGTCGATGTACAAGGATATATCGACAACCGTTCCGATTCCGTCAGGAGCAGCGGACGCAGTTTCATCGGTCCCGGTCCTGTCACCGTGCATTTCGAAGCCGAGGCTCCCGACATCATGACCTATTTTGTATGGCAGATTGCCAACGACAACAGTTTCAGCGATGTTTCCGCCCAGTTCTACGAGTATGATATCGACTACACCTTCAACGAAACCGGCACCTATTACGCCCGGTTCATGACGGCCAATGCCGACAATACCGAAGAAACAACCAGTGAGGTTTACACCATTCAGATTACCGAATCTGAACTGCTGATTCCCAACGTGATTACTCCGAATTCACCTTCGGGTGCCAATCAGGTTTTCAAGGTGAAATACAAGTCCTTGAAATCGTTCGAAATGTGGGTTTTCAACCGCTGGGGTAACAAACTGTTCCATACCACCGACCCGTCAGAAGGATGGGACGGCACTTATAACGGACGGATGGTTCCGACCGGTGCCTACTACTATCTCATCAAGGCGGAAGGTACGGATGGCATCCACTATAACAAAAAGGGAGATATCAACGTCCTGATGACACGCGAGCACAGCAATTCCTCATCTTCAACTGAATAAAATGAAAAAACTCATTATTCCGGCAGTCCTCGCGGTCTGTGCATTCATGATATTTACTGCATCGCGCAAAACTCCGACCCAGCCGGAGCTTCCCCAGATGCAGTCCTTCTCGGCCACGCCCCGCTTTCCGGACAAAGTGGAATGTTTCGGAAAAGAAATCGACCTTACGCGATGGGATATGCATGAGCGTTATGAGCGCGAACTGACCAACATGTGCTACAGCCACAACAACACGCTGCTCACCATCAAGAGAGCCAACCGCTGGTTCCCTGTGCTGGCACCCCTGCTCGAAAAGGAAGGTGTCCCTTCCGACCTCATCTATCTGATTTGTATCGAATCATCGCTCAACCCGCGCGCCTACTCAGCAGCCAAAGCCGCAGGACTCTGTCAGTTTATCGCATCAACAGGCAAACACTACGGCCTGCAGATTGACGATGAGGTGGACGAACGCTACCATACAGAGAAAGCGGTCCACGCGATGTGTACTTATATGAAAGAAGCCTATGCCAAATACGGAGACTGGCTGACAGCCTGCGCCTCCTACAATGCCGGACAGGGCGGCATCTCCAAACGACTGGAAAAGACAGGGGCCAAGGCCGGGTTCGACCTGTTACTTCCGGAAGAGACCTCACGCTATATGTTCCGCATTATGGCAATGAAAGAAATTCTCCGCGATCCCTATCACTACGGCTTTGTGCTTTACAGCGATCAGCTTTACCGGCCTATACGTACACGCGAAGTGAAAGTCTCCGGCACCGTGACAGATTGGGCGTCTTGGGCCAAAGACCACGGCACAGACTACTTCCAGCTCAAGGAATTCAACCCCTGGCTGCGTGACTACGGACTCAAAAACAAAGCCCGCAAAACCTACACCGTCCTCATCCCCGTGGAAGAGGATATGTATTACAACGGCCGGCGTTTTGATATCTATAACGATGCCTGGGTAGTCGATCGCTGAATTTATGGAACTGATAAACTATCTCAACTCCCTTGACCACGACCTCATGGTCTTCCTGAATTACGATGCAGGAAGATGGGCCGACCAATTCTGGTTTCAGTACAGTAAAATGGGGACCTGGTTCCCTACAGCACTGATGATGTTAGCAATGATTACGCTCCGGTTCCGTCATAACTGGCGTAAACTGCTGCTGTTTGTCGGCATGATAGCCCTATGTGTTCTTTTTACCGACCAGATTTCTTCGGGCATTATCAAACCCTGGGTGGCACGTTTCCGTCCGTCACATGATCCGCTGATTCAGGATTTGCTTCACTATGTAAACGGCTATCACGGCGGCCTCTACGGATTCACCTCCTCCCATGCCTCCAACTCCTGGGGCATCGTAATGCTCTTCATGCTGATGTTCAAGGGCATATTCTATCGTTCCACCCTCGCAATTTTTGCCCTCGGCAACTGTTATTCGCGCATCTACCTCGGCGTTCATTTTCCCGGAGACATTGTGTGCGGAACCCTCATCGGCCTTTTGGTGGGCTGGGGCATCTGGCGGCTTTGGCTTTATCTGTCGAACCTTCCGGCTTTCACGCGTCATGACACTCAGCTCTCAATCCACGAAGATCAGGGCTATGCACTCCATCCATGGCCCGTCACAGCCACCTACTGGCTCACAGTGCTCGTCCTGGCTGTCGCCTTCGCTGTCTGAATCTTCGGAAAGCCTCCCGACAGGCTGGAAACCTCTATCGGAGTCCGATAAGGCCGAAAAAAGTTTTCCATGTCGCTATCGGAATCCGATAAAGCCGCCAACGGCCTTTCATGTGTCTATCGGAATCCGATAGGGCCGTCAACGGCCTTCCTTGTATCTATCAGAATCCGATAGGGCCGTCAACGGCCTTCCTTGTATCTATCGGAATCCGATAGACTCAAAAAAAGTTTTCCATGCCTCTATCGGAATCCGATAGACCCCAAAAAAGTTTTCCACGCCTCTATCGGATTCCGATAGAGGTATTCTTTAATAAATGTTAAAAGAAATAATCCGAGGCTGCGCTTGCAGCTCCGGATTAACTTTCACTGGAATCTATAGGACGTTGGAAATGCCCGCTGTCAGGCCTCAGCTTCTGCGAAAATTTTCAAGATTTCCTATAAAACATGCAAAAAATCCTTGTCCGCCTACTGAATTATGTATTTTTCTTACTCCGCATGGCATTTTGCCATTCAAACGTATTCAATTTTCCAATCGGCCGAGAGATTGACTGAGCCTTCGTAGTTGTCTTCCCATAAGAGGGAAAGACCCTGATACCGGCAAGGTATTTTGAGACTTTCCGTCTGCACCATCGACCACTTGGGAGACCCGAAATCGGTCGAATAACCATGCAATCGAAGAGACATCCCCGACGGATCTATCTCCCAGTATCCGCCGCCGACACAATGGTCACACGGTTCCAGGAGATCCTTGTGGAAAATAACGTCTCCGAAACGAAGAACGCCCCGTGAGGTGAGAATGAATTTCTGCATCTGTTACAATCCTTCTACATCCGTAAACGGAATCGTGAATCTGCATCCGGCTTTCCATTCCGAACAGCCGAATGCATTCTTGCCTTTCAGAAGCCTACCCTTGCCACATACCGGACACACCTTGGGGAGCGTCTCAAGTGTATATTTCCTCTGGAGTGCGGCAGCCGGCTGAGTCGTCTTCTTTGACGATGCTGGAGCATCGCTTTTCTTTCGTTTGGGACTCTCTTTCTTGGACTTGATTTCCTCGTCCACAAAGGTGATACGCGACGAATGGCGGTCGTTTTTCACTCTCCAGCATATCTGATTCACCATATCGGTGAGTTCGGCAATAAAGTTCTTGGCATCATATTCCCCACGCTCTATCTGACGCAGTTTGTGTTCCCACTGACCGGTCAGTTCGGCGCTTTTGAGGAGTTCGTCCTGGATGATACCGATTACTTCAATACCTGTCTGGGTCGCCACCAGACTTTTCTTTTCTTTCCTGATATAACGGCGTTTGAAAAGGGTTTCGATGATGGCTGCACGGGTGGAGGGACGTCCCAGTCCGTTTTCCTTCATCGCATCGCGCAATTCGTCACTGTCGCACAGTTTCCCTGCGGTTTCCATCGCCCGGAGCAACGTTGCTTCGGTATAGAGTTTTGGAGGCTGGGTCTGTTTTTCCAGCAGGGACGGTTCGTGAGGACCGCTCTCCCCCACCTGAAAATCGGGCATTACGCCCATGGCTTCTTCCTCGTCGCCTTTCTTCTCGGGTTCTTCCTGCACCTGTGTATCTCCCGCATAAACAGCGCGCCATCCGTCTTTGACAATTACTTTGCCGGTAGCCCTGAACGGCACATCGGCACTCTCGCCCATTACTGTTGTGGTAGCAAATTCACAATCGGGATAGAATACGGAGATAAACCTTTTGCACACCAGGTCATAAACCTTGCGTTCAATGTCGCTGAGGGCACCCTGCTGCCCCGTGGGAATGATGGCGTGGTGGTCGGTTACCTTCGAGTTGTCGAACACTTTTTTCGACTTGGGGAGTTTGGCGCCCTGAACCGTCAGACGGTCCGTGAAAGGTTCATAACCCTTCAATCCGCGCAGAATGCCCGGACATTTGGGATAAATATCGTCCGACAGGAACGTAGTATCCACACGCGGGTAGGTGGTCACTTTCTTTTCGTAAAGCGACTGAATGATATTGAGTGTTTGCTCGGCAGAAAGCGAGAACTTGCGGTTGCAGTCCACCTGCAGCGACGTCAGGTCATAGAGTCGCGGGGGGGCTTCCTTGCCTTTTTTCTTCTGTACGTCCTTGATTTCGAAAGGCTGTCCCTGAATTTGGGCGAGGGCGGCCTCGGCCTCTTCTTTCTGCATGAAACGTCCCTTCGTGGCGTTGAACGTAACGTCACGATAGAGCGTTTTGATTTCCCAGTAGGTCTCCGGCTTGAAGTTCACAATCTCCCAATGGCGTTTCACGATGATGGCCAGCGTGGGTGTCTGTACACGTCCGATACTGATTACCTGGTGCTGGTCGCGCTGAGCATAACGTATCGTATAGAGACGCGTTGCGTTCATGCCCAGAATCCAGTCGCCTATACTGCGTGACAGACCTGCTGCATACAGGTTGTCGTACTTCTTCTGGTCTTCCAGATGGGAAAAACCCTCGCGTATGGACTCATCGGTGAGTGAAGAGATCCACAGACGGTAAACCGGCACATGCACACCGGCCTTTTGCATTACCCAGCGCTGAATCAGTTCGCCTTCGATACCGGCATCGCCGCAGTTCACAATCAGCTCGGCCTTGTCGTAGAGGCTCTGGATGATATTGAACTGCTTCTGCACACCGCTGTCGTCCAGCAGTTTGATACCGAATCTGGGCGGTATCATGGGCAAAGTTTCTATCTGCCAGCGTTTCCAGGCTGGCGTATAATCATCCGGGGCTTTGAGCGAACACAAGTGGCCGAAAGTCCACGTAACCTGCCACTCACCGCCCTCATAGTATCCGTCTTTGCGCGATGTAGCCCCCAATACCTGAGCAATACTTTGGGCCACACTCGGTTTCTCAGCTATACATACTTTCATTCTGTTTCCTCAGGTTTGGCCAGTTTGGTCCACATGTAGATACCATAGAAGGTATTGACAAGGTAAATGGAATATTTTGAGACGGTCATGAACGAGAATTCCGAATCATTCATCCACCAGATACTGATGGAAAAGATATTGATGAAGAGCCACAGATACCACTGTTCTACGTAAGCGCGTGTAGATATAAAAGTGGTGATGATGGCCAGCACCGTTGTCGTGGCGTCCAGCCAAAGCTGTCCTTCATTCACATAGTCGCCCCGGAAGGAGCGGATGTGCATGGCCTGGAAGAACTCTGCCAAATAGGGACCGGCATACTTCAGAAACTGCGCGAACACAACCGTCATCAGGGCAATCAGCACCAGATAACTGCCCCTCGCCTTCCATGACATCCAACGGGTCTGTATCTGGTCGGTGTTCTTTTTGCGTTTACGCTGACTCCACCAGTGCCATCCGAGGAACTGCATGGGCAGCGTGTAGAACAGGCGTTGCAGGGCATCTCCATAGATGTGTTCCGAAAAAGAAATGTACATGTAGAGAAAGCACTCTACAATGCCGAAAATCCAGTTGGCCATCGAGCCTTTGGCTCCCAGCACCACACAGAACACACCCAATATGGCACTCACGGCAGCTATCGAACTGTTGACCGTCACCTCCCCTTTAATCAGAAAGGAGGCAACGGACAACGCCATGATGGCACCTATCAGCAGCCATTCGAACCAGTTCAGGTTCCGGAAGGTAAGATAGAGCAGGGTCGCGTATTTGTTTCGCATCTGGAGTTCATCGCCGGACTCTCCGGCTACTTGGACAGCATCGGATTAATACGAACGGGCAATCAGGACGCGGCACTTGGCAGGTTTGCCCGAAACCATATCCACGCCTTCGGTCTGTTCGAAGTCGAAGGGCACACAACGGATGGTCGCCTGTGTATCGGCCTTAATCTGAGCTTCTGTCTCGGCAGTACCGTCCCAATGGCAGAGGAAGAAACCTCCGTCTGCCACACGGGTCTTGAACTCCTCGTAGTTGTCGCACTCGTATATGTGTGCGTCACGGAAGCTCTTGGCCTTGTTGTAGATATTGGCCTGGATATCGTCGAGCAGTTTCTCTACTCTTTCCTCGATGCCCTCCAACGGCACAGTCTCTTTTTCCAGCGTATCGCGGCGCATGATTTCAATCGTACCGTTCTCGAGATCGCGGTTACCCATCACAAGACGGACAGGTATTCCCTTGAGTTCGTAGTCGGCGAACTTGAATCCGGGACGTTTATTGTCGGCATTGTCATACTTCACGCTGATGCCTTTCTTCTCCAAGTTGGCAGCAATCGCGCCGAGTTTCTCATCGAGTTTAGACATGTCTTTGCCGCCGATGGGAATGATAACCACCTGGAGGGGAGCCACCTTGGGAGGCAGCACCAGACCGTTGTCGTCGGAATGTGTCATGATGAGAGCGCCGATCAGACGTGTCGAAACGCCCCACGACGATGCCCACACATATTGGGGTTTGTTCTCCTTGTCGAGATAGGTCACGTCGAAGGCCTTGGCAAAATTCTGGCCCAGGAAGTGACTGGTACCAGCCTGCAGAGCCTTACCGTCCTGCATCATGGCTTCGATGGTGTAGGTATTGAGGGCTCCGGCAAAACGTTCGGTCTCGCTCTTTACACCCTGCATGACGGGCAGTGCGAGGAAACGTTCGGCAAAATCGGCATAGACCTTGATCATCTGCTGGGTACGCGCCTCGGCTTCTTCGGCCGTTGCGTGAGCCGTATGGCCTTCCTGCCACAGGAATTCGGAAGTTCGGAGGAACGGACGCGTACGCATCTCCCAACGCATCACATTACACCACTGGTTACAGAGAATCGGAAGATCTCTCCACGAATGGATCCATCCTTTATAAGTATTCCAGATAATGGTCTCCGAAGTGGGACGGATAATCAGCTCCTCTTCCAGTTTGGCTGTGGGATCCACTTCCACAGCGGTTTTGTCGGCCGTGGCTCTCAATCGGTAGTGGGTCACCACGGCGGCTTCTTTGGCAAAGCCTTCCACATGCTCGGCTTCACGGGAGAAGAACGATTTGGGAATCAGAAGGGGGAAATAGGCATTTCTGACTCCTGTTTTCTTGAACATGGTGTCAAGTTCATGCTGCATCTTTTCCCAAATGGCATAGCCATAGGGTTTGATAACCATACATCCACGCACGGCAGACTGTTCAGCCAAATCGGCTTTTACGACCAGTTCATTGTACCACCGGGAATAGTCGTCGGCACGCTTGGTCAAATCTTTTAATTCTGTTGCCATTTTATTTTTATAATTGATTTTTCTTTGCTGATTTAAGCATTGCTTTCGAGGGTACGAAATAGAGGGTTACCCTGCGGTTTTTCTCGCGTTGGGCGAGGGTGCTGTTGTCCGTTTCGGGTGACTCGTTACCGATACCGAAGGGATAGATATGAGCCGAGAGAGCACCCTGACGGCGAAACCATTGGGCCAACTCCTTCGCACGGGCCTGGGTAAATGATCTCAGATAAACGTCGCTGCCGTTATTGTCAGAGTGGCATGCCACAATCACAGAGGTGAGCGGGTCATTCCCCTTTACCAGATGGAGAAACGGTCTCAACTGCTGTTCTGCATATTGCGAAAGGGCCGTATCATTGGCCAGATATAGGAACCTTACCGGAATGGTAACCTTGAAGATGGCTTCGTTGGAACCCGTCAGTGCACATCGACAACCGCGCAAATTCGTCAGTCGCTGGCTTTCTTTTTTCCAGTAACTGCGCACATTCTTCATTGTCTCATATTCTCCCGTCACGAAGGCCTTCTCGCCATACAGCGTCTGTTCGGTCTCGGGTATCCGCTCGAAATTCTGGGCCGCTGCCGTAAACGCAAGGCCCGCCCAAAGCACTATGTTTATTATTGTCTGTCTCAACTCAGATTTTTTTAACTTGTACCGCTCAGCACGTCCCCCGCCAGAGGGACTTGGAGGGTCTGTTCAACTATCCCAGCGTGTCCTCGTAGTCCATTTCACAGCGCACCACCCACTCGACCAGTTCGGGATCGATTTTGGGGTGAGTCTGATGGAATTCCACATCCTTTTTGAGGGCGCGCACCACATATTCGGTGAGGTCTTCAATATCGATTTCCACTTCGTCTTCCTCCTCCAGGAAGCCGTTCACTTCGTAGTACTCATAAACCAAATCCGAAATATAGAGGACCTCGTCATCGGTAAACTTGCCTTTAGCCTCCTGCGGGAGGTTGGCCTGGATATATTTCACAGCCTCCTGATCATCAAAGATGCTGTTTTCTAAATTTTCTGCCATTTTATTTTGTTTTTAACAACTTGGTTATCGGGGGAATATCGGGCATATTGGGAATCGATTTTTTCAGATTCGCCAATATGGAATAATGCACCTCTTCGAATCCGTAGCGCAGGTTATTCAGTCTTTGCGTTACGGGGTTGGCGGGTGTCAGCACATGAAGTCCGGCAGGAATGGTCTGTATATCGACCACGCCTTTCATTTCGAACGGCTCTCCGTCCACATGTACCGGCGTCTCCTTGGGCAGTACGATACGTACGTGAGACGAGCGGAAATAGAGCACATTGGGATTCTTGTGAATAGTCCCATTAAATAGCTGGGTTACCAACTGCGGTATGCCTGCCGGAGGAAAGGGTTTGATTAGGGTGATATCCATCAGTCCGTCGTCCATCGTGGCCTCGGGTGTGATTTTGGCATCATTGCCCCATTGAGAGGCATTTCCCACACAAATCAAAAAGGCCCGCTCCCTGATTTTCTCGTCGTCGGTATAAATCGAATAGGTCTTGGCATCATATTTACGCAGGTGGTCAATCACTTCCCTCACATACGTGAAGGCCCCGCGCTGTCCCGCCTGTGCGAATTTCTGGCTGATGTCGGCATCGAATCCAACACCTGCCGTACAGAAAAAGATATGCTCGTTGGCCTTTCCGTAGTCGATGGCCTGCCTGTGGTTCTCCACCACGACCTGCATGGCCTGCTCGCTCTCCAGCGGCAACTGCAGATGCCGGGCAAGACCGTTGCCCGACCCCATGGGAACAATACCGAAGGCTGTCTTGGTTCCTACCAGTCCGCGCGCTGTCTCGTTCACAGTACCATCACCTCCGATGGCCAGAACCGTATCGAATCCCTGCTTGGCGGCTTCACTCGCCAATTCTGTAGCGTGGCCGGCATATCGGGTCTCACAATAATCGACTTCAAATTTATCTGACATGAATACATGCTTAACCAACGTCGGTATCTCGCTTTTGGGACGCACACCGGCGATGGGATTCACAATGATACGTATCGTTCGTTTCTCCATATCTATATAAAAATGCGGCGCAAAGATAATATTTTTTTTGCATATTTCCTATTTTCTGACCGGAAAATATGAAAGTTAAACATTTTTTCACGCAATAAGGGCTGATATTACAACTTTATTTGTTATCTTTGCGGCCTAAATTAAAAAAATAAGATGGGTTTATTACAAGAAAAACTTGCCAGATATACAGAACCGCAACGCGCCAAGGCACTCGGTATCTATCCCTACTTCCGGGTCATCGAAAGCGACCAGGACACGGAGGTCATCATCAATGGGAAGAAAGTACTGATGTTCGGGTCTAATGCCTATTTGGGACTCACCAACCACCCCAGAGTGAAGGAAGCCGCCATCGAAATGACCAGAAAATACGGATCAGGATGTGCCGGTTCGCGGTTCCTGAACGGAACGCTTGACATCCATGTGGCCCTTGAGGAGCGGCTTGCCGCTTTCGTGGGAAAGGAAGAGGCACTCATTTATTCTACCGGGTTCCAGACCAATCTGGGTGTTATTTCCTGTCTCACGGGACACGAAGACTATATTCTCTGGGATGAACTTGACCATGCTTCCATCATTGAGGGCAAGCGGCTTTCTTTCAGCCAGAATTTCAAATTCCGTCACAACGATCTGGAGTCGCTCGAAAAGAAACTCATGCGATGTAAACCCGACAAGGTGAAACTCATCGTGGTTGACGGCGTCTATTCGATGGAAGGCGATGTGGCTCCCCTGCCAGGGATTGTACAGCTGGCTGAAAAATACAATGCCTCTGTCATGGTGGATGAGGCGCATGGCATCGGCATTTTCGGACAACAGGGACGCGGTGTCTGCGACCACTTCGGCGTGTCCGACAAAGTGGATCTCATCATGGGCACATTCTCCAAGAGTCTGGCCTCCATCGGCGGATTTATCGCCACGAACCATGAAACGGCCAACTGGCTGCGCCACAACAGCCGGCCGTTCATCTTCTCGGCTTCCCCTACACCTGCTGCCATCGGGGCGGTCAATGCGGCGCTCGACATCATGGAAAACGAGCCAGAACGCATACAGCACCTTTGGGACATCACCAACTTCGCTCTAAACGGGTTCCGCGAGATGGGATGTGAGATAGGACACACCTGTTCTCCCATCATTCCCCTCTTCATCCGCGACTTTGACAAGACGCTGCTGGCCACGCGCATGCTCCTCGACGAAGGTCTCTTTGTCAACCCCGTTGTGCCGCCGGCTGTACCCTCCGAGAGTACGCTTATTCGGTTCTCACTCATGGCAACATTCTCCCAGCCTCAGGTGGAATTTGCCCTTGACAAGATTCAGAAAGTATTCCGCAAACTCAATATTATATAAAATTGGACCGTTGGACTATTGGACTATTTACCAAATTACCAACATTGGTCAAACAGTAAAATAGTAAAATAAAAATATCCCTATGTATCAGTTTCAGAAAATTCTCCGCTGGGGATTCTATATCCTCGCCACCCTTACAGTCATCCTCTGGCTGCTGGACTATAAGGAAATGTGGACCAACCACTACTGGGTGTGGACCGGGTTCGTGGCCGTCGGATGCTCTCTCATCCGTTTCTTCACCCGCATGATATGAGAAAAGCGCTCCGTCCGGGAGCGCTTTTCTTTTATATCATTTCCGTTTCTGTAATTTCTTCTGGAGTTTTTCAACCATGAGCTGGGCTGTCTTCCTTTCCTGCGTCAGACGCAAGCGGTCTTTCAGCAGAACACTCAATTCAAACGTTGCTGCCAACGCCTGAAGGTCCTGCGAGGATACTGTGACAGGTATTTCTTTCTTACCTCCCAGCAGGGTTGCTTTTACGGTCTCACCATTGTGCAGAGCTGCGAAAGCCAAAGCACCGCCGTCCTTTGCATCGGTATAGGTCACCACCTCACAACAGGTTTCATTCACCTTATAATGGTAATTCGCCCCGTCGTTATAGGGAATCTCACTGGTGGTCACGCTCTCACCCGAAGACAAGCTCAATTTCAGGGCAGTATGATTCAGTTCGCTGCTTCCGCAATAGGACGACATCAGCTGCGTACAGCCATATTCATTCACAGCAGCATGAATATACGTCCGGAAAGAGGATCGTGCTGCATCCATACTTTTGGCTATGAAACGGCCCAATTCGTCATATTCGGTTTTCTCATAGATAAACCAGACGGATGCGACCGAGTCTATCTTCGCACTGGCCTCGGCAATCAGCGAATCCGTCGTCCGGAAGATGTTTTCGTTGACGGCCAGCCGTACGCTGTCCTCAAAGGCCATGCCCGACCGCCTCACTTCCACTTCGCGAGGATAGGCCGCAGCTATGGAATCTATCAGAATCAAGGCTTCATTCATCCGGCCTTGAGAATACGCCAGCCTCGCTTCGTCCAACAAGGCTCCGGCTTTTTTCGCATCACCGGAACCACATGCAAAAAAACTCAACGACAGGCATACCAAAGATACAAACCGGAATACGGAATTATGAATGTTTTTTCTCATTGCAGCATAATTTATCGGGCACAAAGATAGGAAAAAATCTGCAATTAGCAAAATAATGGACCGAAAATTTGCTTTTATCTCACAAAAAGCCTATCTTTGCCCAGACTTTTAATAATCAATAACACAATGAAACGTACATTATTCCTTGCAGCATTAGCCATGCTGTCTTTGGGTTCCCTGAATGCACAGCGTCAGGTGACAATCAGTCTCAGCAACGACGGCAAGGCCCGTCTTGAAGGGTTTCTTCCTGCCCAGGGCAGCGGTCGTGCAGTTGTAGCCCTTCCCGGAGGCGGTTATACCCATCTCGCTGTCAATCATGAGGGTTATGATTGGAAAGATTTCTTCAACGAACGGGGCATCGCCTACTTCGTCCTTACCTACCGCATGCCCAAAGGGGACCGAAATATCCCCCTTGGCGATGCCCAGAAGGCCATCCGTACGGTTCGCGACAGCGCCGCAGCCTGGGGCATCAACCCCGCTGACGTTGGCATCATGGGTTCATCGGCTGGCGGACACCTGGCTTCGTCTGTAGCGACCCACTCCCCTTTCGAATCGACGCCCGATTTCCAGATTCTGTTCTATCCCGTCATTTCGATGGTCGAGAAGGAAACCCATCAAGGTTCGCTCGTCGGATTCCTCGGCGACAACCGCAACGACAATGAACTCGTTGCCGAATGGAGCAACATGAACAAGGTGAACCGGCAGACTTCTCCCGCCATTATCCTCCTTTCGTCAGACGACGGTGCCGTGCCTCCCCTCACTAACGGTCTCCCCTACTACGAGGCGCTGGTCCGCAATGAGGTGCCTGCGTCCTTCGTCTCCTTCCCTAACGGCGGTCACGGATGGGGCTATCGCGACAACTTTGCCTACCACAACGACGTAGTGAACGTCCTTTCCAGCTGGCTCCGCACCCTTCCCTCAGCCCGTAACGACGCACGCCTGACGGGCAAGAAGATTGCCTTTATCGGCGACAGTTATGTCTATAACCACCACGACCCCAGAGAATACACCTGGATGTACCGGTTCGCCCGCAAATACGGCATGCAATACCAATGCCTGGGACGCAACGGCACCTGCATCGCGATGGACCGTCCCGGCAAACCCGACGAAGCCATCTATAAGCGTTATACCCAGATTGCCGATTCTACAGACTATATCGTCATCGTGGCAGGCCACAACGATTCGTCCCGCGGACGCATCGATTCCATCGGCAGTAAGGAATTCACCAAACAGCTCACCAGCATGATCAAGGGCATGCGCGAACGCTATCCCCAGGCTCAGATTCTCATGTTCTCGCCCTGGCGAAGTGTGCAGGCAGATACTCCCGACAACGATGCCGCTCTCGCCTCCTACAAAGGATCGCCCCGCGAGAAGGTGGTGAAACTCGAGGCTAAGGTGTGCAAAAAACTCGGTGTCCCCTTCTTCGATGCAGCAGCCGACACGACTGTGCAGGTATGGAATCCCGAATTCCGCAAAAAATACTTCCAGTCTCCCACCGACAATGCGCACCTCAACCGCAGGGGCCACGGACTCTTCCTCCCTGTGGCCGAAAAATTCATTCTGGAGAATATAAAATAAAATAGGACTTTATAAAGAATTCATAAACAAAACATGCGCCGATAAAATCCGACGCATGTTTCTTTTTATCCTCTTCTGTTTATGCCTTCATCTCGACGCGCTGCGTGGCAGGTTTCTCCTCGTTGCGGCGGTTACATTGAGTGACAACACTTTGGGCGAGGGAAAGATAGCTCTGACCTACGGGGGAGTCGTAATTGAGGACTGCAGGGATGCCGTTATCGCCAGCTTCGCAGATGCTCTGAACGACGGGAATCTGAGCCAGGAGTGGGATATTGAGTTCCTTTGCAAGATCGGCCACACCTTCCCTGCCGAAGATGTAATAGCGGTTGTCGGGTAGTTCGGCAGGTGTGAACCAGGCCATGTTCTCGACCAGTCCGAGTACTGGTACATTGATCTTCTCATTCTGGAACATATCAATACCTTTGCGCGCATCGGCTAGAGCCACCTGCTGGGGCGTAGAAACGATAACTGCGCCAGTGATGGCAATGGTCTGCACGAGTGTCAGATGGATATCGGACGTTCCGGGAGGCGTGTCGATAATGAAATAGTCGAGGTCGCCCCAGTCGGCATCGCCGATGAGCTGTTTGAGGGCAGAACCGGCCATCGAGCCGCGCCAGACGGTGGCATTGCCGGGCTCGACGAAGAAACCGAGCGAGAGGACGGAGACACCGTAGTTGGTGGCCGGAATGATGAGGTCGCGGTTCTGCTCCTCATCGTGACGCATATAGACTTGCGTTGATTCCAAGTGAAACATTTTGGGTGCGGAAGGACCGAAGATGTCGGCATCGAGGAACCCGACCTTGTAGCCCAAAGCTGCCAGACCGACGGCCAGGTTGACGGCGACGGTGCTCTTGCCCACGCCGCCCTTGCCGGAAGCCACGGCGATGATGTTCTTCACTCCAGGCAGGAGTTTTTCGGGTTCGGGACGGGCAGCCTGCCGGGAATGGACGGAGATATTGCCGCGCACGTGCACGGTCTCGCTGATCTTGCTGGCTGTCATCTCGATGGCTGCTTCGGCAGCACGTACCACACTCTTCATGAAGGGGTCGGTAGGTTTGTCGAAAAGCAGGGAGAGCGAAACGCTCTGATCATCTGCCGAAATGACGATGTCGTCGGACACCATTCCGCTTTCCACTATGTTTTTTCCCGTACCGGGATACCGTACACCGGACAGGGCTTCAAGTACTTGCTCTTTTGTCATGATTTATTTATGCTTTTGTAAAGATGAATTCTGGTCGCGACCATAGCTGCGATAGGAATCGAGAGGAATCTCAATATCGGAATCCAGCCACTCCTCACGCGGGGTAATCCTGAGCCGCAGATATTTGATATCGATACCGCGGGAGAGCCATTGCCGCTCGTAGGCAGTCTGTATCGTTGTGAGCTCGGCAGGGAACCGCGAGGCATCCTTCTCGGCATAGAGGTCGCGGGTGGAAACAAGCGTCTCAAGCCGGTTGACCGCGGCCACAGCCTCTGTATATGTGAACATGAAGTTTGAGTCGCACTTCAGATGCAGGTCTCCGCCTGTGGCGGGCAGTATCTCGCTGTAACGGCGCAGGAAGATGGGAGCCGTGAGCCGGTTGCCGGCCTTGTGCATTTGGGGGTCGGGGAACGTGAGCCAGATTTCGGACACCTCGCCGGGTGCAAAGAAATAGGTAATCAGTTCGATATGGGTACGCAGAAAGGCCACATTGCAGAGACCTTCGCTGACGGCTTCGGTTGCCCCGTGCCACATGCGGGCGCCTTTGATATCGACGCCGATAAAGTTCTGTCCGCTGTGCGCCCGAGCCAGTCCTACTGTATATTCGCCATGTCCGCATCCCAATTCCAAAATGATGGGATTATTGTTATGGAAAACTTCTTCGTGCCATCGCCCCCGGAGTCTGTAGCCTTGGGGATGCACTTCCTCGTAGGTGGCTTGGAAGACATTGGGATAGCTAGCCATATCGGCGAATTTGGCCAATTTATTCTTGCTCACGATGATGTAGTTCTATGTTAACATTTGGATATTTTTCTCGCAGGCGGTCGGCCAGATGCTGTGCACAATAGACTGAACGGTGCTGTCCGCCCGTACATCCGAAACTGACCATGAGCGAGGTGAATCCCCTGCGGGAATAGGTCTCCACGGCAGGTTCGACGAGTCCATAGACATGTTCGAGGAAAGGCTGTATCTCACCCTGCTGCTCGAGAAAATCGATGACCGGCTGATCTTTGCCCGTCAGATTCCGGTACTCAGGATACCGGCCGGGGTTGTGGGGAGCACGGCAGTCGAAAACGAAGCCGCCGCCGTTGCCGGAATAGTCTTCAGGGATGCCTTTTTTGAATGAAAAACTCTGAATGCGGACGGTTAGTTTTTCCCCCTTCATCGGCTGTGGCCGGAATTTTTCCATAGCCGATGCTTCTGAAATAAGCCTGCAAAGGGTGGGATAGGCTTCAAATTCGCCCGTTGCCACCTGCCCGGAGAGCGTACCCAAGGCTCCGGGAATAGAGGTCAGGAACATGGCTTTGTGTTCGATGAGTCCCAAAAAGCCATAGGCTCCCAACACCTGTAGCATTCGGAAGAAAACGAACTGACGGAGCCGTCGGTCGAAATCTGACGGCAGGGGCATGTACTCTTGTAATGCCTGCTTATAAGTCTCAACCAGTTCGCGTTTGAAATCCTCGGGATAGGCAGCGCGAGCCTGCCACACGAAGGAGGCTACGTCATAATAGACAGGGCCGCGACGTCCGCCTTGGAAATCAATGTACCAGGGATGTCCGTCCCGGACCATGATGTTGCGCGACTGAAAATCCCGATAGAGGAAGGTTTGCGTCGTGTCGGACGACAGCAGTTGGTCGGCAAAATGCTGGAATTCGGCTTCGAGAGCAGGTTCATCGATTTCGAGGTGGGCGACGCGGAGAAAACTATATTTGAAATAGTACAGGTCCCACAACACACTTTGGCGCGTAAATTCGGGTACGGGAAAACAGACCGAAAAATCAAGTCCCCGGGCTGTAAGGAACTGGATGCGGGGCAAATCACGCATTACCTCCCTGATCAGTTCTCGCGTCTCCTCATTCCATTCCCCCTGTTTCTGACAATGAGCGATGTAGTCGTAGAGCGAACGTCCCCCGAGATCCTCCTGAATATAGGACATCTCGTCGGCTGAAACCTCATAGATATGAGGCACACGTATGCCGGCTGCCTCCATCTGTCGGTTGAGCACCAGAAAGGCATGGTTTTCCGCACGGCTGATACCATCCAAACGTATATAGGTACGGCCTTCGGAATCAGTCAGGCGCGAATACCTGCGCTTGCTGCCGGCTCCGGGGAGCACTTGTTGTTTTACGAAATCCATCGGCGAAATGGGAGTTGGAGCGTTTACCGGCTATAAATCAGTTGCCGAGCGCCTTGTCAAGTTCACTGTTGGTGATAAGCACATCGTGCACCTTGCCGCTCTTTCGGTCGGTGTAACGGTAGGCAATGCCTTTTTGGCATTCAAGTACCGCATTGACAAAGGGAAGGGTCTCCTTGCCGGAAGTCAGGGCATGCATCAGATTGTCATGTAAATCTTTGTTGGTGCTTAATACATTGAAGAGGGTATCGACCGTAGCATAGTAACGCACATAGTCACCCTCATCGACGAGGGAATCCATCGTTATGACATTGGTGATGACGGGAAACTCCTTTTGTGAGGCTTTGAGAATCTGGGCAAGTGACTTTTCGGGAGTCAGAACTGCAGATTCTTCCTGACGGATGGTTTTCAGTTCCTCGGCATCGATGGACTGTGTATATTCCTTCTTCCCCTCTTTGCCGATAAAATGGAAAGAGAACGTACCTCCGCGCTTAATAATCTCATCGAAAATTTCGGCCATCTCGCCTGACTGCATGGAAAGCGCTTCAGCCACGATGTCGTGGGCCATAGGCGTATTGGACTGGAGCATCTGCACCACGTTTTCTTCCAACTCGAGTTCGAGGCATACATTATTGCCGTCAACGAGGGTTGCACCTTTCAGGGTACCAGCCTCGCCATAGGACAGCGGACATGCCTGATTGATCTGGTCAACCTGCTTCTGAAGAGGATTGCTGCAGCTTGCAAGTACAAAGGCGGCAACAAGTGCCGGGAGAATGTTCTGAAATTTCATTGTTTCTGAGTTTATTTGTTTAATTTTCTATCTGTCTTCCTACATGTCCATAAAGAATTTATGAACATTTTTGGCTGCAAATATAACGCTTTTTGTTAACATTAGCAAGCATTGTCGCATGAAAAAAGCCTTTTTAGTACTTTTTCTATGGAAATATTTGGTCATTTGGCAAAAAAACGCTATCTTTGCGACTTGATATGGACAATAGAGAAGAGATTCTTAAGGTGGAACGACAGTTCGGTATCTTCGGCAGGAGCCCCCTACTGCTCGAAGCAATCAACACGGCTCTGCAGGCCGCGCCTTACGACGTGAGCGTGCTCATCACAGGCGAAAACGGTGTGGGCAAGGAGGTCTATCACAAGATTCTCCACCAGTACTCGCGCCGTCGCTCCGGCAAATGTATCGCCGTGAACTGCGGCGGGTTGCCCGAGGGAACCATCGACAGTGAACTCTTCGGCCATGTCAAGGGCGCATACACAGGAGCTGTCAGCGATCGCAAGGGCTACTTCGAAGAAGCCAACGGAGGTACCATCTTCCTCGACGAGGTGGGTGAACTTCCGCTTGCCACCCAGGCAAGACTGCTCCGCATCCTCGAAAGCGGAGAGTACTACAGAATGGGCTCGAGCGAAGTACGCAAGACCGACGTACGGATAGTGGCTGCAACAAATGTGGATTTGCAGAAAGCCATCCGGAGGGGGACTTTCCGCGAGGATCTCTACTACCGTCTGGCAACCATCACCATCCATATTCCCGCCCTGCGCGAGCGTACCGAGGACATCTACTCCATGTTCCGCATGTTTGCCAATGAAGTGGCAGCACAGTATCAGATGCCACCCATAGCGCTTACCGACGATGCCCGCCGGAAACTCCTTGCCTACAATTGGCCGGGCAATATAAGACAGATGAAGCATGTGGTGGAGGAAATCTCAATTGTCGAGGAGAAACGCGAGATTGATATCGAGACACTGATGAAGCATCTGCCTGTGTTCGACGAACATGTCATCCTATCGGACGAAACGACCGACGAAAGCCAGACGTTCCACACCGGAGAAAAACAGATGATTTATCAAATGATTTTCCGGCTCAGCAACGAGCTCGAAGAGGTTCGCAAGAAACTCGGCATGAGCAACGGTTCAGCTCCGGCATCACGTCCGGCCGGACCACGCGCCCTTCCCTCCGAGACCAGCGGCATCAAACACGATTCCGTCCCCACTGTCTCTACAGCCCGCAAAGAGGATAACATCGAAGATGTAGAAGTGGAGGAAATAGCCTCCTCCTCGGCAGAATATCACTTCGAGCCCTCTGTTTCTTCCGTACGACCGCTGGCTGAGGTTGAAAAAGACGCTATCCGTCTCGCCCTCGAACACAATCACGGCAACAAACGTCAGGCGGCAATCGACCTCGGAATCTCCGAGCGCACCATCCACCGCAAGATACAGGAATACAATCTATGAAACGAATCGTTCCACTTCTCATCTGCCTTGTGGCTGCCTTCGGCCTCTTGTCTTCGTGCAAGATTACCTACAAACTGAATGGCGCCTCCATCGACTATGCGACGACAAAGACGATATCGTTTGAGACCTTTCCCATCAAGGCATCGCTGGTCTACTCGCCACTGGCAGCCAATTTCAACGACAAACTGCAGGCCAAGTATGTCGACCAGACAAAACTGCAGCAGGTGCGTCAGGACGGTGACCTCCAGCTGAGTGGCGCCATCACGGGCTACAGCCTCTCCCCACAGGCGGTAAAGAGCGATGCCTACGCAAGTGTGACACGTCTTACCATCCGAGTGAAGGTGAAGTTTGTATGCAAACCCAATTCGACCCAGAACTTCGAAAGAGAGTTCTCGGCCTATCGTGACTTCGATGCAACCATGCTGCTGACGGATGTGCAGGATGCCCTCTGCGAAGAAATGGTGGACGAGCTTGTGGAAAGTATCTTCAACGCTACAGTAGCCAATTGGTAATGGAAACGGCACAGTGGATCAAACACCCCGAGAGCATGGGTTCGGAAGCCGTTGCAACGCTGCCCGACCTCATCGAAAGGCAGCCATGGTGTCCTACCTGGCGACTGCTCTACCTCATCGCCTTGGGTAATGTACATTCGACAAAACTGCCCGAGGAACTGAAGAAAGCGGCCGTGTGGCTACCCAACCGGATGAAGATGTTCTCGCTAGTCAACAACGGCGAATACGATTGGATCGAACTGATGAAACAGCTCGAACGGAAGTCGGCGGAACAGACGGACAACGGAGACTCCTTCGCCCTGGTGGACAAGTACCTCTCTCAGATGCATGTCAGCACCGAAGAAGGGACAGCCTCCTACGACCTCTCCTCCATCGCAAGCTCCGGCGCGGCCTATGATTTTGACGATGCTGTGCCGTCGGAAAGTGAACAGGCGGCCCTTGACGAACAGGATGTTCTGATTGACTCCTTCCTCCGGGCCGAAGAAACCGGCACACTATTCGTACCCCAGCCTCCGGAGACTGTGCCTGCAACAGATTCGGACGAAAGCCTGTCGAAGATTCATGAGAAGGCGTTCCTTACCGAAAGCCTAGCCAAGATTTACATCCGGCAGCACAAGTACGATCAGGCGCTTACCATCCTGCGCCAACTCAACGAAAAATACGCAGGACCGAACAGCTATTACACTGATCAGATTCGGTTCATCGAACTGATTCAGAAGTATCAGAAGTAAATTATACAAAATTCAATATTTATTCTTTTATTTACAAACAATGGTTATTTTAACAGTTATCATCGTTATTATCAGCATTCTGCTCGTGGCCATCATCCTGATGCAGAAGAGCAAGGGCGGCGGTTTGGCCGCAGGTTTTCAGTCGAACAACCAGATTATGGGCGCTCCCAAAACCGCCGATTTTCTGGAAAAGGCTACATGGGGCATGATGATTGCCATCGCTGTGCTTTGCATCGCCAGCACACTCATCTTCTCCAACGGCTCTTCCTCAACAACGGGTTCGGCTATTCAGGAACAGCAGATGGCTGCTCCCGTACTGCCCGAGGCACAGGAATAATCCCGCCGACGCTGATATGCAAACCGGGGAGGCTTCCGCTTGGAGGTCTCCCCTATTTATTTATATGGTGTGTTTATCTGATTTCGTCTCGGTCACGACGCCGGTCTTGCCCGCGTAAAATGAAATAAAGGACAACGATGAACACGACTTCGACACACGTCATAATCCAGAACTCGCGAGTCACGCCGCTACGTTCAATCATCACAAAACCCATTACAATTGCATAGATGAGGATGGCAAGGGGGAGCCAGATATGCTTTTTATGCTTCTTCATTGAAATTCATTGTTTTCAGTTTCTCATAAATATTTACACATGCAATGGCATCGAGCGATGCATAGACCTGCTGCTTAGAACTGAGTTCCGAGGCCTCCCAATTGGAAAGACGCTGTCGTTTGGACAGTTTCTTGCCAAACAGACAGGCATAGATTTTGGAGAGTGAGAGTTCATGAATCCCGTAAGATGTCACAAGCTGCTGAATCTCTATGAAGTTCTGCGGCTCAAAGGTGGCATCCAATCGGCGCAGGTTTCGGAAGTCATCTCTTGTAGAAAGTCCGATTTTCAGTACTCCCGGATCTTCGAGCAATTCCTTGAGCGCCTTACTGAAACCGCCCAGTTTGTTGAGTCGGAACAGGAAAGCTGTATTGCCGGCTGAAAGCTGGACCAACGACACTTCATAGGTCACTCCTTTCACAAACGATGGCCGCGTCTCGGTATCGAACCCGATGGGGCGACCGCTCAGACGCATAGCCTGAGCAGCAGCTTCGGCCTGTGTCTCGTTGTTGATTACTACGATGTTGCCGTTGAATTCGAGCACGGGGGCCGCATTGAATTCCTCTGCAGGTATTTTGCCGTCAATCATTGTTGTTGTCATTTGAATGTGCGGGATGGCACCATGCCAAATCATGCAGAGGGCGCATCACAGAGACGAGTTTCTCGCCCCAGAATTGCAGAAAATTATCTTTAGCCGCTGCCAAAGCCTCTTCCATAGAGGGTTCATTGCCCATCGCATAGACGGCCACGAAGTTTCGGAGGTCCTGATAAATGTCGGCCAACTGTTCGCTCACCGTCTTCATCACCGGGTCGTTGCTCCAGTGCATATCCTCGTCGTGAGTCATCTCAAGATACTCATCATCGGCCTTCAGCAGTTGCCATACGTTGTCTCGCACGTAATTATAGTCTTCTTCCCGGACATAATCCGGCAGTGTCACAATCCCCATCGGATTCATGTCAGGCAACAGGGTCGCCTTCACATACAACAAAGGTAGGATACGCGAAACTTTCTGCAGGAAATCCTCCACAGATTCCTTTCCCGCATTCTCCAGCAGCTTGCAGAGTTCTGCGCTCACAGTCACGAATTCTATGACCTCCGGGGAATATATTATTTTCTTCATCTGTATAATTCTTTTTCCTTTATATAATCAGCAACAGCATCAGGCACCCATCCTGCCACACTTTTCCCCGTCATTACGCGATAGCGGATTTCTGTCGACGAGAGGTCCCACTGAGGAGCGCCTGCCGCGACCCTCACCGTCGGGAACTTCGAGGGGTCCGGCTCCAATGGGATACCAGGACGGGGGTAGACAATCAGATGGAAATCGCGTAGAATGCTCTCCCATTCACGCCACTTGTCGAACGCCGCCCAATTGTCGCCTCCGACAATGAGATGGAATTCGTGTTCGGGATACTGTTTTCGAAGCAGGCGTAGCGTGGTAATTGTATAATTGGGTATCGGCAGACCGTCCTCGACGGTTGAAATTTTCAACCCCTTGCGACCGGCAACGGCCAACTTCAGCATCTCGAGCCGTTCTCCGTCACCAAGAAGCTGCAGGTTGACTTTAAACGGATTCCGGGGTGAACGAATCAGCCAGATTTCATCCACCAAGTCTTGCCGGACAAGCCATTCAGCCAGCGACACGTGACCGCAATGGACCGGGTTGAACGTACCGCTGTAGATACCTATTCTCATGTGTTGAGAAAATCGGTGATTACCTGCAATGCCTCTTTTTGAGCTGCTTCTAGATTGTCATTGACGATAATGCAATCGAAGTTTTCAGCCTGCGAGAGTTCATACGCAGCTCTGGCAATACGTTTCTCGATTACTTCAGGAGCATCAGTGCCGCGATTCTCAAGACGCCGGCGGAGTTCCTCGACACTGGGAGGTTGGATAAAGACGCTCAGCGCCCGTTCTCCATAGTACTGCTTAATATCCATGCCTCCGTTCACATCCACGTCGAATACCACAATGTGGCCTGCTTTTGAAAGACGTTCCACTTCGCTTTTCAAGGTGCCGTAGAACTTGTCTGTATAAACTTCCTCATACTCCAGGAACTCATCGTTGGCTATACGCTGACGAAACTCTTCTGGCGTTATGAAATAGTATTCCACTCCGTTCTGTTCCTGTCCGCGGGGGGCACGCGATGTACACGAGACACTGAAGGCAAGGTCCAGTCCCTGTTTCATCAGATAGTTGATAATGGTGGACTTGCCACTACCGGACGGTGCCGAAAATATAATGAGTTTGTTCATAAGACGTTGAGCACTTGTTCTTTGATCTGTTCGAGTTCATCCTTCATCTTTACCACGATGCGCTGCATCTCGGCATGGTTCGACTTCGATCCTGTCGTATTGATTTCGCGGCCCATCTCCTGGGCGATAAATCCCAGTTTCTTGCCGGCTCCGTTGGGATCGTCTGCATCAAGGGTCTCGCGGAAATACTTGAGATGATTGTCCAGCCGGTGTTTTTCCTCGTTGATGTCAAGTTTCTCGATATAGTAGATGAGTTCCTGTTCAAAACGGTTCTTGTCATACTGGACGCTCAAGTTCTCGAGTTTGGTGAGCAGGTCCTGTTTCACCTTTTCTACACGCTCTTTCTCATAGGGTTCGATTGAGGCTAGCAAATCTGCGATATTCAGAATCTTCGCGGTGAATACCTTTTCCAGCATCTTGCCTTCCTGTTTGCGGAACTCCACCAGATGGGCGATGGCTTCTTCCACAGCAGCCTTCACGGCTTGTAACTCTGCCGCGTCCACTGTGGGATTGTCCTGCCGCACGGCATTGGGCATACGCAGTACACTGGCCACAATCGTTTCCGAAAGTTGGGGATTGGGATAAATTGTCTTCACCTGATCGAGATAGGCCTTCACCACCTCGACATTCAACATGGAACGCATGTCGCCGGCCTTGGCTTCGACAGTCAGGTTAAAATCCACTTTTCCTCTTAAGAGTGAAGAGGCTATCATACGGCGGAACTCCATTTCGAGTTCACGATATTGGGGATCCACCTTCATCGACAGATCCAATTGCTTCGAGTTGAGCGACTTGATCTCAACCGTTACTTTTTTGTTCGCAAATTCGGCCATTGCTTTGCCGAATCCGGTCATACTTTGTATCATTGACGCTAAATTTTCGGCAAATTTACAACTTTTTTTGCGAAAGTAGGCGTTTTTTCAAAAAAAATATGTAAATTTGCAACGATTTTTGAAGGTTTGGGGACAAATTGCCCCCTTGTCTCGTTTTATTTTGTACGAAATGGCAAATATTCTGATGATAGAAACATCCACACGTCCATGTTCCGTGGCTTTAAGTCAGGACTTCAACGTGGAATGGCACGAAGAGACCCTCGAGGGTCCAAATCATGCCAGTGTGCTGGGTGTTTATGTGGAACATGCGATGGAGTATGCGCGCGAGCATCAGATGATGCCCGATGCCATAGCTGTATCGGCAGGACCCGGGTCCTATACGGGTCTTCGCATCGGCGTGAGTGAAGCCAAGGGACTGGCTTTCGGTCTGGGTATACCTCTTATTGCCGTTTCTACCCTCGAAACCATGGTATCGACCGTCATGTTCCTCCACGATTTGCCCGACGATGCCCTCTTCTGTCCCATGATCGATGCCAGGCGCATGGAGGTATATACCGCCCTCTATGACCGTGCACTCAAGCTTGTGGAACCAGTTGGAGCCAAGGTGATTGACGCTTGTTCTTACGATGATGTATTGAAGGACCGCGAAATATGGTTCTTTGGAGATGGCGCAGAGAAATGCAAGGAAGTGCTGCGGAATCCCCGCATGCATTTCATTCCCGGTGTCCGGCCTATGGCACGCGAAATGCTGGCCCTCGCCTATAAAGCATTCCGGGCTCAGGACTTTGTCGATACCGCCTATTTTACCCCCTTCTATTTGAAAGATTTTGTGGCGACCAAGCCTAATCTCGACAAAATTCTGAAGGGTTCTGTTTAATTCGAAATTCTAAATGGAAAACTACAATACGCAACTGCCGCAGATTAAACTGCCGCAATACGGACGCAGCATCCAACGCATGGTGGACTTCTGCCGTAACATCGACGACCGCCACAAACGGACCGTCTATGCCGGCACCATCGTACGGGCAATGGCCGAGCTGCTGCGCGAACATAACCCCGAGGCGGAAATCGACAATCAGGTCCTTTGGGATCACTTGGCCCGCATCTCTGCCTATACACTCGACGTCGACTACCCCTATCCCGTGCTGCCTCTGGAGAAAGTCAATGCGAAGCCCCAGGCGTTGCCACGTCCACAACACGACATCCACATCCGCAACTACGGCAAAATGATTGAAGATCTGGCCCACGAAGCAATGGTGACCGAAGAACCCAACCGCAGAATCATGCTCTTCGAACTCACAGCCAACCAGATGAAACGTATCTTCCTAATTGACAACCCCCTGGCTGAGGAAGACGACAATAAAATCATCCACGACCTCCTCACCATCACTGACGGACAGTTCAGCGACGACATCTATCAGGTCTATCTGCACCCCGCCGACGAACTCCGCAAAATCACGCAGTACGATCCGGCAGCTCAGGTGGTAACCAAAAAGAAAAAAAAGAAAAAGAAGAAATAAAAACACCGTTATTTAGACATTCCTATGAAAAAATTGTTTTTTACCCTTTTGGTAGTCTGGTTCTCGTTGAATGTGGGACAGGCTCAAGACCGTAAGGTCATCGACCATGCTTCCCACGGTGGTCCTGATGTCCAGTATAAATACGGCTTTGTTGACGCCAATGAAAAGTGGATCATCCAGCCACGCTATGATAATGCGGAATGGCACTCCGATCCCGGTATTGCCATCGTCACCATTTACGGTTCACCCTACCAGCGCGGCATCATCAACAAATACGGTGATTTCATCATTCCCCTCACCACCGAATACAAACGTATCCGCTGGAACGTTGAGAGCCGTCGTTTCCTGCTAGCCAAGAAGATTGAGGGCAACGAACTTTGGGGCGTGGCCGACATCAATGGCAAGATTATCATTCCCATCAAATACCGTTCCCTCGTCTGGGAGGAGGACCGTTTCAAGGCAGAACTCCCCAGTGGCATCATAGTTTATGCCGACAGTGACGGCAACGTAGTGGGCGCACCTACTCTGTAATAAATATGTAATACAAAATACCCACAATTATGAACAAATTCAAAAGTTTTCTGCTGGGCTGCTTATGCATAGCACCAGCACTCACCCTCCAGGCAAAAGGCAACACTGAATTCGCGCACTGTTATCAGAACGTACCTTTCCCGATGCCAGAAATTAAGCGTCCCAACATCCCCAACTACCAAATCAACATCGTTGATATGGGTGCGAAGAACGATGGACGCACACTCAACACCGATGTATTTGCCAAGGCTATGCGCACCCTTAAGGAAAAGGGCGGCGGACGTATCATCGTGCCTGCAGGCATTTGGCTCACCGGTCCTATCGAATTCGAAAACAACACCGAGCTGCACCTCGAGGTAGGTGCACTCCTGTTCTTCACCGACGACCGTTCGCAGTATCCCCTCGTGGATTCATACTACGAAGGTCTTTCTTCCAAACGTTGCAAATCGCCCCTCACTGCATTCAACAAGCATGACATCGCTATCACAGGACAGGGGTCTATCGACGGCAATGGCCAGGCATGGCGTCCCGTCAAGAAGATGAAACTCACTGAAAAACAGTGGCAGAACCTGCTCAAGAGCGGCGGCACAACCAACGAGGAAGGTAAGATCTGGTACATCTCCAAAGAGGTGCTCAACATCTCCGAGGATCCCATGTATTTTCAGAACGCACGTATCTCCGGTTCCGACGAGGCTTGGGAACTCCTCCACGACTATCTCCGTCCCGTGATGGTCAGTTTCGTGGGCTGTAAGAACATCCTGCTCGAAGACGCTTCGTTCGAGAACTCTCCCGCTTGGAACATCCACCCCAACATGTGCGAGAATCTTATTATTAATAATGTACAGGTGCGTAACCCCTGGTATGCACAGAACGGCGACGGTCTCGACATTGAGAGCTGTAAGAACGTCCTCGTGGTAAATTCCTCGTTCGATGTGGGAGACGATGCTATCTGCATCAAATCCGGTCGTGACAAAGAAGGCCGCGAACGCGGTATCCCCACCGAGAACGTTGTTATTTACGGCAACACGGTATATCACGGACACGGAGGTTTCGTCATCGGTTCCGAGATGAGCGGCGGCGCAAAGAACATCCTCGTTCGCAACTGTGTCTTCACCGGTACTGACGTAGGTCTTCGTTTCAAGTCCACACGTGGACGTGGCGGCGTGGTCGAAAACATCTGGTGTGACAAGGTCTTCATGACAAGCATCGAGGGTGAGGCCGTAATCTTCGACCTCTTCTACAGCGTTGCTGCCGACGATCCCATTCCCCAGGCTTCTGCCGAGACTCCCGATTTCCACAAGATTTACATCTCGAACGTCAACTGCCAGAATGCCAAGAAGGCAATCAAGATGAACGGTCTTCCCGAATTGCCCCTCAATGACATCTTCTTCAAGGACTGCTATTTCCATGCGAAGCTCGGTGCTGAGATTAACCAGGTAAAGAGCGTAACGCTCGAGAATACTACAATCGAAAACGAAAAGGGTCCCCGTATCACCCAACGCAATACCATCAAGATTATCGAGAAATGATCGATTATTTAAAAGGTATAGTAACAGAATTAGACCCCACACACGCCGTCATTGAGTGCGGCGGTGTGGGGTATGATTGTGCCATCTCAGTGTTCACTTACGACAAACTCAAGGTCGGCACTGAACAGAAACTCTGGGTGGCTGAGAGCATTCGCGAAGACGCTCACCTCCTCTACGGATTCATTTCCAAGCAGGAACGCCTGTGCTACCTTCTTCTCGTCTCCGTATCGGGCGTAGGCCCCAACACGGCACGTCTCATCCTATCTTCATTGGCTCCCGATGAACTCGTAGCGATTATCTCCTCGGGCAACGACCGGCAGCTCAAGAATGTCAAAGGTATCGGGGGAAAGACGGCCCAGCGCATCATCGTCGATCTCAAGGACAAAATCGGTTCCACCGGCATTACGGCTGCATCGACGACCGAATCACCCATCCTCGCGTCCAACGAGAATGCCGACGAGGCAATCTCTGCCTTGGTTGCCCTTGGATATCCTCAGGCCAATGCATCCAAGGCTGTCGCCCAACTCCTTTCCAAGGATCCTTCAGCTACAGTCCAGGCACTCATCAAACAGGCACTTCACATGTTGTAATCCTCCGGCCGCCAGAGACATCGTTTCATATCCACCTTCCCATTGCTGTTGAAGAGAACTCCTTCCTCCTTCAACAGTTTTTTTTGTTCAGGATGGCCCGGGGCTATTCGTCCTTCGCTATTCACTACCCGGTGCCAGGGCAGTTCATGACCCGAAGCATGTTTGAGCACATTGCCTACGTGCCTGCTGTAGTTGACGAATCCGGCCAGATCCGCAACCCGTCCGTATGTATAGACTTTCCCGTAAGGAATCTGCCGTACGATATCATAGACGGCATCACGGAAGACTTCTGGGGTCGTTCTTGGATTCATTATCTTAATCTGAGACTGTTGAGCACCACCGAGATGGACGAGAACGCCATCATAGCGGATGCCCAAGTCGGTGTGATTTGGAAGTCAATACCGAAGAGATAAGGTATACCGGCAGCCAGTGGAATACAGATGACATTGTAGATAAAGGCCCAAAACAGATTCTGGTGAATCATCCGAACAGTAGCCTGGCTCAGGTCAATCACTTGGGCGATATTCCGCAGGTCATCACCCATCAGGGTCACCTGCGCCACATCCATGGCCACATCAGTGCCCCTGCCCATAGCAATACTCACATCCGACAGTGCAAGTGCCTGTGTGTCATTGATTCCATCGCCCACCATTGCTACTGTTTTGCCCTGAGCTTGGAGTTCCTTCACCCGGTCTTCCTTGTCTTGCGGCAACGACTGGCTCTTGTAGTGATCCACACCGGCCTGCATTGCCCAATACCGTGCAGCCTCCTCTTTGTCTCCGCTCATCATGTGTACTTCGATTCCTTTATTATGCAGCATATCGACGGCTTCACGGGCATGTGGTTTGAGGGTTTCGCGTTCTTCGAATGCAAGACCATCGGCCTTGGTGAAGTCTATGTTCTGATTCGGAACTGTCAGCGTTCCGGTCTTATCTATCACAACGGCATCTATCCGGCGCAGGAGTTCCAGGGCGGTAGCATCTTTGATGAGTATGTTGTTGCGGGCAGCTTTACCTATACCAGTCATAATGGCAGTCGGCGTCGCCAGGCCCATGGCGCAGGGACATGCTATCACCAACACGGATATGGCCGAAAGGATAGCATGCGGCAGGGCTTGCGTTCCGCCCCCAAACCACCAGAGGACAAAGGTGAGCAGTGCAATACCGGCTACGATGGGCACAAAGATCCGCGACACCTTGTCGACCACACGCTGTACAGGTGCCTTCGATCCCTGAGCTTCCTGCACCAGCCGGATAATATTGGCCAGAGCGGTCTCCTCACCTATCTGACGCGCACGTAACTGAAGTTTGCCCTGTGAGATTACCGTACCGGCGAGCACCTTTGCTCCCTTCCGTTTTAATGCGGGCGCAGGTTCTCCATTAATCATCGATTCGTCGACATAGGCTCCGTCTGGGGTCATGAAACTCTCGCCTTGTCGCACCTCACCGTCCACGGGGATTTTCTCGCCGGCCCTTACTTCAAGTATATCGCCTTTGGCCACGGTTGTGATGGGCACGAATTCCAGTTGTCCGTCACGCACCAGCCTTGCCGTTTTGGGCTGCAGGCCCATCAGTTCGCGTATGCTGGAGGCTGTGCTTTTTTTGGCTTTTTCTTCCAGCAGACGGCCCGTCAGTACAAAGGTGATAATCATCACTGAGGCATCGAACCACGTGTGCCATTCAATGCCGCGTATTCCCCAGACGGATTCTCCCCAGAATGTATTGAACGTGCTGACCAAAAATGCAATACCTGTCGAAAGCATCACGAGGGTATCCATGTTGGTCATACCGTGACGCAGTTGACGCAGGGCATGGACATAGAACCCGAGACCGCATACCACCAGGTTGGCCAGACTCATCAGCAGGGCTGCCGCATTGTTAGCAAAAACCGAACCCAAATCAATCCAACGCATCGAGAAACACATCGTGAGTACAGCAAAAAACCACGAGGCTGTCACTTTGCGTCGGAGGCTGCGGTATGCGCTCCGTTCGATATCGGCCGAATTGCGCCCACTTTCTATCACCAGATCATAGCCGATGGCATTGATCTCCGATTTCATCTTCGGTAGGTCAATCCGGCTCTCGTCCCATTCTATGGTTGCGGTACGGGTAGCAAGCGACACAGTGGCAGAAGCGATACCCTCAAGCTGGTTGAGGCGTCGCTCCACATTGGCCGAACAGGCCGAACATGCAAGACCCACAACGGGCAATGTCTGTTTCATTCATTCACCAGCTCGAAGCCGGCATCGTCCACAGCATCA
>Ga0326512_10000274_pt1 | contig 43935 bp, 33 predicted proteins | sample 1_2617_0518_D_FD_203652 | JGI IMG/M metagenome (GOLD analysis project Ga0326512, IMG submission 203652) | Bovine rumen microbial communities from UC Davis, California, United States - 1_2617_0518 | ecosystem: Host-associated > Mammals > Digestive system > Stomach > Rumen | place: USA...
CAAAAACAAGGGTTTAGAGAGAATGATTCAACTTTTGCCAGGGTTAAGGATTAAGGTATCAAACAAGCATTCAACCTATGGCAGGGTTAAGGTAAAAACCATTCAACTTTTTCTAGGGTAGTACAGTATTCTTTCCTGTGTCGTATGCTGATATCGTCTTTGCCCTCGTCATCGTTATCTTGTTCATTCCAATAATTCTTTGGACGGAAAAATACTTCCCTCTCATGGCAGGGAAATATCGAATCAATAAGATTCATCCTGTTTAGCTTGGAAAAATAGAGATATCTTTGTCCTAAAGATTTTCTAATGCAGTAAAGAAATTTTCTGCAAAGGTTTCCTTGTCAAAAAGCTTGGCACGTTCCATGGAAACCAATGCCATCTGTTCCCTTTTCTCAGGATGCTCATACAGGTCGAGGATTGCCGTGGCAAGGTTCTTGACGAGATTTTCATCCGTTTCAAGAAGGATAGCATTCTTATCACTTACTTCTTCCGGGATTCCGCCCCGTTGAGTTGTAATGATGGGTAATCCCATAGCTTGAGCCTCCAGTTCTGTAGTGGGGAAGGGGTCATTCCATATAGACGGGATTATCGCAATGTCTGCGAGTTGTAGATAGTCAGGCATCTTCTCGTAGGGGATGAAGCCAGTAAAGACAATGTTTTCTTTAATTTTCATGGCCTTGTTTTTCAGAGAACGTATAAACTCATCCTCATTATTGGTGTTTCCAAAGAAGGAACCTCCAATAATCATCAACTTAATCTGTGGGCGGTCTTTTAACAAGATCATGGCATCAATCAGTTCGGAGACCCCTTTCTCTTGATTGATACGTCCACTATATACCATCACAAAGTCATTCTTAGAGAATCCCATCTTCTGACGATTGATAGAAATAACCTCTTTAGGGGAGAACCTCTTCAAGTCAATGCCATTATGGACAGTTTGTATCTTATCAACAGGGAATAAAGCAGAAACCCTCCCTTTGATATAGTCTGAAACGGTCAGTATCTTCGTAAAACTGTTAAAGATGACCTCATGATACATAGACCTGGATTCACGTACTTCGTTATGCATGTGCAGAATAATATTCTTAAAGCCTCTTTGTGACAGCTTATAGGCAAGACCTGCCCCGTTCTCTATCAAGATAAGATCATAATGCTTCTTCTTGAGGTTGGCATATACTTTTTCAAAATAGTATTCAATGAAATGATTATAATACTCGTTATGATGGAAATATCCATATAGCTTTCTTGCCATTCTGGCTTTGAAACTGGTGACATCAATAAATATATAATGATTGACGTTAGACAAGAGTGCTGGGTGATTGGAGATTTTAGGATCCCATGGGCTATATACAGTTATATCATGGAGTTGATGCTTGTCATTATACTCCAGATAGAAATCTATCAGGTTCTCTACCGCTCCCCCTTGTACGGCAGGGATCGGGAGCATCCCACAAGTTAATATTGCAAGTTTCATAGTAAATAGTATTAGTAAACCGTAGACAACCATTCTGACAAGAAGAAATCGTAAACTCGATAACCTTTTTCTGTCTGAGTGAGCAAATCGTTTTTCATTAGTAGTTTTACTGCTGACTGAACAGAACTTGCAGAGTTAAGATTGTATTTCTTGACGAATTTAGCAGAGGTGATGTTTTGTGCAATGCCTTCTTTTGCAATGGCCTGAAGCACAATTTTCTGTTTGGGCGGAATGTTTGAGAGCAGGTCCTTATAGCTCTGTTCCTGAGCCATTATGACATTGTGTTGGGCTTCTGCAGTCATTCGCAGACCGCAAGTGTCGTTTTCATTAGTCAGTGCAAACAACTCGTTCATTATCATCTGTACGAACCATGTGTAGCCTGCATATTTGTTCCAGACTTCTTCTATCACTTGTTTATCAATATGTTTTCCTCTTTCTTCAAACAGTCGTGTGGCAAAGTCTGCATACGTCTCAACGGGAATCGGTTCCAGTCCCATGCTGATAGCACTTTGATAGAAAGGCTTAGCTGGTGAGTTGAACATATTGCTCATCACATGACGTTTGCTGCCAGAGAAGATGAACTGTGCCCGATGACACTTTTGTATCTTGGTGCGTAATAGTGCTTCCACATTCTTCTCAGTATATTCTCCAATCTGCTGAAACTCGTCAATGGCTATGATGCATGGCTTATCAGCTTCGTCTATATATGCAAAGATTTCATCTAAGGTTATTTGTGGAATCTGGATGTCGCCAAGCCCTAAATCAAAAGTGGGATTGCCAGTCATGGAGTCCAACTTAAAGCCGATTCGGAATGACGATACAATCTGAAAGAACTTCTCTTTCCAGATTGTAGCCTGCGGCTTCAGTTGCTCATATATTTCTTTTCCCAGCGTGTAGACAAACTCTGCCAATGAAGTAGTGGCATAGATGTCGACGAAGAATACATGATATTTTTCCTTTATATCCTCTTGTGCAAAGAAATGCTGAATCAATCCTGATTTTCCAAGACGACGTGGAGATATCAATGCCACATCCCTACCATTCATTATTTGTTTACGAAGGAATTCAGTCTCTTCAACCCTGTCACAGAAATACTCGTCAGATAGGTATTTCCCCACAATAAAAGGATTGCTGATTTCTAATCTTTCCATATTCTCTATAATTTTATTGCAAATATAATAATTATAATTGTAATAAAATACATTTTTCGCAAATATTTGGTTTTATTTAACGCTTGATGTTATTTCATCTAACTTAATCCTAATTTATAGAGAATGCGGTCTTTCCACTGATAGTACTTAGTCATCAAGGAACGATTACGACAAAGCCAGCGGAGTTTGAGATTGACAAAGTGTTTCGGATAGTCAATGATGGCATTAGGAGTGACCAGAAAATGACTATAATCAGTGACACGATCCTTCATGAATCCTCGATGTTGGAAATGGGCATAGAGTGACTCTTTCTTCTCCAGTTGCCCGTTGTTGAATCGTAGCATATATAGTTTGTTGTCAACATGCTCAAAAATTACTTGTTGCCATCCTCTTGTAAGACTATTGAAATGATAGGACTGTTTGGGTTTAGAGGCATTGTCAAAAGGCCATTCCAGCCAACAGTCCTCAGGACGGCAGTCTTTCCATTTGTCACTACATCCTTTATAGCCATATTCATCAAAGAAGGTTATTTTACTAGTTGTGAAGGCGTCTTGATAGTTTTGGTAGTCATCCACTTGTTTCATGAAATAAGTGTTGGTATCTTCATCATTATGGAGCAGGGTAAGATGCCCCCAACCTAAAAGGAATTTGTGTTTCAGTACACTATCAGTGAGGAAAGAACGGATATCTCCATAGACCAAATCAAGGTCTCCAAATCCCCAGAAATCATAGTCTTTAATGTAGTCATAGAGAATATAACCATAAGCTTGTTTGTATTCGCAGAGCTTATAGGGACGGTCAAGGACGATGGGGAAATCGAATGCCTTTTGAACCAACTGTTGGAATTCATCAAATTGCATTTCGTGTATAATGATGTTCTTTGCAGGCTCTACGTCTGCATCAGTAAAGAACATAAAACTAACGCTTGGATTCTGAAGTGCTGAAGCACGCCACATCTTATATTGTTTGGGCAGCGTACCGAAATAGGGAAATATGATGACGATAGATTTCATGTTGGTTATGATTAAAATACTATTTTTTGTATGTACTTGTTTTTATGTAGAAGTATTGAGAAAAGATAACCTCCAGCAAGTGCAAAGGTGAGTTGAATGAAAGATGTTAACACAGCAAAATGCAGGGGGAGCATGTCTGGTAAAATGCTGTTTGAAAACTGTTTCCCAAGAAGAATGAATGGAATTTCAATGCAAAAGATGGTCATAGAATGGTTACCTATTTGCTTTATAATAGTACCTAAAATGGTTTTTTGGATTAATCTAGCGACATAGATTAGGACAATGCTGCCACAAATTGCGGCAAGAAAATAAGTAAGAATGGATGAACCATAGTTCCTGATAGATATATTAATGCCATCACAGAAGGGTATCAAAACACAATATGAAATAAAGGAAAGGAGAATTAATATGTGCGGTTTTCTGTTACTAAAGATATTAGGAACATATTTTCGAATTTGTGTACCGCAGAACATGATGATAGCCGTTAGAGGGGCAGTGTCAAGGCTCCATGGTAATAAAATGGGTAGGAATGTCGCACAAGTTGTTATCACCAGATATGTGGCTATAAGCCAGTATTGGTATTTTGGATAATAGATGAGGAGATCGTAGAGCAGATAGGCGACAACCATGCAGGTGAGGAACCACATGGGATAATTGCCAACAATAAATAAGGGAAAGATATCTGTTACAGTACCAAAAGGGAAAAGGCAGTATCTTGAATAAAATATGCCAAATATAGCTCGCAAGGAGAAGTCGTGGAAGTAAAAGAGCAATAAAATGTTGAAAAAAAGGTAAGGTTTTAGTAACTTGATGGCTTGTCGACCAAAGCATATGGTTAGGTTGATATCTTTTTTTGAGGAGGTGTAGCCTGAACAGAAAAAGAAGATAGGGATATTGAATGCTAACGTATAGTAAGCGAGTTCCCAATGCTCGGTATGGCATAGGGTCGCAAATATGATACCCAAACCTTTGGCTATGTCAATATATTCTAGTCTCTGTTTCATGTCATTCCTTTTCAAAAGCGATGATATAATTTCCCAGTGACAAGCCGAGTAATAATCTTTATAGCATAGGTAAGCCACTTGCGGCTACGGTCGTTCTCTAAAATGCGCATGAGTTTATACATGGTGCTCTTGTCTAGCAAATGAAGGGTTTCATAGTCTCGAATAGCGGCAGGAGGTAAAACTTCTGCGACAATTTGATGATGTTCTTGTAATCGTCGCTCATTGTAAGCTATACTAACACCGTCTGGTTCTCTTCGGCAGATAATATCATCTATAAGTTGTATACTGCACTGTTCCACACAAATTTTTTGAATGTAGAATTTAACATCAGCAACTAATCTTAGGGATTCGTCATAAAGAGAGTTTTTAAATAACTCTCTTTTGAAAAATGTACTCTGATGAGGAAGAGTGTTATGCACAAATGTTAACATGGAGATTCGGGATGGTAAGATTGTAGCAAATCCCTGTTGAGTGGATTCTTTGAAATGGTAGTCCCTTCCAACAATAATATCTGAAGACAATCCTTTTTCATACAGATTCTCTAATACGTTTTTATCATAAAAACAGTCACCAGAGTTCATGAAATTCAGGTAGTCGCCATGTGCTTGGACAATACCCTTGTTCATTGCATTATAGATACCCTTGTCGGGTTCACATACCCAGTAGTCTATATCTTTATCATATTCTTTCAAGACCTCGGCACTACCATCAGTGGAGCCACCATCAATGACAATGTACTCAAAATCACGATAGGTCTGGTGAATGACGCTCTCGATGGTCCTCCGCAGACCTTCCTTGTTGTTGTAATTGACGGTAATAATTGAATATTTCATGAATATTTCTTAAGATATGAGTGCTAGATATTATTTATTTGTTAACCATAGAGCAAAGAAGCGATCATACACTTCGTAGATTCCCAAATTAGTAGTAACAAAATTCTTGTCTAATAGTCCTTTGATTGCAGACTGAACACTGCTGGCAGATGATAGATGCCAGCGTTGTATGAATTTTGTAGAAGTAATAGCCTCTGCCTTTCTTGCTTTACTGAGTGCTATAAGCAATTCTTTCTGTTTGGGTGGTAATTGGAATAGCATAGACTGGTATGTGAATTCATTTGAGCGTATAATATTGGTGATGGCTATGTCAATCAGTTCCAATGAGCATGAAGAATGCGGTTGAGTAATGGCATACAGCTCATTCATTATTCGCTGTATATACCATGTGATACCTTCGAAACGTTCATAGACCGTTTGGAAAACTTCTGAGGGCAATGTCTTGTCAGCTTCATCAAAATGACGTTGGGCAAACTGACAGTATTTGTCAATAGGAATACTGCTAAGATTCATCATACTGGTGCTTTGGTAAAAGGGACGGGCAGGACTAAGAAACATTTCGCCCATCATCGTACGCTGTGAGCCAGAAAAAATAAACTGGGCATTGCGGCAATGCTGGATATAAGTTCTTAATAATGCCTCTACTTTCCCGGTAGGATAAGTACTGACTGTTTGGAACTCGTCAATAGCAATCAGACAAGGCTTATCTGCTGCATTAATATATTGAAAAATTTCGTCGAGGGTTGTCTTTGGCAATCGGATATCACCAATCTCAACATTCCATGATGGATTTCCTATTGCATCGAATGAAATTCCAGATCGTAGGGAACTCAGGACATCTGTGAATTTTTGCATCACTTTAGTTCCCAAAGGTCGTAGTGAAGAGAGCATTGATGCACCCATTACGGCAATCATTTCCTCTATGTTTTTGGTGGCATAGATGTCAATGAGAAAAGTATAATAGTCTTTTTGTACTTTCCGCTGATGGAATAAATTCTCAATAAGTCCAGTCTTACCGATACGTCGTGGTGCTATTAATGCAACATTATTGCCATTCTCTAATAATTTTAATAATTGTTGCGTTTCTTCTTTACGGTCGCAGAAGTATTTCTCAGACTCGTAACCATATAAGATGAAAGGGTTGTTTACCATAAATCTTCTTTTTGAAGACAAAGATAATTATTATATTTCAATTATCATGTTATAATAATTGCTTTATAATAAAGTTTAACATCTTACGCCCTTATTCTATTAAGACTATCTTTGGCTCCCTTGGCAAAAAGGAGAGTGAGGGTTAGGTCAATTGTTAGGAAAATGACCATGCCAACGGTAGCAAATCCTATCCATGACCAGATGGTATGGTAGGGATTGATAGGTATTTGTTTTAATATATAAGTTGCAGAGAAAAAGGCGAAGAAGGAGATCGTGTAGTTACGCAATACCCCCTTCCAATAGATAGATACAGACTCCTTGAAACCAGAGGTAAAGAGATAATAAGGTTTCCAAAGTACGACAATGCTAAGGAGACTGCCAATTTTACCTAACAGGATACCAATAATACCCCATTTTAGTCCACAGATAATCGTAATCGAGACATTGATTATTAATTCTGCCCATGCAGACCAAACATCTGCATAGAGTCCGTGGGCATAATTAAAGGAATCAACGGCATTGCGCGAGTTGGCGATATAGATAAAGATAATAAGAAGTATCAGGATTTTATGGTCCATGATATACTCTGATCCTAACCAATGTGTAACGAAGGGCTCTAAAAAATTGTATAAAGAGAAACTTATAATGGCGGCAATTGTGTGCTGAATGGTTATAAACTCCCAGAAAACGCTAAGCATCCGCTTTTTATCACCTTCAGCGACCAGATTACCCACACTCGCACCTACGCTGCCTGTAACGGCAGAGAAAAGGGATATGAGCTTCGAGATAATAATCATATAGTTGCCATAATAAGCTACCATTTTCAGGGATACGAAAAGGAAAATGAAAAGTTCGTCACTTCTGACTAATACAAAGTCCTTGATTTTATGAATGAACACCTGTTTAGTCTTTGTAATAATCTCAGGATACTTCTTGAGTAATGCTTGGCCGTCTTTTTTGTTAACCTTTAACCAGGGATATTCCTTGTTGATTTTCCAATTCAAGATAATGCAACCAATGATACCGAACAGGAATTCTACAGCTACCCAAATAAACAAGTTCTTGTAATGGTAGGCAAGATATATCTGAAGAGCGATTTTTACTAGGTTTGCCGACTGGTAATAGATAGCAACCAAATAGTTTTTCTGATCGGCGCTGAGCAGAATCTGTCGGTAATTGATAAAATAGCCAATGAGTGAAGAGCCTAAGAACGAATAGAAGGCGAAATAGATGATACCAAGCCCTAAATTGGCATGGGTAAAGATAAGTGGGAAGAAGAGGCTAATAATAAAAGCCCCAGCAAAAATAATGGCACCTATCCAATTGTACAGATATCCTAATAATGATAGGATCTCTTGTATCTTTTGGCGGTTGTTGGACTGGAGAGGTTTGAATAGGAAGTATCCAACACTTGCCGATATACCTAATTCAGAAAGGTTCAGGTAACCTAAAATGCTAGTCAAAGTGCCTGTCAGCCCAATGAACTCTGCTCCTAAGTTATCTAAGAAGATTTTTCTGGAGAAAAAAGCTAAAATGAGAGACAGGAAGTAAAAGATTAGATTTACTTCCGCATTCAATACACTTTTATGTATACGCCCACTCATAGTCCTTTTTTATCGTGGGTGGTATGAAGGAAGTCTTTGTTTTTAATATCCATCTTCAATAGGTTTCCTAACATAAGCCCGACCAGTTTAATAGTAGAGAAAATCTTACCAAACAAAGCCTTAGTACGCATCCTCTTGGGAATGGCAATGAAGATAGAGAGGGAAATTATGAGGAAGAGTCCCCACCATTTGATACTCCAGGGGAGGGAAATGATGGTCATCAATATAGCAAAGAAACAGGTAAGAACCAAGAGTATGGAACGAGGGATCAGTGCCTGCTGCATCGTCTTGTCGATATAATGGATATTACCTGTCTTGATAGCGGTAGGTAGGTAGGGGAGCATCATCAAGAGGCTTTGGACTTGTCCAGTCATCCAACGTAAACGCTGTCGTTGGAAATTTTCAGAACTGCTGACTTTCTCGTCATAGACGGGAATATGCTCTTCATATTTGATGAATATATGCTCCTTCATCAGTTGAATCTCCATTTCCCGATCTTCGACTGCTGTCTCAAACAAACCGACATGGTTTTTAAACCATTCGTACTCAAAGCACATACCAGAGCCGATGAGGGCGGAGGAGATGCCGATGGTATTATGTGCCTTGCGGAAAAGAGAGTTGTTAATCTCCTCGCTGATGCCATCCAGAACGGCAACATCATTGTCGCTGTTTTTTGCACAACGGTGGCATTGAATCGCCCGATAACCTTGTTGACAGGAGGCATTGACTTGTTCTAAAAACTCCGGAAGTACGATGTTGTCAGCATCTAAGATGATGATGTAATCATAGGACTTCTCTGTATGTTCTATGGCATAGTGCAATGCCTTTGCCTTGCTGCTTTTCTCAAACAGAGGGGTGAATAGAGTGATGGGTAATTGACGCAACAATGCGTTCGTCTCATCCTGCATGTGATCAGAGATCACCCCAATGTGATAGTATTCTTTAGGATAGGTCTGTTCCAGGCACTGGCGTACGGAATGGACAATAACCGCATCTTCCTTGTAGGCAGGGAAGAGGATGAGGAAGTTGGATGGCTGATGTTTGATGTCTGATGGATGAGGGCTGAGGGGGGATGGATGGGAGGGGAAGAGGGAGACGAAAGCGTAGAAAGCGACATAGATGACAGAGGGCGCCATGAAAAGCCATAGCAACCAATCTGTTATATGTATTGCTGTCCACATGGGTTAACGCTAATCTTTCTTTTTCCTTTTTTGTTCTTTGTTTTCTATCCAATCTGCTATTTTGGATAGTCCTGGTATGGATTTCATAAAGACAAGGGGTGACTTGAAGAAGGTGGCATTCCAATTCTTGTCTACTAAATAGTCTGGCGTTGCCATGGCACAGACCAGCAGGGTAATAGCGAAAAGTCCCCACCATTTAAAAACAAGAGTGGTATAAATAATTGGCAAAACAATGCTCATCAAAATGATAACAGCCATCAATACCATGCGAGGCAGGAGCATCCACTGGATAATCTTGTCTGCCCAACTGTAATATCGATTGACCAGAGCGACGGGCAGATATTGGATATTCTTTAATAGCGTCAGATATTGCGCTTTCAACCAGCGTCCTCTCTCTCGGTTGAATTCATCTGACTCTCGCGTTTTCTCATTAAAAACATAAATCTGGTCAAAATAATCAATATGGATATGCTGGCGCATAAGCAGGGACTCTAACTCCTTGTCTTCCCAAGCGGATTTGACATTGAAGATGTTGTTCTTAAACCATGTAAATTCAAAAGCGCAGCCTGAACCCATCAAGCCTGCCGACAAGCCTATGGCGATGTGTCCACGACGGAAAATAGAATTGTTGATTTCTTCAAAGATAGCTCCCATACGTGCCGCTGTAGTATCTCGGTTACGGGATAGGATATGAGTTTGTATCGCCTTGGTTCCAGCAGACTCAAATGCGGCGTTCAGGTTTTCTAAGAACTCAGGCTCTACCAGGTCTCCTGCATCTAAAATGACAACGATGTCATAGATCTTAAATTGAGGGAGGTTGTTAATGGCAAGTTGTATATATTTTACTTTGGTGCTTTTCTCAAAATTGGGTGTCAGCAACGTAATAGGCTCTTGTGCAAGTCGCATATTCGTCATCTCATCATTATGGTCAGAGACGACGGAGATGTCAAATTGACGTTGGGGGTATGTCTGTGCCAACATCGATCGGACCGTCTGGAGAACTCTCTTGTTTTTATAAGCAGGAATTAAGATAATAAAACGGTTTTGGTGGTTTGTTTTTGGTAGTGCCCCATTATGTGACAACATAAAAGTGATTGTAAAAAACAACATATAGAGTACCGTCAGTGCTGCAAAGATAAATAGTACCCAGTCAATGGTGTATAGTATATTCCAAAAATCCATAGTTCTATAGTTTCATAAATTGAATGATTCCGTTAAAAGTCGCTTTGGATAGGTCTTTACGTCCCTGCCAACAATATTTGACTATATCCTTTGGTGCCACAATCACCATCAGGTAGAGATAAGACACATATTTGGATATCCCTTTGATATTCCGTTTAGCAAAAAGGAATCGGTTACGGGTGATATAGAATGTTTTTAAAGGAGATATACGCCCAGTTGTCTGGCTCTCTTTGTGGTAGACGGTAGATGCAGGCTCATACCATATCTCATAACCTGCCCGTCGTATCATAACAGACCAGTCGAGTTCCTCATAATAAAGGAAATAGCATTCAGGCATCAGACCCGCTTTCTCGACGACTTCTCTCTTAATCATCATCGCAGCCCCATGAGCGTATGGGGTAGGGTGGGCTGTGTTATATTGTCCTTGATCCTCCTCTCCACACCCAATTGGCTTATTGCGCAAGGTAATATACGACAAAGGCGTATATCCTGCATATTGGATTGGTTGGCTTCCCCAACAGAATCGAATCTTAGGACAGACTATTCCTATTTCATCAGACGATTCTAATCGTTTGATGAGATGGCTGATGGCTGATGGCTGATGTAGGATAGTGTCATTGTTTAAAAAGAACAAATATTTGCCATGGGCTGCTTGGATTCCAAGGTTATTGCCGCCGGCAAAACCAATGTTTTGGTCACTTCTAATGACCATCACATGGGGAAAACGGTTCTCAATTTCTGAAGCTTCGTCTTGAGTAGAGGCATTATCCACCACGATTACCTCTAATGAATCGTCATCAGCAGGTAATGACTCAATCAATTCACAGGTGTCTTTCAGCCCGTTGTAATTGATAGTAATGATGGATAATAACTTTTCAACTTTCAACTTTCAATTATCAACTTAATTACACTCTCGAAGCTTTTTTCTTTTCCAACTTCAATCGTTCTCTTTCTTCCTGTTTGGCTATTTCTCTTGCTTCATATTCTACCCATTCCTTCTCCATGAAAGGTAAAACATATACGATGGTCAGTCCTCCATAAAATATTAAGCAATTAGGGAATTGCATAAGTACTTGGTTTCCATATGCACCCAATTGTATCCCAACAAAGGCGCAGCACATTCCGGCTCCAATTCCTCGTAGCGAGGGACTATCTATTTTAAATAAAACTATCCAACAAGCTCCGCCCAACATCAAAAGCATTGTGACAATAAATGTCGTAATACCAATTTTTCCAGTACGGAGCCAGATGAATACATACTCAGAGTCTGGTGGAATATTAGACATTCTGGCATATTTATTATTGGCGGGAACATTTTTATAGTTCATGCCCAATCCAATTCCCCATGGTGCCTCTTTCATATATTTTCGCATGGTCTCCTGATTAATAGTACGAACATTAGCAGATGCGTCTTTCCTGTCAAAAGCAGTACGCATACGACGAATTTGTTGAATACTGCCACCAATATTTGTAAAAGCAAGAATGATGTACGAAAATACAAAAAATATTGTCACAGGGACAGCAATCTTAATGGATTTTGAGAGGAAAACATATACCATTATACCTGCACCTAAACAAGCTACAGCTGTGCGCGTACCTGTTTGAAACATCGCCCATACACATATAAATCCGGTTATTAAAAAGAAGTAGCGATGTCTTTTTATTTTACTTGTGATTCCGATGATAAAAAAGACTATCGCGGCACAAGCAATTCCTTCTCCATAATTTGCAGCATCACTATAAAAAGAAAAATTACGAATCAGTGTTCCACCTTGTAAAACATGGGTAACATTGTTTGTCAACCACGCACTTTCGGCTGCACTATAACCAAAATGTAGTTGTTTCCAAGTGTATGCTGCTGCTAGTATGGATAGTCCTGCCCAGAAAAAAATATATTGGACAAGCCTTTTGGTATTATTAATATAAATGGTGAAGACCAAGAAAACATACATAATCTGAAATGCCATCATACGAGCCCCTTGATACCATGCCCCTATATTGATCCCTAATCCACAGGTGTCATTTAAAACCTCCAAAGTACAAAAACCACACCAAACGAAAAGTGCATATAGCATAAAGTTAAATGCTCGATCGAAATGAGGTGTCTGACGTGCATCCATAATTGCCACAGCTAGTAGGACAATCTCCAATCCTTCAACCACTATTGATATCGGTAGACCTTCAGGTAATAAATGATTTCTATCAAGACCAAATACGATGTAGTTAAAGACGCATAGTGTCCAGAATACTGCCATAGGGTATTTAAAAGCAATATATCCAAAAACTATAATTAGTGGAGTTGCGCATACTATAGCATAGGCACTGAACCCTGCTGAAAAGAACTGGTAGATGGCTAAACCAAACAAGAGAAAGAGCAAAATAGCTCTTCCTCCCGTTTCTTGCGTATATGTCGCAAAGTTTTTTATCATTTATTTGGCATGGCTATTTTCGACTGCAGTCAAACCTAACTGGGACATACGATATACAAAGTTATTGAACTTGGTATAAGGTGGTAATTGTCCGACGAACTCTTCTACCGCATAACGGCTTGCTTCGGTCAAATACATAAAGAGGGTATTTTTATGCTCCTCATCTAACATTGCCTCCACTTCCTTCAGTGCTTTTTGGTCGACATCCTTCCAGGTGCGGTTGGCACGTGTCACCATCAGGTTGACGGTCGCCATATTCAAAAGGGCAGGGGAGATGGAGTTCTCGTCCAAATTCGGATACTCAATAATGGCAATCTCCTCTGGCAAGATATCCGGACAGAGATCCTTGATGCCATTTGCCATGATGAACTTGCTATCCTCAGCAAGGAAGTCTTCATCGTATGTCAGACGGCGAACCTGTAAGCCAATGGAAATCCAGTAGTTCTCTAACTCCTGTGCCAAGAAGCTCTTACCGTTGCCAGAGTCGGTGGATAGCAGGTTGAGGACGTTCTGCTGTCCTTCCTTGAACTTAGGCAGCAATGCCTTGCTGAGCTGACGGAGCGACATGTCAGCAATCGTCTTGTTGAAACGGCGATAGCGCAGATTGCTCTCCCTTGGATAACAGCCCATGACGGGTATCTTCGTGATACGCTCAGAGCGCATACGGTCACGCAAGGTGCGGTCGAGCAATTCGATGATAAAGAACCATAATGCTGTCAGCATAAAGGTGAGCAAGAAAGCACCCAACAAAATCATCAGACGGTTGGTAGGTTGTGCATTCAGTGGGAACATTGGTGGGTTCAGCACACGTAGCGTTGCTGTAGACATCTGCAGGTTTTTTTGGCGTAAACGAGCCGCATTCAATGCTTTCAGCATCTCCATATAGTTGCCCTCCACAAATCCAATATGGCGTGCCTTACGATCCAAGGTCGCACCAATGGGTGAGTAGAAAAGATATTGGCGATCCAAATCCTGTTTCATAATATCAGTCGCTGACATTTCGGCACGTGCTTTCTCCATCAACAGCATCTGCTCCAACCAGCGGTCAATCATGGTGTTTGCTTTGACACCTGTCTCCGTACTATAGGTTCCTGCCTCAATTTCGTGGGTCAGGTCTTTTACACTATTGGTGGTCGCGGTCAATTCCCGTTGTGCCTTCTGCATTTCCTCTTGTGCCTCATTATTGAGGTCACCGCCTTCTCCTGCCATCAAACGAAGGTTGGAGATACGAGACTGTAAACGGGAAATATCCTTGATATGATCCGTAAACTGTTTATTGGCACGAATGACTCGGGCACGGTCGCCTAACTGACGCTCCAAATAGTCCATCAAAGCCTTGGAGGTGGTATAGTCCATCAATTGTTGGTTACGGAAATTTTGCTGTTGCATTTCCAGAATGGTCAGTTGTTTGGTCTGTTCACCATAGTTGATGATTCGTTTGGAGATATTGTAACGAATCAAATCATCTTCTGCTCCTGTTAAAATACGATAGAGGCGAGCCACTTCTCGCTCAAAGAACTTGATGACGTTGTTGGTCTCACCAAAGCGAAGTTGTTGGTAATGACGGGCAAAAACCTCGTTCAGGATGTCCAAAGTGTTATAGGCAATACCTGCATCGTTTGCCGAATAGCCAATATCAATAATATCACTATGTTGCAATTGCATGACTTTCAGTCTTCCCGTAATATTGTTGATACCAAAATAAGGATGGTAATTCAGAAGACCAAAAAGATAGTTGTCCTGGGAAGGTTTCTCGTATGCCTTTAAATTGGCATACGTTGCCGACTCACTATTGTGATTAATCAAAGCCTTGACATCAGCGGGGACCATGGCATTCAACTCACGAAAATGCTCTGCAGAGATGTAGTTGTTATCCTTGTTGGGGTTGCCATACATCATACAGCGGGCAAACAAGCGCAAAGAGACTTCACGAATCGTGTTCTCCGTCGTGATAATCAGCATCAGGTTTGTGATGTTGGTCTGTGGATTACCACCAGCAATTCCAGAGCCTCCTTCAATGTTATACCCCGTGATCATACCTGTATAAATCGTGGTGTTGGTGTCATAGATACGCTCCATGTGGCGGGTCAAAAACCAAGCGACAACTAATGCAATCAGTGGCAAAATCACCAAATACCAACGAATTTTGTATAAAAACCGAACGATATATCTAAATAAATCCATAGCCTTTTATTTTATCGTTTATTATTTTCTTCTATTGCTTTTCTCGTATGCTCGTGCGGCTTTGGCAGATTTTGCCGCTTCACGTGCTGTAATCCTATCGGATTTCGCCTTTGCTTCTTTCTCCGCTTTTTCTAACTGCTGATAACGCTTCTCATCTGCTTTTACCTCTTTGGCAATACGTTTCTCCAAAGCTTTGTTTTCGCGGCGAATTTGTTTTTCGGATTTATGAATGGTACCATCTAAGGTCACCTCCGTCGTTGCATTGGTGATAATCGGGGTGCGGGATATAATCTCTAAGGTGAGAATATCCGTAATAATCTGTGTTTGTAAATTCTGATAAGTTGACACTGTACTCATTTCATGCATCTTGGTCCAAGCATAATCCTCAATAGACATATTTCCTTGGTGGAAATCCTCCTGGTTTAACGCACCGGCTCCTTGATAAGCTGCAGCACCCTCACTGGCGGTTTTCAGGGTTACCAAAGCATTGGTGATTTTTGCATAAAGTGTACTAATCTGGAGTTTCAATTCCTCAAATCTGATATCTTTGTCCAATTTTGCCTTATCTGCCTCTAAACGCTTACGCTTGATGGCAGGAGCATAATCCAGAATGTCCTCTAATGGCAGGTTCAAATTAACACCTACATTCCAATAGGATTGCTCTGTACCGTTCTTAGACTCGAAGATAGGCACAAAATTCATGGTTCCTGTCTGATTGTTCGTCATCTGACCATACACATCGGTTTTACCATAGCTATAGCTGGCATAAGCTCGAACGTATGAGAAAATATGGCGTTTCTGCTTGGCAATCTCTGCCCTGGCAAGCTGTTCTGATTTTTCCATCGACAGAATGTTTGGATTCTGCTTGGCATTCTCAAAGAGAACAGACAATGGAGGCAGGTGGAACGTTGAGAAATTCAGAGTAGCCTCCTCACTTGAGTCAAAGAAGCCTGCACTGATACCGCTCTCATCTAATGACTGTGCCTGTGTGGTCAACCCCAAGCATGCTACGGTAGTCAGTAATAGTAAACGTTTTATTTTGTTCATTTTCATCTGGTTTTTATCAGCAGTGTTAAACGTTTTCTTTCTGTACAAAAGTAAATAAGGTACGGAAGATAATCTTCATGTCCAACATAAAGTTGTAAGTCTGTCCGTAGGTGATATCCAGTTGCTTGCGCTCTTCGGCAGACATATTGCCGCCTTTGCCACGCTCCTCGACCTGCCAGAGTCCTGTCAGTCCTGCGGGAGCCATGAAGCGGTCGATGCTGGTGTCAGCAGTCAGCTTCTCTGCCTCGTAGAGTGGGAGAGGACGGTTGCCGACGATAGACATGTCACCTTTCAGGATGTTAAAGAGCTGTGGAAGCTCGTCAATACTGTATTTACGTATGAACTTACCCACCTTGGTGATGCGGGGATCGTTCTCAATCTTCACAAAGGCATTGTTGTTCTCTTCTTCCTTCTGCTTGTTGAAGTCACTCTCTGCCACCACGAAGTCGTCACCAATCAGCATGATCTCCTCATCACTGATCATCATTCCGGACTCCATGCCCATATTCAGCATATCTTGCTCAGCCTCTTCGCCAAGTGGTGCCGTAATGGTCTTGTGATCATCCTCTTCCTCTTCTTTTTCCGCATACTGGTTGTTGGTCTTGCTCAAATCCTTGAGCCGATCCTCTGCATCTGTGTACATGCTACGGAATTTCAGGAAGTCGAAGATGGTGTAGTTGGTTCCTACCCGCTTGGATTTAAACAAGACTGGTCCCTTGCTCTCCAATTTGATGGCGATTGCCGTCAGGATGAAAATCGGGGAGAGGATGATAATGGCAAGTCCTGAGAACACAATGTCAAAGAGGCGTTTCCATACGGGAATCTTGAACTTCAGGATCTTGTATTTAGGAGCCTCGTCATCGAACAGGATGTTCTCACGGTCAGAGATAAACTGAATCTTCTTGTTCAATGCCGTGACAGAAGCGTCTTTGTTGATGGTGTCGTTTACACCACACTTCATGTAGATGCCACGCTCCTCCGGTGTCATGTTGTCGGTCAGGAGAATGATATAGACATTACGGCATTTCTTGCGCAGATAGGTGATCGCGGTAATATCCTCACTACGGACATTACGCTCAAAGAAGACGATAAAGTGCTCATTGGATACGTGTGGGGTACATACCTGAGCGGCGTCCTTGTAGGCATTTGCCATACGGACCAGTTGCCCCGGGATGTATTTGAGCCTTTCCTGTGTCTTTGGATTGTTACCTAAGTAAACAACACCTATCATATTTTATATATATACTATATCAATAATTAATTGGGAAGAATCTTTTTGACACGAATTTTCAACTCCATGGGGTTGAATGGTTTGACGATATAATCGACAGCGCCAATCTCCAGCAAACGGATACGCTCGCTGGTGGAGTCCTCACTGGAGAGCATGATCACAGGGATATGGCGGAACAGTTCGTTCTGCTTGATCCACTCCAAGAAGTCGTCACCACGCATACCAGGCATACGGATATCAGATATAATTAAGTCTGGTGTGTTTCCCGCCTGAAGCCATTTCACGCCTTGCAAACCATCAGGCAACCACTGTACATCATAGTCGCTCATCAAGTAGATGGAGAGAACCTTGGCGATGGTCTCTTTGTCATCAAGAATTAATATTTTTTTCTTCATATATGAATAAAACTTAGTTCACGGTTATATTGTTCCAATGTGCAAAGGTAAAAAAATATTTTTAATTGTAGTCAAATAATGATAAAAAAATACCAAAAAAGAAGAAAAAAGTTGGTTTTTAAAAATATTTTAAAGAAATTTGGGGTCATAAACGCAACATATAATGTTTATAGTTAATTTTTTATCAAATTATGTCAAAGAGATATTTATTAGGTATTGATGTCGGCAGTTCTTCTGTAAAGACATCATTGGTGGACGCAGACAGTGGTAAATGTGCAGCATCAGCATTCTTTCCCGAGAAAGAGGCTCCTATTACTGCAGTGAAAGCCGGTTGGGCTGAACAGGATCCGCAGATGTGGTGGAACAACATGAAGCTTGGTTTGAAGAAAATCATGGCTGATGCAGGTGCCACCGCCGAGGATGTCAAGGCAATCGGTATTTCCTACCAGATGCACGGTCTGGTCTGTGTGGACAAAGACTTGCAGGCACTGCGTCCTTCTATTATCTGGTGTGACTCCCGTGCAGTGCCCTATGGCGAGAAGGCTTTCAACGACCTGGGGGCTGATCAGTGTCTGACCCATTTGTTGAACTCTCCTGGTAACTTCACGGCAGCCAAACTTGCCTGGGTGAAGGAAAACGAACCAGAGATTTTCGACAAGATTTACAAGATCATGTTACCGGGTGACTATATCGCTATGCGTCTCTCCGGTGTTGCCAATACAACGGTGAGTGGTCTCTCCGAGGGTATGTTCTGGGATTTCAAAAACAACCAGGTTGCTGATTTCCTGATGAAATACTATGGATTCAACTCCTCTCTGATTGCTGATATCGTACCGACATTCGGTATTCAGAGTGAGGTAAGTGCTGCCGCAGCCTCAGAACTGGGACTGAAAGCTGGTACACCTATTTCATATAGAGGTGGTGACCAACCCAATAACGCCTTGTCACTGAATGTGCTCAATCCTGGCGAGATCGCCGCTACGGCAGGAACATCTGGTGTGGTATATGGTGTCTTGGGAGAGGTGAACTATGACAAACAGAGTCGTGTGAATACCTTTGCCCATGTCAATCATACCGCCCAGCAGACTCGTCTTGGTGTATTACTGTGTATCAACGGAACAGGTATCCTCAACGCATGGGTTCACCGTAACATCACACCGGATGTCGGCTATGCGGAGATGAATGACCTGGCAGCCTCTGTGCCCATCGGCAGTGAAGGCGTGACGATCGTTCCTTTCGGTAATGGTGCTGAGCGTGTCCTTGAGAACAAGGAGATCGGATGCTCTGTCAATGGCCTGAACTTCAACAAGCATAACAAGGCACATCTGGTGCGTGCAGCCCAAGAGGGTATTGTGTTCTCCTTCTGCTATGGTATGGAGATCATGCAGCAGATGGGTATGGATATCCGGAATATCCATGCGGGAAAAGCGAATATGTTCTTGAGTCCGTTGTTCCGTAATACCCTGGCAGGTGTCAGTGGCGCCACCATCGAACTTTATGATACGGATGGCTCTGTAGGTGCTGCCAAAGGTGCTGGTATGGGTGCTGGTATCTATAAGGATAACAACGAGGCATTCGCCACTCTGGACAAGTTACAGGTCATCGAACCAGAGGAGGCAAATCGTGCGGAGTACCTGGCAGCGTATGCCCGTTGGAAAGAGACATTGAACGAGAAACTTTGACAACTGTGGTTGTGATGATAATAGGGGCGGTTCAACCGCCCCTATTTTATTGATATTCCTTTGCCTCCCGTTTACCTTGCAATACGGCAAGGGCATTGAGGGCAAGTGCTTCCATCTCATCCTCGCCAGGGAACACATAGACAGGGGCGAGGAATCCGATGCGACGGCGTAGCTCACTGACTATATATTCACTATGTGCCATACCGCCAGTCAGCAGGATAGCGTCTATCTGTCCACAGAGGACGGCAGACTCACTGGCTATCTGTTTGGCGGTATGGTAAAGCATGGCGTCCACCAGCAGTTTGGCATGCTCGTCTCCTTGACGGATACGTTCCAAGATTTCCCGCATATTATTCGTACCCAAATGTGCGGTTAGTCCCGCTTGTCCCGCAATACGCTTCAGGAGTTGTTTCTCCGTATATTTCCCACTGAAGCAGAGTCGTATCAGATCTGCTGCGGGAAGACTACCGGCACGCTCGGGAGAGAGTGGTCCCTCTCCGTCCAGTGCGTTATTGGCATCAATGGCACGACCATGTTCGTGGGCAGCCACACTGATACCCCCACCGAGATGACAGATAATCAGGTTCAGGTCTTCGTATTCCTTACCAATACCACGGGCATAGCGACGGGCAATAGCACGCTGGTTAAGGGCATGCCAGATACAGATACGTGGCATGATGGGTGATCCGCTGATGCGGGCGAGGGGAGTCAGTTCGTCCACGACGCCAGGGTCGGCAATGAAAGAACGGCATCCTGGAATGGTGGCAGCGATCTCATGGGCGATGAGACAGCCGAGGTTGCAGGCGTGGTTATGCATCACACAACCATGCAGGGTGTCGTCAATCATCTTCTGGTTGATCTCGTAGACACCACCGGCAATGGGCTTGACTAGTCCGCCCCTTCCAATCACCGCGTCAAAATCCAATGGGATATTTGCCTGCTGGAGTTCGTCGAGTACCAACTGGCGACGGAAAGACTGTTGTTCCGTGATGTCCCCGAAAGGCGCCAGCTCTTCGGCTGTATGGGCGATGTGCCGGAGTAAGATCGGCTTCTCATCCTTATATACAGCCATCTTGGTGGAGGTGGAACCGGGATTGATGACTAATATCTTCATAGGGCTGCTAAGGCAAGTGAGTAATATTTGGAGTCAGGACTGTCTGCACGGGAAGATACTACACAAGGACAGAGGGTCCCCTGTAATACACCAGCTGTCTTCGCATAGGCAAAGAGAGTCAAGGTCTTGTAAAAAACATTACCAGCTACGATGTCGGGGAAGATCAGGGCATCCGCCTGTCCGTCGATGATACTGTGAATCCCTTTCTCATGCAGGCTGACAGCATCGAGCGATGTCTTCAGGTCAAGGGGACCATCGATGATGCAATGTCCAAAACATCCTGTCTGTGCCTCAGCGATAATCTCTAGATAGTCCGTTGTATAAGGAAACGCCTTGGCGCTCGCTTTCTCTGCACAATGAATGAGTGAGATGCGTGGTTCCTCAATGCCCATGGCGTGACACACATAGTTCATATAATGAATCTGCTGGCGTCGCTGGGCGGGAGTAGGGACCGGGATGACAGCGGCATCGGTGAAGAAAAGCAGTTTCTTGTATTTGGGAATCTCTGCCATCGCCACATGGGTCAATACGTGTCCAGGGCGGATGATTCCTTTTTCCTTGTCCAAGATGGCACGAAGAAGTACGTCCGTATTGATCAGTCCCTTCATCAGGATATCTGCCCCACCATTCCTGCAGAGTGCTACTGCCTGTCGGGCACATGCCTCCTTGTCGTCACCATCTATATAGATAGGTTCTATAAACCCCATCTCTTTGCCTTTCTCCACGGCGTATCGTGTACTGGCATCACTGGCGGATACGACAGCGACACGCTTACGATCTCCCCGTTCTCGCAGGTAGATAATCATGTCATTCAAGGTCTTGATAGGTTGCATAGGCTTTTGTTTTAATTATTCTAAGGATTCTAGTTGACCGAGAGGGCTTTAATTGAGGCTGTCCTGATACCACTCGAAGAGTTTACGGACACCCTCGTCTATCTCCACTTTATGATGCCAACCCAGAGAGTGCAGCTTACTCACGTCAATCAGCTTCCGCATGGTACCATCAGGCTTGCTGGCATCAAACTCCACTGTTCCCTCAAAACCGACAGCTTTGACAACCAGTTCCGAGAGCTCCCGGATAGTCAGTTCCTTACCCGTTCCCACATTGATATGACAGTTGCGGATCTCACCCAGTGACGGGATGGCTCCACCACGACCGGCACTATGGTTACGGTCGACGGCACCATTGGTGCTGGCACCGTAATGTACGGAGGAGTATTTCTCAATGCCGATGACATCCTTGAAATCAACATTCAGCAACACATGGACGGAGGCATCCGCCATATCCTCGCTCCACAGGAACTCACGGAGTGGGGTACCGGTGCCCCAGAGGACGACTCGGTTATCAAAGATGCCATATTTGGCAAGTTTTGATAAAACCTCGTCTCGATGTGAGATGTATGAAGGCTGATGGCTGAGAAGACCTTCGCCGGTGACACCTTCTACGGGTCGCTTATTCAAGTCAATGGCAATCTTGTCCCAATCTCCATCGTGTATCAACTTCGCTAGATAGACCTTGCGCATCATGGCAGGCATCACATGACTGTTCTCTAAGTGAAAATTGTCATTAGGTCCATACAGGTTGGTGGGCATCACGGCAATATAGTTGGTACCATACTGCAGGTTATAGCTCTCACACATCTTCAGACCGGCAATCTTCGCGATGGCATACTCCTCGTTGGTGTATTCCAGGGGAGAGGTCAACAGACAGTCCTCCTTCATGGGCTGGGGAGCATTCTTCGGGTAGATGCAGGTACTACCGAGGAACAGCAGTTTCTTCACCCCATGGGCATACGCCTCACTGATGACATTACACTGAATCTTCATGTTCATCATGATGAAGTCGGCACGATACAGTGAGTTCGCCATGATACCACCCACAAAGGCAGCGGCAAGGACCACCGCGTCCGGCTGTTCCTCATCGAAGAACTTCCTGACAGCCACCTGGTCCGTCAAGTCCAACTCCTTGTGTGAACGTCCCACGAGGTTGGTGTACCCACGAGCCTTCAGGTTATTCCATATCGCAGACCCAACGAGGCCGTTGTGTCCAGCTACATATATTTTACTGTTTTTTGCTAACATCGTGAGAAAACACTCTATTAACCTTGTCCACAGAATTGTTTGATACGTTGCTCCTCTGAAAGCTTGCAAATGAGCAGGGTATCATTGTTCTCTGCCACGATATAGCCATCGAGACCTTGTATGACCACTTTCTTCTCTTGGGCGGTATGAACCATGCAGTTATGTGACTCTATCATGGAGATGTCAGAACCGATACAGGCGTTCCCGTAAAGATCCTGTTTGGTATTCTGCAACAGGGAACCCCATGTGCCAAGGTCACTCCATCCGAAGTCGGCAGGACAGACGAAAATCTCTTCAGCCTTCTCCATGATAGCGTAGTCTACGGATATATTCTCGCATTCAGGGAATAAACGGTTAATCTCCTCCTGCTCCCGGTCTGTGCCATAGACAGGCAACAAGGACTCAAAAATCTTCGCCATGGCAGGCTGATAGATACGGAAGGCATTGACGATGGTCGACACGTTCCAGATGAAAATGCCGGCATTCCAGAAATAGTTGTTCTTGCTGATATACTGCTTGGCAGTGGCAAGGTCGGGCTTCTCACGGAATGAGTCTACACGGAAGATTCCCTTGTTACGCAGTGAGTTGCTGGATAAAGCGGCTTGTATATAGCCATAACCCGTCTCTGGACGATTCGGTTTCATGCCCAAGGTGACAATGGCATCACTATCATAGGTAAATTCCATGCATTCTGTAATGACTCGCTGGAACTCACTGGTATTCAGTACGATATGGTCGCTAGGGGATACTACGATATTCGCTTTTGGATCGGTAGACTTAATACGCCAGCTGACATAAGCAATACAGGGTGCTGTGTTACGGCGACAAGGTTCACAGAGGATATGGTTGCGTGGCATCTCTGGCAACTGCTTGGCAACGATGTCCACATATCTCTGGTTGGTCACTACCCATACGTTTTCACGGGGGATGATAGTGTCAAAGCGGTCAACGGTCAGTTGGAGGAGGGTCTTGCCGATACCCAGAACATCAATAAACTGTTTGGGATTCTCCTCAGTACTCATCGGCCAGAAGCGACTTCCAACGCCTCCTGCCATGATGACCAGGTGGTTGTTAATTCTTGCCATAGTGATAATTTCTAATAATTATTTGGCAAAAATACAAAAAATATTCGATAAGAACGAATATTAATCGGTTTTTCTTTTCAGAAGGTGCCGGATAACGAAATAGGCGATGGCTAACAATACCAGTGCGATGATGATGATCTTGATGTACTCAGCATACTCACTGATTTTGTCGTTGAGCTGGTCCTCTGGGACGATGGCATGCAGATACCAGCCAAGGGCAGCAAGGATACTGTGCCATACTCCTGCACCGATTGTCGTGTAAAACAGGAATTTCCAGTAGTTCATCTTTGCCAGACCTGCGGGAATGGAGATGAGGTGACGAATACCGGGAATCAGTCGTCCGGTCAAAGTCGCCACCACACCATGGTCGTCGAAGTATTTCTCACTCTTCTCTACTTTCTCTTGGTTCAACAGGCACATCTTTCCCCATTTGCTGTTGGCAAAACGGTAGATGACGGGTCTGCCGACATAATAGGCGACAACATAATTGATGGAAGCGCCAAGGTCTGCTCCGATGGTGGCGAAGAGAATCACCAGGAAGACATCCAAGTTTCCACCTGCGGCATGATAAGCTGCTGGTGTCACCACAAACTCTGAAGGGACAGGAACCACGGTGCTCTCCAGGAGCATCAGGAACAGGATTGTTCCATAATTGAGATTGGAAAGGAGGGAAGAGATGAAATTCATTTTCTAAGTTTTTGATACATATACTGATAATAATCTGTTACCGCCATGTCCTCAGGGAAGAGATGCCCTAACACCGTTTTTGCCTCATGTGGGTTACGCTCCACGGCAATACGGAGATATTTGAGGAACTCTTCTTTGTAGCCAAGGTCACAACAACATAGTGCAAGATAGGAATACCCCTGATCGTATTGGTCATCGACAATCAATGAGAAGAATTTCTTGAACATCTCATAGGCGGCTTTCACATATTGATTGTCGTAGAGAGACACGATGATACGAATGATGATACCTGGGTCTTCATCGGAACGCTTGATGGCATCCTTGAATACTTCTTCCGCTTCATCTCTCTTGCCATTCTCCAGCAGGATATGCCCTTTCAATACCTGCATGTCAATATGGTCACAATCAAGGTCTTGTGTCTCATCGATATAGTGTATCGATTCCTCCAGACGGCGAAGGGCGCTATAGCAAAAAGCCAGTTCTTGATAGATCTGTACAAGAGTCTGGGAGTCACGAGGACAAACTGTCAATGCCTGTTGGAGGACAGCCAGTGCCTCCTCAGTTCGGCGAAGGTTGAACAAGCAGGATCCCTTGTGTAAAAGACTGAGCTCATCGGGTCCGGATATCTCTCCGTAGCGGTCGTAATAGCGTATGGCTTCCTCAAAGTTCCCTAGTCGGAACAACGCATTGGCTTTATTGAGGACTCCCTCCGGGTCATCAGGGTCAATGGCTATCGCATATTCACTGCTGGTAATAGCACCACTAATATCGTCATTCATTAACTGGGTGCTCGCCAAGGCATTCCAATATCGTTTAGAATAAGGATCCTTGTCCAGAAGCTCATTGAAGATACGTTCGCTGTCCTTAAACTTCCCCAGTCCGAAGAGGGTGCGTGCCATCAGTTCTTTGAAATCATTACTGTCGTCACCTGTACTGCGCATAATCCACTCATACGCCTTGTCGTTCAGTCCGTAATCAAAGAAGATATTGGCAATATCCATGACGGAGTCCTGATACTCATCTGGTGGTACCGTCTTGAAATACTGGCGAAGATAAGTGTCTGCTTCCTCCACCAGATCCTGTGCCATCAACAGTTCTGCCTGCATATAGTGGTACTCTGGGTCGTCCTTGCTTTCAATTTGTGCGATATATTCCCGGGCTGAGTCGATGTCGCCCGTCGTCAAAGCCTCACGTGCCTTGAAGACATTAGGAAGAGTGGCGTTCGGATATAACGACAACGCATAGTCTATCGTCTCATCGGCTTTTTTTTCTTTTCCCATGAAATGATAGTAATCAGCAATATCAGCCAAATCATCGGCATCCATAAAGAGAGGATGCCCTGACTTGACTGATTCCTCGTATTCGTCCAGGGTATTCCTGAACTCCTCGCTGTCAAAATAGTCGTCGCCTGTTTTCTTCATTATTTATTCATCTTCGCCCAGGTATCCTTCAGTCCAACAGTCTTGTTGAAGATGAGATGTCCTTCCTTAGACGACTCATCGAGTGTGAAGTAACCAATGCGCTGGAATTGCAGGAAGTCACCAGGTTTCTTTTCCGTGAGGTATTGTTCTACGTAACAGTTCTGCAGTACAGTCAGCGAGTCCGGGTTGAGTAACTCACGGAAGTCACGCTCGTCGGCACCGGGATTCTCCACGGAGAACAGACGGTCGTAGAGGCGTACCTCTGCGGGTACAGCATTCTGACAACTCAGCCAGTGTAATGTCTTTCCCTTAATCTTACGGTCAGCACCAGGTTGTCCACTGCGGGTCTCTGGATCGTAGGTGGCATAAATCGTCGTGACATTTCCCTCAGCATCCTTGTCACAGGGATGTTCCTCGTTACATTTGATAATATAGGCATTCTTCAGACGTACCTCTTTGCCAGGTGCCAGACGCATGAATTTCTTCTCGGCAATTTCCATGAAATCGTCGCGCTCTATCCATAACTCACGGCTAAATGTGATGGTATGCTTACCATCTGCCTCATTCTCAGGATTGTTAACAGCTTCCATCTGTTCTGTCTTTCCCTCGGGATAGTTGGTGATGACGAGTTTCACAGGATTCAATACGGCAGAGACACGGCACGCTTTCTTGTTCAGGTCGTCACGGACAGCAGCCTCCAACAATGCGTAATCATTCAGTGCGTCGAATTTGGTGTATCCGATAGACTTGATGAAGTTACGGATACTCTGTGCGGAATAGCCACGACGGCGCATACCACAGACAGTCGGCATACGAGGGTCGCTCCATCCGTCTACCAGTCCCTCATCCACCAAAGCCTTCAACTTACGCTTGGACATCACGGTGTAGGTGAGGTTCAGACGGTTGAACTCTATCTGGCGGGGACGATATGCTGTCTGTCCCTCTTTTTCTTGCAGGAAGTCTACAAACTTATCATAGAGTGGACGATGGGGAACGAACTCCAGTGTACAGATAGAGTGGGTGACACCTTCAAAATAGTCGCTCTGTCCATGGGCGAAGTCATACATCGGGTAGCAGTGCCATTTGGTACCAGTACGATGATGAGGTATCTGAATGATACGGTAGATAATCGGGTCACGGAAGTGCATGTTCGGATTCGCCATGTCGAGCTTGGCGCGTAATACCATGGAGCCCTCTACAGCCTCTGGCGTGTTCATCTGGCGGAACAGACGAAGGTTCTCCTCAATGGGACGGTCACGGAACGGACTGGGTCTTCCTGCCTGTGTCGGTGTTCCTTTCTGTTCCGCAATCTGCTCAGAGGTCTGCTCATCAACGTATGCGAGTCCCTTCTCAATGAGCCAGATGGCGAAATCCCATAACTTATCAAAATAATCGGAGGCATAATAAACATTCTCCCAGTGGAAACCAAGCCACTTGATGTCGTTCATGATGTTCTCCACATATTCGGTATTCTCCTTGGTAGGATTGGTGTCATCGAAACGAAGATTACAGATTCCGCCGAATTTCTCCGCAACACCGAAGTCCATGCAGATAGCCTTGGCATGTCCGATATGTATATATCCGTTGGGCTCTGGTGGGAAACGGGTCTGTATTCTACCTCCGTTCTTACCTGCGGAAAGGTCGCCCTCCACCATTTGCTCCACGAAACTGAGACTCTTTTTCTCTTCGCCCTCAGTCATTTTCTTCTCTTCTATCATGATATATTAAACGTTTAATTGGGTGTGCAAAGGTACGAAAAAGTTTAGAGTTTATAGTTGAAAGTTTAGAGTTTTTTTGTTGTTTACCAAAAATATGTTATTTAACATAAGAAATAATTTGCGTGGGTATCAAAAAGGCTGTACCTTTGCCAACGTTATCCTGAATACAATCTTTTTACCTTAAAAAAGGACTAATACCGATTAAAAAATGCCCCTCGCTGTGAAGCAAGGAGCATTTTTTATTTAATACCTCTCTCGTTGAGTGCTTTGCTGTATTTCGCCGCATTCTTCAGATGCTCGGGATACGTCTTGGCGAAGTTATGAGTCCCGGAGAAGTCTTCTTTGGCACACATATACAGATACTCGTGACTTACATGGTTCAGAACGGCGTCAATACCCTTGATGGAGGCGATCTTAATGGGACCGGGAGGTAGTCCTTCGTTCTTATAGGTATTATAAGGACTGTCAATCTTGAGCATGTTGTTATAAATACGTTTGATGGCGAAGTCTTTGAGGGCAAACTTGATCGTGGGGTCAGCCTGTAATGGCATGTGCTGTCTCAGTCGGTTGATATACATTCCCGCAATCATGGGCTTCTCTGCTGTATTGGCAGTCTCCTCATCGATGATAGAGGCAAGGGTCACTACCTCATTGGGAGATAATCCTATCTTCCGGGCTTTTGCCGTACGTCCCCCATTCCAAAAACGGTCATGCTCTTTCTTCATTCGTTCCAGCAGCCCGTCAATGCTCACATTCCAGTAGATGTCATAAGTGTTGGGTACGAACATCGCAGAGATGGTACAAGTGTCATAGCCGTATTTCCCACAGGTCTCCTGAGAATGGAGCGCATCAGCGATAGCGGCAGAGTCAAGCATCAGTTTCTTACCCAATATCGCAGCAAGCCTGTCCATGGTCCTTGCCTCGGGAATTGTCAGGTTGAGACTCTCCTGTCGCCCGCTCTTCAGGTGGCGGTAGATGGTAACAGCTCCCTCTCCTTTCTTGATGGCATACCGTCCTGTCTTGATGTGATCGCCATAGTCGGCGTGACGCAACAAGGTTTGAAGTCCTGCCATAGCGGTAGGATAAGCTATCGGCTTGATCTTTGCGATGACACTGTCTTGGGTGTCGTCTTCATCTATATATATATAATGTGTCTCTTCTAATGTTGATACCCCCTTGAAGAAGAAATAGAAAGGGAGCCCTATTACCAATAGCAATCCTATGGCAGCGGGGATGAGATATCTCTTATAACCTGAAATCTTCATGTCTTTTTTGTTTTTACCCTGCAAAGATAATAAAAGTTTGGAGTTTGTAGTCTATAGTTTAGGATTTTTTCGTAACTTTGCCAAAAAGTTAGGAAAACATGAAGCTAAGATTCAGTATCAGATACCATACCGCATGGGGAGAGAGCCTCCATGTGAATATCGCCTATCATAGTCAGGACGGTACTGTCAAGAAATATAACCTGCTGATGCAGACAGAGGACGGAGAGCTATGGACTTTGGAGACGGCTGCCTTGGAGTCACGCCAGCATCCGCTTTCACATATTATATATATATATCAGGTGGAGGATGCGGATGGTCACCTGTTGCGTCGTGAGTGGGACTTGGTGCCACGTATCTACCATTTTGACACGTCGAAAGACTATCTGTTCCCGGACCAATGGCGTGACCTGCCACTACCATATCATCTGTATACCAATGCTTATCTGACGACGGTTCACGGTCGTACCAATGAGCATGTTGAGGCGTTACGCCTCCCATTGTTCCGCCGTACCATCACCTTCCGTGTCTCCGCACCCCAGTTGCAACCAGGACAAGCTGTCGCTATCTGCGGAAGTCATCCTGCCATCGGCAGCTGGAATACTTCCCGTTATCTTCGGATGGAATATGCCGGGCAGCATGAGTGGATGCTTACCGTCAATGCACTGGGTATGATGTTCCCGCTGGAGTATAAATATGTGGTGGTGGATGACCAGACACATGCCTTTGTTGGATGGGAAGAGGGTGATAACAGAGTGATAGACAACAGCCTACAGTCTATGACTAACAGTCAGGAGCTTATCAGCGACGGACAAGTGCTGGTGTTGTATGGTGAACAGTTACGCCTGAAAGAGCAGACCTGGCGTGCCGCCGGTGTCTCTATACCCGTATTCTCCCTGCGGAGTGAGCATAGCTATGGAGTGGGGGATTTCGGTGATCTCAAGCGATTGGTCGACTGGGCTGAGCAGACGGGTATGAGTATTATTCAGATTCTCCCAGTCAATGATACGACTGTCAGTCATGGGTGGCAAGACTCCTATCCCTATAATATTATCAGTGTCTTCGCCCTCCATCCGCATTATGTTGATCTAGAGGCGGCAGGCACTTTGAAGTCACGTCAGCAGATGATTCAGTTCCGCCGTCGTCAACAGGAACTCAATGCCTTGTCATATAGTGACTATGAGGCAGTTGACCGTGTCAAGCAGGAGTATCTGACACAACTCTTTGAGGAACAGAAAAAGAGTATTATGGTTTCCATGTGTTTTAAGGAGTTTGTCCATGATAACGCAGAGTGGCTCAAACCTTATGCGGCTTTTCGCGCTGAAGATTATGATTTCGTCTGTTTCGTGCAAATGCTGTTGCATACGCAGTTAAAGGAAGCTGCTGACTATGCCCGTTCCAAGGGTGTCGTCCTAAAAGGCGACCTGCCTATTGGAGTGAACCGTGAAAGTGTGGAGACCAAGGTACATCCTGATCTGTTTCATCTTGACAGTCAGACAGGGGCTCCGCCTGATGCTTTTACGAAACAAGGTCAGAACTGGGGATTCCCAACCTACCATTGGGGGAGTGAGGATTCACCCTCTTCCCTTGTAAACTGGTTCCGCCAGCGACTGAAACATATGGCGCAGTATTTCGATGCCATACGTATCGATCATGTGCTGGGCTTTTTCCGTATTTGGGAGATCCCGAAGGAGGCTGTTGATGGTGTCTTGGGACATTTCTCACCAGCTTTGCCGCTTACTATTGCAGAGATAGAGTATTTCGGTCTTTCTTTCCGTAAAGAGCTCTATACGAAACCGTTTATTAATGACCGCCTCATCAATCGCCTCTTCGGTATACATGCCCAGTATGTCCGTGACAACTTCTTAGTGCGTAAGGCATATAATCTCTATGACTTGCAGGAACCGTACGACACCCAGCGTAAGGTGGTCGCTTATTTCGCTGACCGGCGTGATGAAAGCAGCCTGTGGATAAGAGACGGACTGTTGCGCTTGATCAGTGATGTGCTTTTTGTGGAGGATCCCCGTCAGTCAGAGATGTACCATCCACGGGTCGGGGCACTCCATGAGCCTATCTATGAGGCGCTGAGTAATGAGGACAAGGATGCCTTTATGCGATTATACAATAACTATTTCTACCAGCGTCATTCCATCTATTGGGGACAACAGGCTCTCAAGCGGTTACCGGCTATCCTGAAAGACTCCCGGCTACTTGTCTGTGCTGAGGACCTCGGAATGTTGCCAGACTGTGTGGAGCCTGTGCTTGACCAATTGCGTATCCTTACCCTCGAGATTCAGCAAATGCCCAAGCAGCAGGGCTTTGAGTTTGCTCATCTGGAGGCAAATCCTTATCGTTCCGTTGCCACCATCTCTACCCATGACATGTCGCCTTTGCGGCTTTGGTGGCAGGAAAATCCGGAGCTCCGTCAGCGTTTCTGTGTTACGATGTTACAAAAAGAGGGACGTGCCCCAGAGCAGTTGCCGGCTTTCTTGGCGGAGGAAATTATTGCACGCCATCTCTATTGTCCGTCGATGCTCTGTATCTTGTCCTTGCAAGACTGGCTCGCCATGGACGGCGAGCTACGCTCCAAATATCCACAGGAAGAGCGTATCAACATCCCCAGTGATCCTTATAATCGCTGGAAATACCGCATGCATCTCACTATCGAGCAGCTTATGGCTGCCGATCGGTATAATCATAAGGTACGTACGATGATAGTCCGCAGCAAACGCTGCAACTCCTGACTCTATCCTCCGAAATATGCCTCTAGCTCCGTGGCTGCACTTGCCTCCTCATTGGGCAGGTCACGGATGATAACACCATGTTCCAATAATGCTATACGTGTTGAGATATCAACCGTATGTTGAAGGTTATGGCTTGAGATCAGCAGGGTCGCACCTGTCTCACGGGAATAGTCAGTAAGGACGTGCTTGAGAGTGAGCTGGCTCGATGGGTCGAGGAAATTAAAAGGCTCATCGAGGATGACAATGTCCGGACGGCGGAAGAGGGCAGAGATGATGCCAACTTTTTGTTTGTTTCCTGCAGAGAGGTTGCGGATGAGTTTCTTCTGCCCGAAAATCTCACCAGCGGCAAACTGCTCGAAATCCTTCTGTCGCTCATCCACCTGTTGCTGTGTCATACCAGAAATCTTGCCTAGGAAAGCAAAATACTCCTCTGGGGTAAGAAAATCGATGAGGAAGCCCTCGTCGATATAGGCTCCCACCTGTTGTTTCCATGCCTCACTGTCGGCAGGATTGATATCGTTGATAGAGACGGTCCCCTCGTCCGCTTTCAGCAGGTCAAGAAGAAGGCGGAAGAGTGTCGTCTTCCCGGCACCGTTGTTACCTACGAGACCGAGGATGTCACCATCGTTAATGGTGAACCGCTCGATATCGCAGGCAACGGTATCGCCGAATTGTTTCTTGAGATTTTCTATTTTGATCATAATTTTATAGTGCCTATAGTTCCTATAGTGCCTATAGTTTATACCAGACCGCGACCATGACAATGCTTGAACTTCTTACCGGAGCCACAGGGACATGGATCGTTGCGTCCGGGAAGCTTATCCTTGATAATCGGAGTGCGAGGCTGTTGGGAACGGGTGTCGTGGGCAGCGGCAGCAGCCTGATTCGGGTCGGTCATCTGTTCCTGTGACAAATTCTGCTTGCTCTCTGTGTACTGCTGGCGCTGGGTGCGCTGTTCTGGAGCCGCCTCACGGACATCCTGCTGTTGCATCTCAGGAATAGCACCACGCATAAGAATGGAGACGATGCGGTTGTTCATCTCGTTAATCATCGTGTCCCATACTTTGGCACTCTCTAGTTTGAAGATCAGCAACGGGTCTTTCTGCTCATAGCTGGCATTCTGTACAGAGTGGCGCAGCTCATCGAGTTCACGGAGATTCTCTTTCCACGACTCATCGATGATATGCAGCAGCATCTGTTTCTCAAACTCCTTGACAATCGACTTACACTCACTCTCGTAAGCCTCCTTGAGGTTACAGGGGATGTTATACATCTTACGACCGTCTGTCAATGGTACCACGATACGCTCGTACATATGACCTTGGTTCTCGTATACCTGTTTGATGATAGGTTGAGCTACCTCACGGATACGCTCCGTCTTACGGGTGAAGGTCTCCATCACCTGTTGGAAGGCGTTCTCCTCCAGTTGCTCACGCTGCTCGTTGAGGAACTGCTCGTTTGTGAAAGGCACCTCCATAGCGAAGATATGCAGGAATTCCTCCTTACAACCATCATAGTCATTGTTCTCAATGATGTTCACCACACGGTCCCACATCATATTGGAGATATCCATACCGATGCGCTCACCCATCAAGGCGTGACGGCGTTTCTCGTAGATAACGGTACGTTGCTTGTTCATCACATCGTCATACTCAAGCAAACGCTTACGGATACCGAAGTTATTCTCCTCAACTTTCTTCTGGGCACGCTCAATCTGTTTGCTGATCATCGGACTTTCAATCATCTCGCCCTCCTTGAAACCAAGACGGTCCATCACATTGGCAATACGCTCAGAACCGAACAGACGCATCAGCTTATCTTCCAGGGAGACAAAGAACAATGAGCTACCCGGGTCACCTTGACGACCGGCACGACCACGCAACTGGCGGTCGACACGACGGCTCTCGTGACGCTCTGTACCAATGATGGCAAGACCGCCTGCCGCCTTTACCTCGGGTGACAACTTGATATCGGTACCACGACCAGCCATGTTAGTAGCTATCGTCACAGCACCCAGTCCATTGGTCGACTGACCGGCGAGAGCCACAATGTCTGCCTCTTTCTGGTGAAGCTTGGCATTCAGTACTTGATGGGGAATACCCTCACGCTTACCCGTCTCTGGGTTAACATACATATCGAGCATACGGCTCAGCAACTCAGAAATCTCCACGGAGGTTGTACCAATCAGGGTAGGACGTCCAGCTTTGCGCAGACGAACCACCTCCTCAATAACGGCACGATATTTCTCGCGGGCTGTCTTATAGACGCGGTCATCCATATCATCGCGGATAACGGGTTTGTTGGTGGGTATCTCCACCACATCGAGCTTATAGATGTCCCAGAACTCACCAGCCTCCGTGATGGCGGTACCTGTCATACCTGCCAACTTATGGTACATACGGAAATAGTTCTGCAGGGTGATAGTGGCAAAGGTCTGTGTAGCGGCCTCTACCTTCACATGTTCCTTTGCCTCGACAGCTTGATGGAGTCCATCGCTCCAGCGGCGCCCCTCCATGATACGACCGGTCTGCTCGTCGACAATTTTTACTTCTCCGTCGATGACCACATATTCGTCGTCCTTGTTGAACATCGTGTATGCCTTCAACAACTGCTGAAGGGTGTGTACGCGCTCACTCTGTACGGCATAGTGGTTGAGCATCTCGTCTTTTTTGTTCAATCGTTCCTCGTCGCTGATAGTGGTGTCAGCCTCCAGTGCGGACAACTGACTGGTGATGTCGGGCAACACGAAGAGCTCAGCGTCATTCACCTGTTTGGCAAGCCATGCGGTACCCTTGTCTGTCAGGTCACAGGAGTTCAGCTTCTCATCAACCACGAAATACAGGGGCTCCACTGCCTCCGGCATACGGCGGTTGTTGTTCTCCATATACGTGTTTTCCGTATTCTGCATTCCTGACTTGATACCCTCTTCCGACAGGAACTTGATCAGGGGCTTGTTCTTGGGCAGACACTTATGGGAACGGAAGAGTGCGAGGAAACCTTCCTCCTCCAGCTTCTTGTCATTCTTCTCACGTCCTTCCGCAATTTTTTGTTTTGCCTCAGCAAGATACTGGGTGGCGAGCTGACGTTGTACGCCTACGAGTTTCTCTACCAAGGGCTGGTACTCCTCAAACATCTGGTCGTCGCCCTTAGGTACAGGACCAGAGATGATCAACGGGGTACGTGCATCGTCAATCAACACGGAGTCGACCTCGTCGACGATGGCATAGTTATGGGCACGCTGCACAAGGTCTTGTGGGGAGATTGCCATATTGTCACGCAGGTAGTCGAAACCGAACTCATTATTCGTACCGAAGGTGATGTCACATTGGTACGCCTTACGACGGGCCTCTGAGTTAGGCTGGTGCTTATCGATACAGTCGACGGACAATCCGTGGAACATATAAAGTGGTCCCATCCACTCGGAGTCACGCTTGGCGAGGTAGTCATTGACAGTCACTACATGCACGCCGTTACCGGTCAATGCATTCAGGAAGACGGGGAGGGTTGCCACAAGGGTCTTACCTTCACCGGTAGCCATCTCAGCAATCTTGCCTTGATGCAGTACGACACCGCCGAAGAGCTGTACGTCATAATGTACCATCTCCCATTTCAGGTCGTTACCACCTGCAGTCCAGTGGTTATGATAGATAGCCTTGTCACCGTCAATCGTGATGAAGTCCTTCTTCGGGTCACCAGCCAGCTCACGGTCGAAGTCTGTCGCCGTGACAATGGTCTCCTCATTCTCGGCAAAACGACGAGCTGTCTCTTTGACGATGCTGAATACCTCAGGCATCACCTCATTCAATGCCTCTTCGTAAATCTCCAGGGCCTCTTTTTCCAGCTTGTCAATCTTGGCGAAAATCTCCGCACGTTCGTCAATGGGCGTATCCTCAATAGTTCCTTTTAAACGCTCAATTTCTTCTTTCTGTTTTTTCGCAGAGTCCTGCACCTGACGTTGGATGTCCTTGGTGCGCTGGCGCAACTGGTCGTTGTCGAGTTTCTGAATCTCAGGGTAAGCGGCTTTTACTTTCTCCACCAGAGGCTGGATCAGTTTCATGTCACGGGTGGACTTGTTACCGAACAACGATGTCAAAATCTTAGTTAAATTCATATCTTATTTCTTTTTATTTTACCTTAATGAACATAAACGGATGCAAAGGTACGAATTTATTTTCGTACTTTTGCCAGCCTTTTTACTTTTTTACCTTTAAATATTAAAAAAGTGGCTCAGAAGAACAAGCATTTGGAGCCCGGATGCGGATGGCACGAGCAATGGCAGGTGCGATACGGTCGACGGTGACAGGTGTCTGAACGCGCTCGGCTTTAGTCCCAGCTCCGTAGATGATGATCGGGAATGGGACATGTGCAGAACGGGAGGTAGACTTTTCCAAAGTGTCTTCATTGATGAGTTTCCAACCTGGTGCGATGTCAATGATTAAGTCACCACATTTCTCGACATTAAAGCCATTTCGAACACTTTCAAGTAAATAACTATCGCTTGTCAGTAACTGGTTGGCTGTGTATACGTTACGAATCCCGGATAATTGAAGTAGAAACTCCTGGGAACGACTACAGATCTCTCCTAAATGGATATTCTTCTGACGGAGCAATTGATGATTGAAATAGACTTGGTTCTTATAACAGAACTCCACATATTTGGCTGGACCGAAAACGGCACCTAAATACATGTTCAGCAGGTTGGCGGTTCGATTGATGTAAAAAGTACCTGTCGGGATGCGGTAACGTTCCTGATTCCCTTCTTCCTCTTCCTCGCGACTGGTGGTACCCGTGATGACAAATAGTACCCGGTCTCTTGGAATTTGCTGTTCTACACCGTTCAGAAGCCTTGTCATCTGACGGTCCAGTTCCACATATGACTCCATCTGGAGTCCTGCTGTATAAGTCAGACTGACGAGGTCGGTCTTATCATCGTTACCAATACCAGCCTGCTCGATACATTTCAATGCTGCGTCCGTTACTGTCTTGTTGGTGTCAGCGCCGGGCTGGAAAAGACGTGTGTACCCACTCAGCCACTGGTTAACAGGACGGTAATAGGTCGTTGTCGCCCATTGTCCGTTGCTAATCCAGGCAGCACCGTCTGCAGCATGACCTGCTGACAGAATGGCAGCATCAGCGGTGGGAGCAAAGGAGAATACCTTGGCAATACCGTTGGTTGCCATCTTCAACTCGTCACTGATGGTTGAGGTTCCTAAGAATTGTGGGGAGTATCCTATTTTCTGGTCTCTTACACAGTTCTGTGGACGGAGGGTTTGCTTGTCGAGCCATTCCTCAGCGGTAATCCCATTATAATACGGAACAGTACCTGTGTGCAAGGAGGCGATGGCAGAGGCACGGTCGACAGGAGTGAAGTGGTAAGCTCCATTCGTGAATACCTTCCCTTCTGTCAGCAGTTTTTTAAGTCCCTCATTGCCGTAAAGCGGGACATAGGTCTCCAAGTAATCCGTGCGCAACTGGTCAATTGTAATACTGATAACCAGTCGGGGAGCTTGTGCTATGAGCTGCTCCTGTGCCTCGGCATTGAGTCCCAGGATACTGAGCAGGGTGATATATAGGTACTTATTCCTCATGTCTTTAGTCTGTCTTTGAGATGAATCCAACACTGAAGCAGCAAACACAATGCCAAACACCAAATACCTTCTGCATAATGTTGAAAGAGACCGCCTATCAGAAAAAGTACTGCCAATACTGCCGTGATACTCCAGTAGCGGGTTTTCCTGGCTCGGATCACTTTCCATAAGAAGAACCAGGGCAGTGGGTTCAATAGGATGATCTGCAGGTTCACGTTGACTGTCGGATGCTGGGAGAACAGCATCAAGAAGAGGATGATGCCGAAGATACCTGTCGTGATCATCAAGAAAGTGTCCCACCAAAGGAAGATGCGCTTACCCCGCAACTGCAGGACGAACATGGCAATACCGATAACTGTAAAGATGATGGCACAGGTGAGAGGACGCAAAGGAAAACCTTGCTTCTTGATCTGTATGCCCGCAGGAACACTGATCCTACGTTCTTTCACCAACGGGCGGTAATCCCCGTTGGCGTAAATCTCGGCATGGTCGAAATCATACATCAGGTTGTAAGGAAGAAACTCCTGTTGCCGACGATCTGTCTTCTTGTCAGCAAGGATACCTAACAGGAGGTCGTTGCCGAAAGTGGCCCACGGATGCTCTTTAGTCATTTCATGAACCATTTCCCGATAAGTCGGAGTATAGTCCTCACGGGACTGGTATGACACATTCCCCAGGATGCTTTGTTCTATGATATCCCGTGCCTTGGTGGTACAGTTGTTATAGAAATAATTATAACGGTATACCCGGTTCTGGTCTTGCATGTTCACTGCGAGAGCCTGTTGGAGTGCCATTTTCTCCTCGTCTGTCAGGTTCAGCACCTGTTCTGTCACCATACTGCCCAAGCGTCGGTATTCTTGTTGGAAGAGGCGGTAGGGATAGGCTCCCAGCTCATAGTCTGTGATGCCGAATACAAACCGGAGTGTGAAGAAAGGCTTTCGGAAGTCAAAAACCCCATAATTGAAAGCGATGTCAAGTCCACCTTTCCGCATGTCATGGTAGCGGATGGCGGTATGTCCATAGAGACTGTAAACTTCGTCATGTGGCTGACATGTCAGCAAACTAATCTCCACAGAGTCCAGTCGAAGGGAGTCCTGTTGTGCCTCCATAGGGGTTACAGCAAGTAAAATAGCCCCTATGAGACCCCCTCTCAGCACATTAAAAATAATTTTTAAATGTTTCACGATGCAAAATTAACCTATATTTTCCACTTAACGTTCGGTTATTTCGTTTTTTTTCAATAATTTTGCAGTCGAATTTTGAATAAAGAAAGAAGAGAAAGAATGAAGAAGCTTCTATTTAGTAGCATTCTGCTGGGATTAGGCACCTTGTCTATGATAGCCCAGAGTGGTACGAAATCGCCATATAGTCAATATGGTTTGGGTATCCTGTCCGATCAGTCACAGGGCTTTAACCGTGGTATGAGTGGCTTGTTCCAAGGTTTCCGAAGTGGTAGTCAAGTAAATATGCAGAACCCCGCCTCGTATTCAGCAGTCGACTCCCTGAGTATGATTTTTGACTTAGGTGTGTCAGGACAGTTCACGAGTTTTAAAGAAGGGGGAGCGAAGGTGAATGCCAAAACGGCTAACTTTGAGTATGCCACCGCACTGTTCCGTATCTTTCCTAAGTTCGGTGTCAGTATCGGTTTGGTACCATATACGAATGTTGGCTATTCCTACCATACGACACAGCGTATCGGTACTTCCTCTACAACGTCCACAATGACATTTTCGGGCTCAGGTGGTCTTCGCCAGGCGTATATTGGCTTGGGATATGAGTTCTTCAAAGGTTTCTCCTTAGGTGCCAACGTCTCCTATTTCTGGGGCGACTATGAGCGTAAGATCGGGGTGACGAGCAGTGATGCCTATGTCAATGTGTTGACGAAAACGTATGGAGCAGAGATCAGCAGTTATAAGTTAGACTTCGGAATGCAATACAAGCAGGCATTGTCGAAGAACGATGCTCTGACAGTCGGTGCAACCTTCGGCCTGGGTCATAAACTCAATGCAGATCCTTGGTTGTCAGTGACAAATATAGATACCCAGACTGGGGTATCTGCTTATTCCGCAGATACAATCACCAACGGACTATCCATCCCGATGACGATAGGTGGTGGTATTGCTTATTGTCATAAAAACTCATTGACAGTGGGTGCCGACTACCAGTTAATGCGTTGGGGGGCAGAGTCTTTCCCTATTGTCAATGAGAATACGGATAAGTATGAGTTAGTAAACAATTACTATATGGACCGCCATAAGGTGACGGTGGGTGCCGATTGGATTCCCAACCCCATGAGTCGTCGGTTCCTGAATCGTGTGCATTATCGTATCGGTGCCTCTTATGCTACACCTTATTATAAAATAAATGGGCAGGATGGTCCTAAGGAGATGACGGTGAGTGCTGGTTTCGCTATCCCATTGGTCAACTCATGGAACAACCGTTCTGTACTGAATGTCAGTTTCCAGTGGGCAAATCTGTCAGCGAAGAATCTTGTGACGGAGAACTCTTTCCGTGTCACGATAGGTCTGACATTCAATGAACGCTGGTTTGCTAAATGGAAAGTCGACTAAATATCCTTGCCGCGTTTCTGGTAGTGGTGTCGCTGCTCTCGTGTGAGCAACCACGGGAACATACCGCACCAGCCATTCATGACCGTGACTCCGTATCGATGATGACAACCTACGGAGTTAATACGTTGATATCCGACTCAGGTGTCATAAAATACCGTATCGTGACGGAACGATGGGACGTGAATACTATTAAGCAACCTACGCGTTGGACGTTTGAGCGGGGACTCTTTCTGGAACAGTTCGATGAAAAATTCCATATTGAGGGATATATCTTCGCTGATACGGCATGGTATTATGACCAGTTAAAACTTTGGGAATTACGAGGAAGGGTACGCATCCGTAATGTCAATGGTCTCGTATTCCGTAGTGAGGAACTTTTCTGGGATGGTATCAAACATGAGTTCTATTCACATAAGTACTCTCGTGTGGTGACACCTGAACGTGAACTGGAAGGCACCTATTTCCGAAGTGATGAGCATATGCGGCATTATGAGGTGACCAATAGCGTCGGCTCATTCCAATCTGAGGATTTGGAACCAGAGGAGGAAGAGCCGGTAAAAGAGCAGAAAGGTGCGCCTGCGGATACTGCGAAACAGGAGAAACCGATTCGTCAGGCGGCAGTCAGACACAAGGCGACAACAAAATCCGCACAGCCATGACAAATCTGATTATAGGACTTATCATCACGATGGTTTTCTCCGCCTTTTTCTCTGGCATGGAGATTGCCTTTGTCTCCAGTAACCGTCTTCGTGCGGAGATGGACCGTGAGAAAAATGGCTTGTCACAGCGTGCCATCGCTTATTTCTACCAGCATCCCAATAATTTCGTGAGTACGATGCTGGTAGGTAATAATATTGCCCTGGTGGTCTATGGTATCCTGTTTGCCCGTATATTTGACGCTACTCTTTTCGAAGGGTTGACTGACGGGCTGAGGGTTACTGCAGATACACTGCTTTCTACTGTGGTAGTGCTCTTTACGGGTGAGTTCTTGCCGAAGACGGTATTCAAGGCGAGTCCCAATACCATGTTGACATTCTTTGCCATTCCTGCGTGGATATGTTATGTCATCTTATATCCTATCTCCCGTTTTGCCACATCGCTCTCGCGAGGTCTTCTCCGCTTGATTGGTGTTCAGATACCCAAGGAGGAACAAGATAAGGGATTCTCGAAAGTTGACCTGGACTATCTGGTGCAGTCGAGTATTGACAACGCGAAGAGTGAGGACGAGATAGAAGATGAGGTGAAAATCTTCCATAATGCCCTGGATTTCTCTGACACGAAGGTACGTGACTGTATGGTACCTCGTACGGAGATAGAGGCTGTGGATATGGAGGAGTGTACGATGGAGCAGCTTCTGAACCGGTTTGTCGAGAGTGGACATTCCAAAATTGTGGTTTATCGTGATGATATTGATCATGTCATCGGCTATATCCATTCTTCCGACCTTTTCAAACAGGCAGACTCCCAGCACGCTATGCTTAATCCTCAGCTTGTCAGGGAGATGCCTTTCGTCCCAGAAACCATGGCGGCAAGTAAACTGATGCATACTTTCCTGCAGGAGAAGAAATCGCTTGCAGTGGTGATTGATGAATTTGGTGGTACCAGTGGACTGGTGTCCCTTGAGGATATCGTCGAGGAAATATTCGGTGATATTGAGGATGAGCATGACAATACGAAATATGTCGCTAGAGAGCTAGGGGAGGGGGAGTATATACTTTCTGCCCGTTTGGAAATAGAGAAAGTCAATGAACTATTCGGCATCGGACTACCTGAGAGTGATGACTATATGACAGTCGGCGGTCTCATCCTGCATGAGTATCAGAGTTTCCCCAAACTGAATGAAGTGGTTAAAATTGGACACTTTGAGTTCAAGATTATTAAGAATACGATGACAAAAATCGAGTTGGTACGACTAAAAGTGACGGAATAAACTAAATTTTTCGTTTTATCTTTCGCCGTTTGCCATTTATTTTGTAATTTTGTCGGCTGAATTTGAAAATAAGAAATAAAAATATAAAAATAAAAGCATAAAATGGCAGCAATTGGAAAAATCAGAAGCTGGGGTCCCGTTCTCGCTACAGTGATCGGTCTCGCCCTATTTGCATTCATTGCCGAGGAAATGTTCCGCTCTTGTGAGGCTACAAGCAACGAGAAACGTCAGCAGGTCGGCGAAGTGTTAGGTAAGAAAATCTCCGTACAAGACTTTCAGGCTCTTGTCGATGAGTACCAGTCAGTCATCAAAATGACACAAGGTCGTGACAATCTCACTGAGGAGGAACTCAACCAGGTGAAAGATCAGGTATGGCAGCAGTTTGTCAATAACACCATCATGGAGACTGAGGCTGGGAAACTGGGACTCACTGTTACTGATGAGGAACTTCAGGAGATTCTCAAGACTGGAACAAACCCCATACTGATGCAGACTCCTTTCGTCAATCAGCAGACGGGTCGTTTTGATGTGACTCAGCTCACCAAGTTCCTTGCGGATTATAAGAAGATGCAGGAACAGCCTCAGCAGGCACAGGTTGCTGAGCAGTATAAGCAGATTTACGACTACTGGAATTTCATCGAGAAGCAGCTCCGTCAGAATATCTTGGGTATGAAGTATCAGTCCCTGCTCGCGCAGTGTCTGTTATCTAACCCTGTTTCTGCTAAGATGGCTTTCGAGGCTCAGAACCAGGAAAGTGATATCCTGCTCGCCACCCTTCCTTATTCTGCTATCAAGGATAGCGATGTAGAGGTCAGCGAGTCTGACTTAAAGGCCAAGTACGATGCGGAGAAAGAGATGTTCAAGCAGTATGTGGAGAGCCGTAATATCAAGTATGTTGATTTCCAGGTTGTAGCTTCTGCTGCTGACCGTACCGCATTGATGAAGACCATCAATGACGCTCGCCAGAAGTTGGAGAGTGGTGCTGCTCCCGCAGAGGTTGTCCGTAAGGCTCAGTCTCAGATTGCCTACTCAGGTATTGCCGCTACCAAGCGTGCCTTTGCTCCTGATATCGCCGCAAAACTAGACTCTATGCAGGTTGGTCAGGTAAGTGCTCCTTTCGAGACCGCCTATGACAATACCGTGAATGTCATCAAGCTGATTAATAAGGTAGAGGCTCCTGACTCTGTGGAGTATCGTCAAATTCAGGTCGGTGGTGAGACAGCTGAGGCTGCTCATAAGACTGCTGACAGTATCTATAACGCACTGAAGGCTGGTGCTGAGTTCGAGGCTCTTGCCAAGAAATACAACCAGACCGGTGAGAAGCAGTGGCTGACATCCTCCATGTATGAGAATGCTCCTTCAATTGATGCAGACTCCAAGGCTTACCTGACAGCTATCATCACACTGGCTCCTAACGAGGTGAAGAATGTGGAATTCTCACAGGGTAACATCATTGTACAGGTGCTCACTCGTAAGGCGATGGTGACTAAGTATGATGCTGCTGTCATCAAGCATACGATTGATTTCTCGAAAGATACTTATTCACAGGCTTATAACAAGTTCAGTCAGTATGTTAGTGAGAACAAGACACTGGAGGGACTCGAGAAGAACGCCCAGAAGTTCGGCTTCAAGGTGCAAGAGCGTAAGGATATGTTCAACTCAGAGCACAACGTAGCAGGTCTGCGTTCTACCCGTGAGGCTATGAAGTGGATCTTCGATGCCAAGGAGGGTGATGTCTCTCCACTCTATGAGTGTGGTAATAACGACCATCTGCTGGTTCTCGCCCTTACTAAAGTCAACAAGGCTGGTTATCGTGACCTTGCCAGTGTGGAGGAGCAGGTGAAGCAGGAGGTTATCCGTGATAAGAAGTTCGCGAAGGCAGCCGAGATGCTGAAGGGCGTAAACAGTCTTGATGCAGCTAAGCAGAAAGGCGCAAAGATTGACAGTGTTCGTCAGATCACTTTCTCTGCTCCTGTTTTTGTACAAGCTACAGGTACCAGCGAGCCAGCTTTGAGTGGTGCTGTTGCCGCAGCTAAGGCAGGTCAATTCAGTGCTGCTCCTATCAAGGGTAATGGCGGTGCTTTCCTCTTCAAGGTGCTTGCAAAGAAACAGCGTGAAGGTGCTAAGTTCGATGCTAAGACCCAGCAGGAGCAGTTAAAGCAGCGTGCACTTC
>Ga0326512_10000275_pt1 | contig 43873 bp, 44 predicted proteins | sample 1_2617_0518_D_FD_203652 | JGI IMG/M metagenome (GOLD analysis project Ga0326512, IMG submission 203652) | Bovine rumen microbial communities from UC Davis, California, United States - 1_2617_0518 | ecosystem: Host-associated > Mammals > Digestive system > Stomach > Rumen | place: USA...
TTCTGTGACTATAAAATCAGGTCTTATATCAAAATCCTCATGCTGTAATTCATCATAAATCTGTCCTTCAAAGGCTATGGCAAGTTTTTTTAAATCTTCGTGTCTCTTTAAAAACCTGTCATAATAACCTCCTCCATAGCCAACTCTGTTTAAAGTCTCATCAAAGGCTATGCCTGGCATAATCATTAGGCAGTCAGCATCCGTCTTTACTGTCTTTTCATAATCAAGCAGGCTATCATAAATAGGCTCATCAATTCCGAATTTGCTCTTTATGTACTTGCTGGTCTTATCTATCCTGACAAAGAACATATCTTTACCTTGAACTATAGGAAGGTAAACTTCCTTATTGTCTCTAATGCAGACTTCAATCAATCTCTTTGTATCGACCTCTCTGTTAAAGCTTGAATAGGCCAAAACCTGTCTGCTTGACTTGTAAACTTCAGTCTCAGTTAAGGTCTCAAGTATAGCCTGACTCTTATAGCTTATATCATCAGGGCTAAGTTTCGACTTAAAATCAGCTGTTAGTTTTCTGGCATCCTGCTTACTAATCATTTATATAAATATAAGGAGATCTTCTCCTCTCATAATACAGCTTCTAAGCCTGCCTCTGTGCTTATATATAAGCTGTTTCTGAGGAAATTTAAATACCTGAATTGAATTGTTAGACTTTGAAAATAGGGCTTTATTCTTAGCCTTGACAACCAAGGTGTCAGAGTTAAAATAACCTATCTTTTGGCTTTTCTTAAACCTGCTCTCTTCCTTCATGGTATCCATATTGATAATTATGGTCTCCTCATTATCCTCCTTGTAAAAATACGGCACTCCATCACAGAGTATCAGATTGCTTATATCAGCATAGCCATCCGATAAGGAACACTGTCTGACCTTTGTGACCTTATTTTTCACATCATAGATAATTATATCCTGAGTGTCAGTTGCATGATTAATCTTATCAGCTGCTATAAAGCTCTCTGTGACCTTCATAGTCGGCATATCAATGCCTGGGTCTGCCTCAGTTATAAGATTTGTGTAAAAAACATCCAGGCCCAAATTCATATCAGACACGAACTGATTGTTATGCATGATGCCAATATTTTTTGAACCTATCTTAATGGCACATTTGCCCTTGCTGATAGGATACATATCTGTGATACCTTCATCCTTAAGCAAGGCTGTCTCAATTCTTTTTCTCTTAGATTCTCTAAGATCAATCAGCCAAGGTGTATATTCTGTCTTATCCTCAAGGCTTCTCTTTTCCTGTATAAGGCAGTAGTCCTTGGTTAGGCCAAAGCAGGCAAATTTCACCTTGTCCATATCATCATCAGTCTTAGTAGAGGCTGTATAGATACATTTGCCCAGTCTTGACTCTATGTCAAATGCATAAAAATCAACATAGACCTCGCCTGCTACATCATGAGATGAGGCAAATATAATATAATCCCTGTCGTTTAAGGCATAGTCAATCTTTGATATATCCTGCTTGCTAACCTCAGGCATAACCTCAAACTTAACATTTGTGTCAGGGTCGTATATGTATATTTTTAAATTTGGATAGTCATTATCAAGAGTGTTCATGCCAACTATCTGCTCTATATACCTGTCATTGACCGGCAGGAAAATCCCCTCATGAAGATCCTTTATCAGTCTAATATTCATATTCCCTACAATTCTACGAATTTGCACATGTCTACACTTGGCTTTTTATGGCTCTTAAAGAGTGTACCGACATTCTCTCCGTTAATTATTCTGATTATATTGGTGACATCATCACCGTTTGTTATGCATGTATCTGCGCCAATCATACCTGCCATTCTAGCGGCATCAATCTTTGATGACATACCGCCTGTGCCAAAACCTGACTGAGCAGTGTCTTTTCCCATGCTGGCGTATTCTTCGCTGATTTCGTCAACATATGGTACAAAACTTGCATCCTTATTCTTCTTCGGATCATCAGTATAGAGTCCATCAATATCTGTGAGAAGTATTAGAAGATCGGCGTCTATAAGCGATGCAACAATTGCTGACAATCTATCATTATCGCCAAAAGTCTGCAGCTGTTCAATCTCATAAGTTGAAACTGAGTCATTTTCATTGACAACCGGAATAGCTCCTATTGAGATAATCTGCTTGAGAGTGTTCATAGCGTTGTCTCTTGAAACATCATTGGTTACATTATTCTTTGTTAGAAGAACCTGAGCTGCTATTGTATTGTACTCTGAAAAGATTTTCTGATAAACCATCATGAGCTTAGCCTGACCTATAGCCGCACATGCCTGCTTTAAGTCCCTCTCATTCGGTCTTGTCTCAAGTCCTATAGTGTTTCTTCCAACAGCGATAGCACCCGACGATACAAGCACAATCTCCTTGCCACTGTTTTTCAAGTCAACAATAAGTCTCACAAGTTTTTCAATCTTTAAGAGGTTCATCTTACCTGTGCTCTCATGCATGAGTGATGATGAACCAATCTTTATTACAATTCTTTTTTTATCTTTAAGAGTAGCTCTCTCTTTAAAATTCAAGTCTCTAATACTGCTTTCCAATGTCATTTTTTCTCCTTTAGGCTTAAGTCCTTAATATATTAAAAGAAAGACATAATAGGTCTATATTACACCCTATCTATTCTTTTGTCATCTTTGAAAGTATGGCTTCAGCAACTCTAATGCCATCAATTGCAGCAGATGTGATTCCACCTGCATAACCAGCTCCCTCACCACACGGGAAGAAACCCTTTATGGAAGCCTCATAGCTGTCCTTATCCCTGAGAATTCTGACAGGACTTGATGTCCTAGATTCAAGGCCAGACAAAATCGCCTCATCAGTGTTATATCCTTTAATCTTCCTACCAAAACCCTCAATTGCCTCTTTTAAGGATTGGGCCATAAAGTCAGGCATTATCTTATTAAGATCAGCAAAATTGCTTTGGCCCTTGGTCATAGGTTTTACCTGACCATAAGAAGTGCTGACTTTGCCTTCTTTAAAGTCTCCAAATAACTGATTAGGGATTTTTCCTTCTCCTGCCTCAAAGGCAGCCTCCTCAAGTTTTCTTTGGAAGCGAACTCCGTCAAGAACCCCATGGCCAAAATCATCAGGTCCTACAGTTACGATAAGAGCTGAATTGGCATTGATTGAAGCTCTGTCAGAATAAGACATACCATTGACCGCCAATCTGCCAGGCTCTGATGAAGAATTCACAACATAGCCGCCAGGGCACATACAGAAAGAGTAAACTCCTCTGCCTTCATTGGTCTGATAGGTAAGCTTGTAGTCAGCTGCTTCCAGCTTAGCCCCCTCAAATCTACTTCTGTCCTCAAGTCCATACTCATTGTAATCTATGAGAGACTGCTTATGCTCTATTCTCACTCCACATGCAAAAGGCTTGGCCTCCATAAGAAAATTCTCCCTCTCAAGCATTTCAAGAGTATCTCTTGACGAGTGTCCTATAGCAAAGACTACATTGCTAGCTTCCCTATCTGTGAGCTGACCAGTCTGCCTGTCTCTTGTTAAGATGCCCTTAACCTGACCAGACTCCACAAGGATCTTTTCAACCTTAGTGGCGAAGTGAATCTGTCCGCCAAGCTCTAAGATTTCTTCTCTTATACCTTTGACTACCTTTTTTAGGACATCAGTACCCACATGAGGTTTGTTTACATATAGAATCTTCTCATCAGCACCAAACTTTACAAAATTTCTCAATACATAAGCAATTCTTCCCGTTGGGTCCTTGATTGAAGTATTGAGCTTTCCATCGGAAAATGTACCGGCACCGCCCTCGCCAAACTGGACATTGCTCTCAGCATCAAGCTCTCCTGTCTGCCAAAAGTGTTCAACTTTTTTATCTCTTATATCTACACTGTCACCCCTCTCAAAAACGATAGGAGCCATACCTGCTCTGGCAAGCATAAGGGCTGCAAACATACCAGCTGGGCCAAAGCCAACCACAACAGGTCTGTCAGCTTCCTTAAGGGATACATTCTTATTTTTAAGGCCAGCACTAGGAAATTCAAATATGATATTCTCATGCAGACTTGCATTTTTTATCTTAGATAAATTGAACTTTTCAAGGTCTATCTTCTTTCCCCTTTTTATGATTTCAAGGACATCAAGGGTATAAACATAATAAAGTAAGGGCTTTTTTCTGGCATCAATAGATCTTCTCACTATACTAAAACTCAGCTTGTCATCCATAGAGAGCTTTAGTTGTCTCTTTAATTCACCTTCAAGCCCCCTATTATCACCAATTTTTATCTTAATCTGATTGAGTCTAATCACCTTACTCATCTTAAACCTCACTTTTGACCTAAGCCATCGATTCAACAGCCTTGTGTGCAGATGCAAAAGCCCATGAGAGATTATAGCCCCCACAGATACCATCCACATCACAAAGCTCACCTATTGCGTATATATTCTTATATTTTTTCAATTCCAGATTTGGCTTTAATTCATCTATTCTAATTCCGCCCTGACAAACCTGAGCCCCTTCATAGCCCTTATAAGTACTCAAGACAAAGCGATCGGACTTGATAGTTTTGACTATATCTAATATAGCCTGGTCAGAAAGCTCTTCTAAGCTAGAATCAGGATTTACCTTAGCTTTTTTAAGAATACCCATAGCTACCTTTTCGTTAAAAAGTCCTATCAAGGCCATTAGGCAGCTTTTGCTCTTAAATTTGCCGACAAATCCTCTGATTATCCCAAGGACTTCCTCTCTGTCATAATCAGGCATAAAATCTACATCCAAGATAACTGGCTTTCCCTGATAAATGGCCTCGACAGCTCTGTGGCTCAACTGAAATACCGGAATTCCTGAAAGGCCATCATCGTTGAATTGGAGCTCTCCTGTGTCAGATGCTAAGAACTTGCCATCTATTATCAAACTGACCTTGGCATAAACTCTGATTTTTTCAAAATATTGAATTGTGGGATCCTCACTGCCAAGTCCCACTAGAGCAGGAAGTACTTTTTTGATTCCAAGACCCATTTTTTGGCAAATATCCAAAAAAGAACCATCAGATCCTGTTGATTCCATGGCTTTCAGTCCAGTTGCAAGAACTATATTCCTTGTTCTAAACTTGCCTTCATTAGTGAGGACTAGATATTCATCACCTGTCTTCTTAATGTCATGCAGCTTGGTATTGGCTGCAATATGGCAAGACAATCTGTCAAGTTCCATCATCATAGATAAAACTACCGATTTTGCTGAATCTGAGCTGGGATAGACATAAGAATCTCTGTCTTTAGGATATATGCCAAGACTCTTAAAGAATTCAACTATAGCATTGGCATCAAAGTCACTTATGACCCCATCTACAAAATCCAAATCATCACAGTAATAAGCAGTCTTATCAAGCTTGTAATTTGTAAAATTACACCTTCCATTGCCTGTTGCAAGGACCTTACTTAAGATTCTTGATGTGTGCTCAATTATGAGGACACTCATATTCTTTCTTAAGGCCATAATGGCAGCAGCCACTCCCGCAGCTCCACCGCCTACAACAATCAAGTCATATTGAGATTTTAAAGCTGTCGAGCTTATCTGATTAGGCTTTTCAACCTTCTTTTTTACTTTCATAGCAACTCCAATCAGTCAATATAATCCCTTGTATAACCGATTCTTTCAAGAATTTCATTCTGTTTACTTGTCATAATCTCAGCTTCGCTCTCAATCATATGGTCAAATCCTGCCAAGTGGAGCATACTGTGGGCTACCAAAAAGGCTAATTCCCTTGTTTTTGAATGTCCATATGCCTCAGCCTGCTCTATCACCTTTTCAAGGCTTATAACAATGTCACCCAACAAGAGCTCTCCGCTGTCAGGATCAAAGTAATCCTGCTCATTCTCTGTGAGCTCTTCTTCCATATCAGCAAAGTTGCCTGCCTCATTGAAATTAATCATAGGAAAAGATAGAACATCGGTTGCTCTGTCAATATCTCTTTGTTCCTTGTTGATTTCATGTATCTGCTCATTGTCAACCAAGCAGACCTCAACTTTAGCCTCATAAGGGCATGAAAGATAATCAAGGGCCTCCACGATAACCTTTCTGATAATCATGTCATAATCAATATCAAGTCTTGTCTCAGACTCATTTTCAATATTTATAGTCAATTTACTCACCTCTCGCTTCTAGGCCTTGGCATAGGTTTATCTAGACCTTTTGTCAGCTTTTCTTGGGGCTTTGCCCTCATTTCTTCTGTCAGCTTTACTGTCATATCTTCTGTCGGCATTGCTATCACTTTTTCTGTCAGCTCTGCTGTCCTTTTTTCTGTCAGTTCTGCCCTCATTTCTTCTGTCAGTTCTTCTGTTCTCAAACTGATCAGAATGCTTTTTTTCATACTCCTCATAAGCTTTGACAATCTTTTGTACTAAAGGATGTCTAACTACATCAAGACTTGTGAGTTCAGCAATTCCTATATCATCAATGCCTCTTAACACTTTGAGTGCAACATCAAGTCCAGAAACTGTGCCAAGAGGCAAATCTTTCTGAGAGAGATCACCTGTAACTATCACTTTTGAGCCAAAACCAATTCTTGTCAAAAACATCTTCATCTGAGCTGGTGTTGTATTCTGTGCCTCATCAAGTATTATGTAAGCATTGTCAAGGGTTCTACCTCTCATATAGGCAAGAGGAGCCACTTCAATCAAGCCTTTTTCCATATTGGTCTGAAAACTCTCAGCTCCCATAATCTGGTAGAGAGCATCATAAAGAGGTCTCAAATAGGGATCAATCTTGCTCTGTAAATCTCCAGGCAAAAAGCCAAGCTTTTCACCTGCCTCTATAGCAGGTCTTGTGAGGATAATTCTGCTAACCTCATCTTTCTTAAAGGCTGTGATTGCCATAGCCATTGCAAGATAAGTTTTACCAGTTCCAGCAGGTCCAAGACCCAATACAATCATATTTTCCCTAATTAGGTCTATATAATTCTTCTGACCCAATGTCTTAGGCTTTATAGGCTTGCCATTAACTGTGCGACAAATATAATCATTATCCACCTCAACTATACTGTCCTCTTTATCTTCAAAGCTCAGTGACAGGGCGTAATCAACGTTCTGCTCACTGATTTCGTTGCCTCTCTTTGCGAGTTCAAGAAGATTTGATAGTACACTGATAGCCTTGTCGACAGCATTCTCACTGCCACTCACACTGACTTCATCTCCCCTGTTATTAACACTCACATCAAGAGTTCTCTCTATTTTTTTCAAATAAGCATCAAAGCCACCAAAAACAGATACACTGTATTCTGCGGCAATGTCAATTTTCTTTTCTGCCACGAAAGCCTCCATAAATATTTCCATATAATCCAAAAGAGGTGAACCCTTTGTACGGGGTTCACCTCTCATTAACTTTAATTAGTTGAACTTACGTTTTCTAGCAGCTTCAGACTTTTTCTTACGTCTTACGCTTGGCTTCTCGTAATGTTCTCTTTTACGAATTTCCTGCTGAATGCCTGCCTTAGCACAGTTTCTCTTGAATCTGCGTAATGCACTGTCTAAAGATTCGTTCTCTTTAACGATGACATTTGACATATCTGTTCCTGACCACCCTTCTGTTGCTAATTGTGCGAAGCTATTCAACTCATGATTACTCAACTGCACGTTGAATATTATATCACAAAAACTGCTTTCGTCAACCTATTTTTAGCATTTATTTTTATTTTCAGCTAAGCATTGCCTCAAGCTCGCCTGTTGCCTTAGCTATAAGCTCATCAATTCCTGCTGGATTCTTACCACCAGCCTGAGCCATATTTGGACGACCGCCACCGCCGCCACCAACGATTGGTGCGAGAGCCTTGATAAGCTTACCAGCATTTGCTCCCTTGGCAATAGCTTCATCTGATGCCATGGCAATAATATTAACCTTACCATCAAGATCAGACACAAGAAGAACTACCCCATTAGTAAGTTTAGCCTTACACTGATCACCTAAGTCTCTCAATGCATTCATATCAACGCCTGAAACCTTAGCTGCAAGGAAAGAAAGTCCTGCAACATCAGTAACCTGATTCATAACATCGCCCAAAGCATTAGCTGCCTGCTTGCTCTTAAGAGACTCATTCTCACTTCTTACAGCCTTAAGCTCTTCCTGAAGTTTTTCGATATGGTCCTTAATATTAGCTGGAGTAGCCTTGAGTAAATCAGCAGCCTCGTTGAGTGTCTTTTCTAAATCATCATAATAAGCGCGTACATTGTCAGAAGTAATTGCCTCAATTCTTCTAACTCCTGCTGCAACGCCTGACTCAGAAAGAATCTTGAATGAAGCAATCTGGCTTGTGTTGTTAACATGAGTACCACCACAGAGCTCAACTGAATAGTCACCCATATTTACAACTCTAACGCTATCGCCGTACTTCTCACCGAAAAGAGCCATAGCTCCAGTCTTCTTAGCCTCATCTAAGGTCATAACCTTAGTAACTACCTCAAGTCCCTCTGCGATCTTAGCATTTACCATGTTCTCAACTTCTTTGAGCTCTTCCTTAGTCATAGCCTGGAAGTGGCTGAAGTCGAATCTAATCTTAGAAGCATCCTGATATGAACCAGCCTGCTCAACATGAGTTCCAAGAACATCTCTCAAAGCCTTCTGCATAAGGTGAGTAGCTGAGTGATTCTTGCATGTTGCCAATCTTGTATTCTTATCAACTAAAAGATCTGCCTTATCTGAAACCTTGATCATACCTTCAAGTACATAACCAACATGAGCTATCTTGTTTCCAGACACATGGAGAGTCTCTACAACCTTAAAGCTGCCATCTGATGTCTTAATAAGACCTGCATCTCCTACCTGTCCACCCATAGTGCCATAGAAAGGAGTCTTGTCAGTGATAACTGCTCCGTATGCTCCATCTGTGAGGGCATCTACAATTGCAGCATCCTCGTCGTCATCATCCTTAGCAAGCTTAGCTAAAGCGATAACCTGACCCTGATCCTCAGTCTTGTCATATCCTGTAAACTCAGAAACTAAAGCTGTATCAATCTGCTCATAGACAGTAGCCTCAGCTCCCATATAGTTTGTAGTCTTTCTTGCAGCACGAGCCTTCTCTCTCTGCTCCTTCATAGCTGCATTAAAGCCATCTTCCTCTACTGTGATAGCCTTCTCCTCAAGAATCTCCTTAGTGAGATCAAGAGGGAATCCATATGTATCATAGAGCTTGAATGCATCACTGCCGTCAAGAACCTTCTTGCCCTCTGACTCAAGCTTAGCTACAAGCTGGTCAAGAATCTCAAGTCCCTGATTTATAGTTTTCTCAAAGTTATGCTCTTCCTGCTCTATAACCTTGATAATGAAGTCTCTCTTCTCTTCAAGTTCTGGATAGCCGTCCTTACTTCCCTCAATAACCTTGAGAGCAAGTCTCTTTAAGAAAGCGCCTTCAATTCCAAGGAGCTTACCGTGTCTGCATGCTCTACGGATGATTCTTCTTAAAACATAGCCTCTTCCCTCATTTGAAGGTAAGATTCCATCAGAAATCATAAATGTTGCTGAACGAATATGGTCTGTGATAACACGGATAGAAACATCATCCTTGTCATTGACCTCATACTGCTTAGAAGAAATAGCACAAACTTCATTTCTCAAAGCCTGAAGTGTATCTACATCAAAGATTGAATCTACATCCTGAACTGCAACTGCAAGTCTCTCAAGTCCCATACCAGTATCGATATTTTTCTGAACAAGGTCTGTATAGTTGCCCTTGCCATCATTGTTGAACTGTGAAAATACGACATTCCAAACTTCCATGAAACGGTCGCCTTCGCCGCCCATAACATCCTCTGGGCCATTGCCATACTTTTCGCCACGGTCATAGTAAATCTCAGTACAAGGACCACATGGACCAGAGCCGTGCTCCCAGAAGTTATCTTCCTTGCCGAACTTGTAGATTCTATCCTCAGCAATTCCCATCTTATTGTGCCAGATGTCAAATGCTTCCTGGTCATCAACATATACTGAAGGGTAAAGTCTGTTCTCATCAAGGCCTACTACCTTTGTGAGGAACTCCCAAGCCCATGGAATAGCCTCTTCTTTAAAATAATCGCCAAAAGAGAAGTTTCCTAACATTTCAAAGAAAGTACCATGTCTGGCAGTCTTTCCTACGTTCTCAATATCACCTGTTCTGATACATTTCTGACAAGTTGTAACTCTTGTTCTTGGTGGTATCTCCTGACCTGTAAAGTAAGGCTTTAATGGTGCCATACCTGAATTGATGATAAGCAAACTGTTATCATTGTGTGGTACAAGTGAGAAACTGTTAAGTTTAAGATGTCCCTTGCTCTCGAAGAACTCAAGATATAATTTTCTGAGTTCGTTAACTCCTCTGTACTGCAATTTAAATTTCCTCCTAGTTTTCCTTTATTAAGTTTTTTACTTAATCAAAATTATTTACGCCATGCTCCCATCTGAGTAAAGAACTCAGCTTCAGACTCAGCATCTCTGATAATCTTCTTATCATAGCCCATCATCTTTAAGAGTTTTATAGCATTTCGAGTTGTTGCAGGGCCTTCCTGCATTTTATAGTCAAATCTAACCTCATCCTGGCTGACTTCTTCCATGAAGTGATAATTATCATACTCCCTTGCAAGCATTGAAGTCAATTCAATATCATGAGTAGCCGCAAAAACTAATACATTCTTGTCTTTGAGATTTTTAAGAATCTGCGATGAAGCAGCTATTCTCTCAACTGTGTTAGTTCCCTTCAAGACTTCATCAATCATTGCAAGAACAGGTTCTTCCTTTGATTGATCATCTATGGCATCAAGTATTCTCTTCAAAGCCTTGATTTCCACCATATAGAACGAATCCTGACTTGAAAGGCTGTCTCTCAGTGCCATTGAAGAATAAATCCTGAAAAATGGCGCTTTATAGGCTGAACTTAGAGATGTATATATAGTTTGGGCCAACAAAGCATTGACCGCGACAGATTTCAAAAATGTAGACTTACCTGAAGCATTAGATCCAGTCAGAAGTACATTTCTTTCACTGGCAAGTGAGTTAGAAACTGGATTCTTGATAAGAGGATGGTATAAATCCTTAACCATCAAGTTCTTATCCTTAGTAAATCTAGGTTCACTCCAATATGGGATAGTTCTTCTGAATGATGCCACGCATATGGAAGCCTCTATCAGCCCCAAGGTCTCAAAAAGATCAAAGACTTCACTCTCCATGCCGTCAAGATAGTTTAAACATGAGTTAAATCTCATCAAATCAACATGGGTGAGCATTCTCAAGTAATCCATAATCATCTCAACAAATGAGCCATTAACATTGGTGCTTGTGAGCAGCCAGCTGTTTTTAACCAATTTAGAGAAATCATGGCTTATAGTGTCAAGCTTGTCATTGTTGTGTCCAAGAGCCTCGATATCAAGTTTTACAACCTGGTCTGCAGCCTTGACCATCTTTACCAACTGGGTAAAACATATAAAATATGGCTCAACTTTGGCCTTATATCTGTAATAGCTGATTATTGAAAAACTGACTGACGCAATAATCATCAAGATTCCAATAACAGGATTCACGGCAAATGCTACGACAAAAGATAGCAACATGGCCAGCAGGGCAATTACATGAATTGTGTTTTTTTCTGCCTCAAGCTGCATAAGGCTTGAGATATAGTCCGAAACAGAAATCTTTTTTGTAATTCCTAATTTGACAAATATCTTCTGAACCTTAATTCTGCAATCCTCGTTTTGATCAAAAAACTTAGCTAGTTTATCAAAATAAAGAGCCTTGCCAAGGTCGTTTTCAGGCATTCTCAATCTCTTATAGAGATATTCCTGACCAGCAGAAGACTTACAATTATTGATGAGGGCATAGAATCTGTCCATATCAAGGTCATTCCAAGTGATATCATCGATGTAGAAAGGCATCTTGCCAGTCGAGGCATCAATCATCTCTTTTCTCATATTGAAATATCTTGCTATGGTCTGCATTTCATCATCTGAAATTTTTCTTTTTGATGACTTTCCATAAGAGGCTAAAAGCCTTTTTTTGAGATTGATTTTTTCCTTAATCAGACTCTGAATTGATGCCACAATAATCAAAGCAAGAAGAATGCCAATTATGATTAGCACTTTAAAGTTCATCACGTCCTCCTAAATCACATGCAGTTTCTAGAGCAATCTCCATCATCTGCCTAAAGCCGACCTGTCTTTCCTCAGCAGAAAGGCCTTGTCCGCTCACTAGATGATCAGAGATAGTGAACATTGCCAGAGCCTCTTTGCCTAATCTGGCAGCGTTCATGTAAAGGGCGGCAGCTTCCATCTCAACTGCTAATACCCCCATTTTTGCCCATCTGAGATTATAATCAGGGTCATCTGTATAAAAGATGTCAGAAGATAAAACATTTCCCACCTTATATCTCACGCCAAGCTTATCAGCCTTAGATACAGCACATGATAGAAGCTTATAATCAGCTATTGGAGCAAAACTTCCGCCAAGATTATACTGTTTTTCCCAATTCGAATCTGTGGATGCTCCTTGAGCAAAAACAATATCTTTGAGCTGTAAATTTTTATCAATAGCTCCGGCTGAGCCAATTCTAATAATCTTATTTACATCATACTCTTTAAAAAGCTCATAAGAATATATGCCTATTGAAGGCATTCCCATTCCACTGCCCATAACTGATATTTTCTTATCTTTATAAAGGCCGGTAAAGCCCAACATATTCCTAACACCGTTAAACTGTACAGTGTCAGTCAGATATTCATCAGCTATATATTTAGCTCTGAGTGGATCTCCAGGTAAGAGAACTATATCAGCTATATCTCCTCTGAGTGCCTCATTATGTGGTGTAGCCATCTGCTTCTCCTTATATCTTTGCATTATCAATCATAATTCTTAGGACGATCAGAATTTCAAAATAAATCCTGACATGTTTTAATATTGTATCATAAACATTATCTTAAATTCAATTAATAAAGCCCGCTTATTCGTCAAAACTTGCCAAGACATAGAAGCCTCTGTCTGTCTCGCCAACTTCCTTGACAATCCCCTTCCTGCTCTTTAATCTCTGATCAGTTGGATAGTTGCCAGACATGGCCACTGCTGGCTCTATGGTATAATAAAAACTGCTGGGCAATTTACCCTCTGTAATTTCTACCTCATCACCGACCTTGACTAAATTAGGACGACTCATAGTAAATTCCATATCTCTCATAATAAGCCTCTTTCTTTCAATCATATTTCTTAGAGATTAATATTTTTCAAAGCATCTAAGGTGTACTTATCAACCTTATCCTTAAGGTAAGAATTTTCCTCGCCCTCAAGCAAAGGATCTTTCTCTAAGAGGAGTCCCGCCATATCAGAAGCTTTTTTCAGCATTCCGGCATCCGTGTAAATATCTGCAAGGCCAAAATCCAAATCCCCGCTCTGTCTTATGCCAAAGAAATCTCCAGGTCCTCTCAGTTTTAAGTCCTCCTCAGCAATCTTAAAGCCATCGTTAGTCTTAGTTAAGATATCTAATCTCTCCCTCTTTTGACCCTTGCTGACATCAGAAACAAATATACAGAAGGACTGGGCATTTCCTCTGCCCACTCTGCCTCTCAACTGGTGGAGCTGGGCCAAACCGAACCTGTTAGCATTCTCTATCATCATGACACTGGCATTAGGCACATTGACCCCGACCTCAATAACTGTCGTAGATACCAGGACATCTATCTGCCCCTGGGCAAACCTTTCCATGATATCGTTCTTCTCGCTAGCTTTCATCTTTCCGTGCAGATATTCAATTCTGATATCAGACGGCATCTTCTCCTTAAGTTCCTTGCTGTATGTGATTACATCACAAGCCTTTATCTCCTCATTTTCCTCAACCATAGGACATATCACATAGGCCTGGTGTCCACTTCTTACCTGCTTTTCTATAAAGCGATAAGAATTAGGTCTCATTGAGGGGTCAATAATTGCATTTTTTATCGGCAATCTCTCAGCTGGCAGTTCGTCTATAATAGATATGTCCAAATCGCCATATACTATGATAGCCAAGGTTCTTGGGATAGGAGTTGCACTCATTACCAATATATGAGGATCCTCGCCCTTTTCAGAAAGGCTCTTTCTTTGATTCACGCCAAATCTATGCTGTTCATCTGTGATAACCAAGGCTAAATTCTTATACTTTACAGCTTCCTGAATCAAGGCATGAGTGCCAATAATCAGCTTAGTCTCGCCGCTCTCAATATCAGCATAGGCCTCCCTCTTCTGTTTTGCTGTCATAGATCCGACAAGGAGCTGAATTTTAGTATCAATAGCAGCCATTTCCAAATACTTGGTAAAGGACTGGTAATGTTGCTTTGCAAGTACTTCCGTTGGCACCATGATAGCTCCCTGGTAGCCATTTAAAACTGTGTCCATAAGTGCAAGTACAGCAATCATAGTCTTTCCCGAGCCAACATCTCCCTGGACTAGGCGGGACATAAGATTGGGACCATACATATTGGACCTGACCTCCTGCCAGGCAGAAAGCTGTGCCTTCGTGAGTTTGAATGGCAACTTTTTCAAGAATTCATCTGTTCTTTTATCCGGCTTTACCACAAGCTTATTAGGTCTGCGCTCATTAGTCAGCTTCATAAGCCTCATTGAGAGTACAAAAATAAAGAATTCCTCAAAACTGAGGCGTTCCCTCGCCTTGATATAATCATCCTTATTTCTAGGAAAGTGTATATTGCTGATAGCAAAATTATGTTCAGCAAGCTGCAAGCTCTGCCTTATCCAATCCGGCAAATATTCCTTTTCAAGATTAGTCTCCTTGATTTCTAGGGCCTGTTTCATCGCCTTTATAACTGCATTGTTTGACAGGCCATGGGTCAATCTATAGATAGGCTGCATGCATCCCATCTTCTCCTGGTACTCAGCAGGTGTGAAGATACTAGCCTGCTCCATATTCAGACTCGAGCCCTTTCTCACAACTCTGCCCCTGAATATAAACTTTGAACCCATTTTCAATTTAGATCTTAAGTATGGCATATTGTACCAGCTAAGCTTGATTCCATTTCCAACCTGGTCTCTCACCGTGATGGTAATAATAGATAATTTACCCTTATTAAAAAAAGATGGGCTTGAGGCTATCATGCCAAAAATTGCATAGACTGGCCTTGGGCTGTCAAGTTCACACTCACTAATAAGAGCAGGCTTTTCATATACATCGTAATCTCTTGGATAAAAATTCAAAAGATCTTCTACCGAGTATATGTCTAGCCTGCTGAATAAGTCCTGAGTCTTGACTCCAATGCCTTTTAGAGATTTCAATTCCATCAAAGTCACCTGATTATATATAATTTATGCAAAGAAAGTAGCGAGTACTTCATTTACAAGCTTTCCATCAGCTTTTCCCTTAACCTTAGGCATAAGAGTCTTCATAATCTTACCCTTTTCCTTAACAGTAGGATTCTCAAGTTCAAGCTCAGCTAAAACTTCCTTGACTACTTCTTTGATTTCATCCTCGCTCATAAGCTTTGGTGCATAGTCTGAAAGAATGCTAATCTCAAGCTTTGCATCCTCAATAGCGTCAACTCTGTCAGCTGGTGTGAGTGAGATTGTCTCATTGAGCTGCTTAATCATCTTTAAAACAACATTTCCTGCAGTAGCATCATCAAGCTCTACTCTGTTGTTAATTTCATAATTCTTAAGTTCCTGAAGAAGTCCAGACAATACCTCTTTTTTCTTCTTATCCTTTGCCTTCATGGCTGCAACCATATCGCCTCTGACTGTGTCGATCATACTCATTTTCTAAATCCTCCATTAATCTAATCTATACACTATATAAGGCACCGACAGGATCATCTCCCTTCGGTGCCAAATAGTCAAATATAATAATCCAATTATTCTACTGATACAAGGTAGTAGTAGATAGGCTGTCCGCCGTACTGAAGATCGATATCAAGACTATCAAACTTCTGACTTAAAGCCTCGACTTCCCTATTGGCATCTTCCTCTGTGACATCAGATCCATAGTAAACAGTTACAAGTTCTGCATCCTCATTGTCTGAGAGCATACCTTCAACCATCTCCTCTAATACCTGACTCATATCCTTACCTACACTGATAAGTCCCTTATCGCCAAGACCCATAAAGTCGTCCTTCTTAATTTCCTTGCCATCAATTGATGTATCTCTAACTGCATATGTAAGCTGGCCAGTCAATACATTATCGAGAGCCTCATTCATGTCAGCCTCATTTTCCTCTGGGCTCTTTGCATCTTCCCAACCAAGCATAGCTGAGATACCCTGTGGTAAGGTCTTAGAAGGTATAACTACAACCTTTTTATCCTCAACAAGCTCAACTGACTGATTTGCAGCAAGAATGATATTCTTATTGTTTGGAAGTACATATATAACATCTGCATTGATTTTCTCAATAGCATCTAAAATGTCTTCCGTACTTGGGTTCATTGTCTGACCACCCTCGATAACCTGATCTACGCCAAGTCCTCTAAATATATCAGCAAGTCCCTGTCCTGAAGCAACTGATACAAAACCATACTGCTTATGCTCCATCATTGAATCGCTGGCCTTGTTGCTGTCATTATATGTCTTCTCTTTTTCAACTGCTCCGCTTGCCTTTGCAGCCTGAAGTTCAGCCTGAGATACCACAACCTCACGGTGTTCCTCTCTCATGTTGTCAACCTTCATTCTAGTGAGCTGACCATATTCAAGAGCCTTCTCGAAAGCCTGACCTGGGTGGTTTGTATGTACATGTACCTTAACAATATCATCCAAAGATACACAAACTATAGAATCACCGATTGACTGAAGGAATTCTTTGAACTTTTCCTCAGTTTCCTCGTTGAATTCCTTTTCAAGCATGATTATAAACTCTGTACAGTAACCAAACTTAATATCAACATTTTCAATTGCAGCGCCCTTACCTGCAGCTACCTTGCTCTCAGGAGCTTCCTGATTGCCATCATCCTCAATTGAGAAATCTGTAACCTTGCCTGTAAGTGCATCGTAAAGTCCTCTAAGAACTACGCAAAGTCCCTGTCCACCTGAATCAACTACTCCTGCCTCTTTAAGAACTGGAAGAAGTTCTGGCGTCTGTGAGAGAACATACTCTGCATGCTCAATAATCTGCTTTAATGCAGTCTCAAAGTCTATATCATCTGATGCAATTTCAACTGCTTTATCAGAAACGCTCTTCGCAACAGTAAGAATTGTACCTTCCTTAGGTTTGATAACAGCCTTATAAGCAGTCTCAGTAGCTCTAACAGTAGCATTTGCAAGATCTTTAACAGTTAAAACCTTAAGACCAGACATCTCCTTAGTGAATCCTCTGAGTAACTGAGAAAGGATAACACCTGAGTTACCTCTAGCTCCTCTCAATGATCCTGTTGCAATTGCTTTTGAGAGAGTCTCCATATTTGGATTTGCAATCTCTGCTACAGCCTTAGCTGCTGACATAATAGTCATTGTCATGTTTGAACCTGTATCACCATCTGGTACAGGGAATACATTTAGATCATTAATCCAATCTCTGTTAGCTCTTAAATTTTTAGCAGCTGCAAGAAACATTTTCTGCGCAAGGCTAGCATCTATCTTAGTTGTTGACACAATTATAGTCCTCCATTTCACTGACAAAAATCCGTCAGTCAATATCTTTTAGCATCAGTCTATTACTCTGACACCCTCAACATAAATATTTATCTTCTTAATTTCAAGTCCAGTGAATTCCTGAACCTTATATCTAACACTCTCTATCAAGTTGTCAGCTACTGTGTGAATGCTGACGCCATAAGACACGATTACGTGAAAATCAATTGAAATCTTATTCTGCTCATCAATAGATACATGTATTCCTCTTGTCAAGCTGTCGCCTTTAAGAATCTTAACAAGACCATCTTTCATGCTAACTGCTGCCATACCAACGATACCAAAACACTCAATGGCAGTTGAACCAGCATATCTAGCTATTACTTCGGAATCAATAGTTATAGTACCAAGTTCGCTATCTAAATAACCTTTCATGTACTGTCCCTCCCTTGAATTAATTAATTAACCGTATTACTGCGTGTGAGAAAACAGACTTTTAGTTAATTATATATGTGATTATATATGCTTTGCTTGAAAAAAGCAATAAGAAGAGAAATGGCGGGCATCACTGCCCGCCTAATATAAACAAAGTATAAGACTCTGATTATGCACGCTCAACTGAACCTGAACGTAAGCATGAAGTACATACGTACATCTTCTTGTTCTGTCCGCCAACCTTAACTCTTACAGACTTAACATTAGAATTCCACTTTCTGTTGCTTCTTCTATGAGAATGGCTTACAGCGATACCGAAATGAGCTCCCTTACTGCAGATTGCACATTTAGCCATGATCACACCTCCTTAAAGTTTAATGCCACAAACATGAGAGATTATACCAATACCAAAAACAAAAATCAATCTTTTTTTAAAGATTTTTTGATTTTTTTCTTTCATCACTCATTATTTGAAATATCATTGATTGCGCTATCTACATCCTCGTCAACCACAAGGTCACTATCATTTTTAGATGTAAATTTATCGATGAGATCTGGAACCATATCCATTATCTTAGTCATAGTATCCTGATTCTTGATATTCACAAGCTTTGTAACTCCGTTATGTATTACAAGAACTGCGCTTGGTGACATTTTTCCTGTCATAGCTCCTGCTGCGTTGTTGCTCTTTTCCTTGGAAAAGGCGCCAGCTCCCACTCCGAATGAAACATCCATAAGTGGAATGATAACTGTATCATTAACCTTTACTGGATCTCCCACAACAGTCTTTGATGAGATAAATGAATCCATACCCTTAAAAAGTGTGGAAACTGTGTTGTTAAACTCATTATTTGCCATAATACTCCTATCCGCCTATTAGCTAATTTTTTAATCAATCTAATCTAATCAATCTTGTCTGATCAATCTAATTTAATCAATCTAATCTAAAAAATATTTTTTAACATATGGATTTTTATAAGCTCTTATTCCAAGTATCAAGAAACTTATAAGAGAAAAATGCCCCTTCATATCAAGATCCATCTCAAGAATCTGATTTTCAAAATCAGGAATCATTTTCATATCAATACCTACTATACCATAAATAGCCGCAAGATACACAGCTATATTTCCGGTCATGCTTATATCTCCAGTTCCGTAAATGCCCTCAATCTTGCATTTTCTCGGTTTCAAAATACGCAAAAGCTTCTTGAAGCAATCATAGAGAAAAGCTATAAGTTCTCTCAAATCTGGATCGCTAGCTTTTTTATATAAGCTCTCAGACTTTTCTTTAAAGAAGACAAGCTTGTCCTTGGCCTTTTTGGCCTGATCTTTAAATTCTTTTATCTTATCCAGAAGCTTATAATACAGGCTTGCCAGCTTAAAACCAAGTTTTTTAAAGAAGGAGTTCTCATTCTTATCATTCTTATTTTCTTCTTGATTCTCCTGCTTATCTCCTTGCTCCGCACTCTCCTGATTGTCAGCTTGCTCTTTATCATCTGAAGCATAATTTCTCTCGGCCTCAATTTGATTTACTGTCTCAATCTGAATCTCAGCCTCAGTTTGATTCTCTATCTCATCTTGACTCTCAGCCTCATCTTGACTCTCAGCCTCAGTTTGGCTCTCTGTCTTATTTTCAGGTTTTAAGTCTTGCTCTGCGTCATCTTTGTCAAATATGTTCTTTTCCTTTTTATGCTGACCTTTATTTTTTTCTGAGCTCTTCTTGCCCTTAGTTTTCTTCAAATTCTTATCAGATTTTCCATGCCTGTCAGATTCTGAATCCTCATCATCTCCATTTAAATCAAAAACCTTAAAAAATAGAATTTTTGCGTGAGCTCCAAGGCCTTCCTTGTCAGATATATAGGCCTTTGCAGAAAAAATCGAGCAAAGAAAGCTCAATTTTGCCCTAGCCTCATATCTTCCCTCATGCACATAGCCAGTCAAGCGATAATGAATTGGTGCAAAGAGGACAAGTCCTATCAGCAAAAGAAGAAGTCCAAGAATGGCGGCTATAACAATAGCGATAATTTTTAAAACAATCACTGAGCCACCTCCCTATCTTTGCCAAAATCAAGGTAGGCTGGGATGTCAAAAGCCTGGGTCTTACTATAGACCTCATCAACTATAGTTCTGACCAGTTCAAAGGCTTCATCCCTTCCCTTAGCAATTCCAACCACATAGAGAGGATAAGACTTAAGATAATGCCTCATGCCTTTCTGTCTCAGATAAGACATCGGACTAATATCGAGCAAGGTCTTATCATTGTTAGGAAGCGTTATAAGATAGAGATTATCCGCTTTTCCCTTGCTCAAAAATCGAAGATGAAAGCGGGTTTTAATCCTTGAAGCCTCAGGACCCTTATATAGTTTTTTATACCATCTTAGTATCCCATGATTCATCTCAAATATCCCTAATAAACACTTTATTTTTAATATTGCAAAGTAATCACTATGTTCTTTAAAGTTCCAAAGTAATCGCTTTATTCCTTAATGTAAAATGTAATTAAAATTCCTACTGCTGATCCATAATAGACTTTAACAAGTCTACAACTGCCGCTTTTTCAGCCTCATCACTGCACTGAATAAGCGAAAAATTAATATAGTTTTGAATATCATCAACCTTGTTAAAGAAAATAGGCAACTGGGCAAAAACAGCCGACATAATGGCCCTTCTCTCATACTGATTCTTTGATTCAAACATAGTTTTAAAGTCATCAATCAAATCCTGACATGCCTTTTCAACATAAGCATTGTCCGAGATTTCATTGCGCTTTGGATCTGTATTTAATGTGGCAAATGTCGAATCTGTCTGAAGTAATGAAACCTTATAAAGGGTCTCAAAAGCTGAAATCAGGTCTGTAAGTCCCTTTTCTTCAGCTAAAGCCTTTGCATCATCAAGAGCATAGGATCCTGACTCAATAGAAACATTGATTCTCTCCTGCCTTCCCTCCAGTAAGACAAACTTATCAAGAAGAGACTCATCGATTTCTTCTCTGCTCAAAGCAGATTTCAAAGTAGCTTCAATAATCTCCTTAGAAATTTCAGACTCGGCATCATCAACCTGAGCAAGAAGAGCAATTGTGTAGAGATCATTGATAAGCATAGTTAGAAGAACATAGTCATCAGAGAGCTCTATCAGTCTGTCAGACACAGTTTTTGATTCAGCACTAAGACCCGCAAACTCTTCCTCTCCAATCTTGTCATAGTCTACAGCAGACAATTTTTCAAGCAAGCTTACACATTCAGGAATCAATGTCTCATAGCCTTCAGGTTTCTTAATGCTAGCAGAACTTCTGATAGAGTCAGACATGTCATCTATAGTTCCAATATTTGCTCCGCGATAGAGAGTATATGCATCTCTCAGGTACTCGTAGAACTTATTTCTAGAGAGTCTCATTGGCAACTGGCCAACAACCTCTGAAATCTTGCTTCTAATAACTGTATTATCCTTATCAGAAAGGATATAGTGCATAAGATCATTTGTGAAATAATTCTGATAATAGTTCTCTACATCAGAATAGTCTTTAAATCTGTACTCCACCCTGTTAAATACATGCTCATATACTGACAGATTCTCAACATACTGAACTATAACCAACATATTGCTGGTTATCTGATTTCTCAGATTCTCAATCGCTGACAGGTCAACTGACTGCTTCTTGATTATATTATCCAGGATCTTGTTAAAGCTTTCATAGGAGTTTATAAAAATTGAAGACTTATCGTCGCTATCCTTGACCATATCAACCAGTGAGTAGTAATTCATAGACAATTTTAAGAAAGCAAGTGACTTATAATTTTCTGCCAGTCTTCTATAATACTCAGGCAGATTCTTATCTAAATCCTTTTTCTTTCCAATCTGTGACGCAACATAAGTAAGTTCTTTCATCATAACCTCCATGCATGTAATCCTTAGCACAAGCCTTTTATAACATGCAAAATATTCATTCTCTAATAATACAAAAGTCCACCATCAAAAGCAAGTTTTTGATGGTGGACATCTTAATATTCAACTTAAGAAATTAAATTATAGATTGTAACAACCCTGAAAAGCAGTCGACGCAACACTGACATTAGGTCCGTAGTCTATGGTCTTAAGATTGATACAGTCAATAAAGGCTTCTTCATCAATCTTATTCAATGACTTTGGGCAAACTACTTCTACCAAATTAACGCAGCTTTCAAAAGCATTCGGTCCTATTTCCTTAACTCCTTCTGGAAGCACAATTTTTACAATATCATTTCGATTTGCAAAGACCTCATCTGAGATATAAGAAAAATCGCTCATATCTATTTCTTTAACTGTTCTGTTACAAAGATAAACTCTAATTCTTCTACGCATAATACCACTCCTCACATTATATCTGTATAATTCTTTCTGCTGTTAATTCAGATGCCCTTCTTGCCATCTCGTACGCTACGCTCGCTGGGCTATCCAAGTGATTGGAGTCTTCTTTCTCGCTAGTCTCGTCTACATGCTGATCTAAAAGATCAAGAATGGTGTCCATAAAATACATGTAGTTGTCAAAACTAAGTAAGGGACTTTCTTCCTCTGCATTCAACTTATACTGTTTAAGGACATCCTGTGGAGAATCCGCAAAAGAATGAACATATTCTTTTTTTGTTACTCTTCCATTTCCACTGCCCTCAAAACTCAGGTCTGGAACCGACACATTAGCCGCTGATAAATCTGTAGCTTTTGCGTCAGCAATTGTTTTTGAATCACTTTCAAGTGCTCCACCTAAGATGTCATTGATACGGCTTATATAGGCCAAGGTCTCCGAATATGGAGGCACTCCGCCGTATTTTTCCACCGCTCCGGCTCCTGCATTATAACCTGCCAGGGCCAATGTCACATTCCCATTGTAGTCATCTAGCAACCAGGAAAGCATCTGAGCTCCCCCTGCTATTGACTGAGCTGGATCAAAAGGATCGGTAACACCATAGGATTCTGCAGTCTGTGGCATAAGTTGCATAATACCCTGTGCACCAGCACTTGAAACAGCATTTGTATCAAAGCCAGATTCAGCTTCTGCAACAGCTTTTAAAAGGTTAACATCAACGCCATACTGGCTTGCAGCCTCATTGAAGATATCCTCCAAAGAATAGGCCGATAATTCTTTATCTAAAACCTTACTAAAAGTCTCTGAGTCAGAATTCTGACTAGAATTTTGAACCAAATATTGATTTCCATCCAAAATCTTAATTGGGCTTACAATATTCATTGTTATCCCTCCAAGGGTCAATATTTATATTAATTATAGCTTTTTGGCCTCACTTAAGCAACTGTGTATTTGTAAATAAATTTTTAACACTTTTTTAACATTTTTAAATCTTACTTTCTATTTTTCAAAGTATGCATCCAGTACAGCTTTCGCAACCTGCTGAGAGCCCGGCACTCCTGTATAGCCGCCCTCTAAGACAACACAAATGCTTATTTCAGGATCTTCGTAAGGTGCAAATCCAACAAACCAAGAATGAACCAGGTCACTTGAATCATCAAATTGTGCTGTACCTGTCTTGCCGGCCACATCATATGAGGCATATGTAAAGGCATATCCTGTTCCCTGAGTGACAACAGCTCTGGCGTACTCAGCTATTTTTTCAGCCTCTTCACTTGTGCAAAGTCTAGAGTATTCTGAAGGCGAGGTTTTGCTTATAACTGAACCAGAGCGACTTTGAATCTGAGTTACAAGATAAGGTCTCATCATTACGCCCTTATTGGCAATTGCTGAAATAAGCATTAGATTATGAATAGGACTTATCATGGTATTGCCTTGGCCAATTCCTGTCTCCATAGCTTCACTGATGCTCGAATCTTCATCGAGAGTAAAGCTAGATACTCCTGCATCCATATTAATCTCTATCTTTTTATTAAAGAGGGCTGTCTGGCAGAGTTTTTTAAACTTTTCCCTGTCAAGGCCTGCCCCTAAGGTCGCATATGCTGAGTTGCAGGAATTTGCGAATGCATCCAACAAGCTTTCCTTGCCATGTACTTCATTGTTATAGCAAGGTATGGTAGTTCCCATTGGCAAACTGGCCTTTCCCTGACATATATAGCTAAATGAGTCATAATCAGGATTTTCGCGCATATACTCAAGTGTGGTTAGAATCTTAAAAGTCGAACCAGGAGAGTAAAGTCCCTGTGTTGCTCGATTAATAAGAACTGAATCCTTTGATTCATAACTAGTCCATGTATCATACATCGCACTAGCCTGATTAGGATCATAATCAGGCTTTGAAACCATACAATATATCTGGCCAGTCTTAGGGTTCATTGCTATCACAGCCCCCTTATTTGTTCCAAGAGCATTATATGCAGCCTTTTGCAAACTTGGTCTTAGGCTGGTCACAACATCTCTGCCCTGAGGTTTTGAAGCACTCAAATCATAAGAAATCTCATCCAAAAGATTGCCCGATGTGCTGATAAGGGAGTAGTCTGCAATTCTCTCAACACCTGTCTTTAGATACTTTGAACCAACGACATGGCAATAAAGGCTAGCATAAGGGTATTCTCTTACATCCGCTCCATTATCGTCGCTCACTGTCTGAGCCAAAACCTGGCCGTCTGCTGAGAGAATTCTTCCTCTTTCAACCTTAGCTTCCATCAAATCGATAAGTTTATTGTAAGGATTGTTAACAATATTGCCTGCCTTAAATAAAGAAAAATTGACAATATAGACGCACATAAAAAGAAATAAAGCTATAAACATGAATGATATGAGATTTGTCTCTCTATTCCTGCTTGCCTTGTTTTTCTTGGCGCCTATATCAAAATCTTCCATTTCATCTTGCAGATTTCGACTTGTGTTCAGTTTTAATTTTTTTCTTTTCAACATCGCTAGCTGCCTCTTCGTGTCTCATATTGTACATTCCATTGACCAAAGCTACTATACAGATTGAGCTTAGAAGAGAACTTCCACCGTATGACACAAAAGGAAGTGTCACTCCAGTCATTGGAATCATTTTCATTGTGCCACCTATGGTCAGAAAAACTTGAAAGCCATAACTAGATCCAAGTCCCACAGCCACAAGTCTGTAGAACAAGGTCCTGCATCTTGACGCAATATTCATAATTAGAATTAAATTATTTAGACATATCAAAATCAAAGCAAGGACAAATATTACGCCAAATTCCTCAGCTAAACAAGAAAACATAAAATCCTTATATGCAACTGGAATTGCAGTTGGCATGCCCTGATTAAGGCCCATACCAAACCAGGAACCCATTCCCACAGCAAAGAGAGATTGGCATATTTGATATCCTATACCGTCTATTCTAGACCAGGGATCCAAAAAAATCTCAACTCTCTGTCTCACATGACTAAAGATTTTATAAGCCAGGACTGAAGCCAAGCTTCCTGCCCCAAGGCTGGCAAAAACATAGGTCAACTTGTGAGTAGCGCAGAAAATCATCATTACATAGATAACAAAGAGAATAAGGGCTGTTCCTAAGTCTTTTGATACTACAAGAATCAGGACATGGGCAATTGCAAGGATTGTAACCTTTGCAACCTGCCTGAAACTTGTATCTTTATTAAACATAGATGCTATAAAAAGGCAGAATAGTATCTTTACAAATTCGCCAGGCTGAACCGAAACCGGTCCCAATTCAAGAACCAGATTTGCTCCGAATACTCTTGACGAAAAGAGAACCAGTATCAAAAGGAGCAGTCCTAAAGCAGCATAAATCAGGCCAAAATTTCTAAAACTCTTAACCTTTTTGAAAATCCATGGAATCAAAAATGTCGCCCCTGTTCCAAGCATAGCAATAAAAAACTGTTTGAGAGCAGCATCATAGTCAATTCTTGCAATCATAATAAAGCCGACAGCCATGAGAAAGCACATATTGTGAGTCAAGAGTCTTGAGGCCTTAGGATAAAAAAGCTTGTAAAAAAGAATTGTGGCAAGAAAATAAAAGAGCTCGCTCACATAGAGAATAGCATACCTGCTATCAAGGTCATTGCAGAGCCAAAGTATAAAAAAGCCAAGGAAGTGGACCCCTATAAGCATTGTAATCTGAACCGCATGCAGATGCTTTCTTTTGGCTTCATCACTTATAACAGCTGCTCTATACGAAGCTGCAGTATAGAAGGCAATCATAAATATAAATATATATTTTGATATCTCAAAAAATATGGATTGCATCATTCAACTCCTAATCTATAATGTCCCTCATATGCAGATTTTTCAGCGTAAAGCTGATCTCTTAGACAAGTATATGGAATTTTTTCCAAAAGCTCATCATTGTCCCTGATATCAACAGGCTCCTTGCCAAACATAAGTGTGTAACAGAGTGGACACTCAGAAAGTATTCTATATGAGTCCCCTCTCTTGTTGGTCATATCAAGCCTATTACAAGACTTATCACAATGGCCATATGTCTTTCTTACACACTGCTCACTGATCATAAGTGGCACATATGCATGAGCCACAAGTTCACAATTCAAAGGCTTTTTATAGCTAGCAAGTTCATTAGCTGTCCACTCATATGGAAGAGTTTGAGAGACAAGCCTAAATCCAGCCTTATGGACTATATCCCTGATTTCAAGCATTGCAAGTGAGTTTGTTGAGTATAGACCAGTGTCAGTTATAATTTCTTTATAAGAAAACTTATTCTTGCTTAAAAGCCCTATCTGTTCAAGATTTCTGACAAGCAAAGTCTCAAATCCAAGCTGGCTACCAGTCTCAAGCAGCTTTAATAAAAAGCTCTCATCCTTTGTCCTTGACACATAAGGTAGAGCAAGGACTGGAACTAGGCCTTTTTTCTTAAAGTCTTCAATGATTTCTAGCATATTAGACTTATTGTTATAGAAATCATAAGACTCAAAATTTGTCTTTAGGGCCTTGCCCTTATTTTCAGCGAGCAGGAACTTATAATCCAGATAGATTCTATCATATAGTTCAGCCTTACCCTCTTTTATGAATGACTCAAGCTCAGAAGCCTGGTCTATAAAGGCTGACTTTAAAGCCTTACTCATATCTGCCTCATCAGGTCTAAGCTCAGCTTTTTCTATAAGCTCAGCAGGGCTCAGAGCTTGGCCTAAAATTTCTCTTCTTCCTAGGTCTATCACAGCATCTGCAGTCTTCTCAATAACCTGTCTTCTCAATTCATTGAGAGCTGATGCTGGAATAAAGGCATTAGTGTCCAAGTCAAACTCAATATGAGCTATCTCAAAGTCTGTATCACTTGTTTTAGACAACTTCTCCCTGAGCTTTTCTTTGTCAAGAAGGCTGGACTTTGCCTCTTCAATTATATTAGCTTCAAGGCTGGCCAACTTTTGGCCATAATTTCCATCAATAAAATCATAGGAGGCAAGCTCCATATTAAGTCCAATCTTCGCTTTTAAAGTAAAGGCAATCTTTCTTCTATGCTCTTTATTAGTCTTAAGGTAAGTCTCTTCTACATGGTCCACAAATTCAGTATTCTTGATACGAGAAAGAATAGCACCTGGCTTTAACCAATATTTTTTTGGAAGATTTACGCCAAAGCTCTCTCCTTTTTTATAGGCCTTAGCACTTGTGAAAGAGTGCTCTTTATCTATCTCAAATACATCATGAGCATGAATTTCAGTCAGGGTCTTAAACGTGACATAGCCATCCTTGTTGGAATCAATCCTGATTGCTGGTGTTCCCTGGTTGTCAGGTCTTTGAGTGCTCATCATCTGAGGGCCCTTATCAAAGATATAATAGCCCTTTGTGAAACCTCCCCTGTTGAAAAGGTCAGAAAGAATTATTTTATCACTCTCAGCCACCCTATAGTCCGCCTTATCCTGACTAAGAGCCTTATCTAAGTACTTTCTGTAAATTTCAGTCAAACCTGCGCCATAGGCTACGCCCTTCATACGGCCTTCTATCTTTAAGGAGTTAACTCCTGCTTCAATAATTTGAGGCAGAATTTCAATTGTGCTCATATCCTTAGGACTCAGAGCATAAGGGCCATTGGCCTCCCTGCCATTTCCTTTTGCTCTTAATTCAGAATTATAAAATTCATGATTATAGGCCAGTCTACAAGCCTGGGCGCATCTACCTCTGTTTCCACTCCTCTGTCCAATCATGCTGGAGAGCAAACATTGGCCCGAATAACAATAGCAGAGCGCTCCATGAACAAAGCACTCTGTATCAACATCAACGCTATCATTAATTTTTTTGATTTCAGCTAGTGACATCTCCCTTGCAAGAACGACTCTCTCTGCTCCCATATCCTTAAAGAGCTGAGCAGCATGGGCCCCTGTGACATAGGCCTGAGTGCTGGCATGGAGACCAAGCCCCTTAAAATTCTCTCTTATAAAGCGAAAAGCACCTAAATCCTGCACAAGGCAGGCATCAAGTCCCTCTTTATAAGGAGCCTCAAGATAAGAATAAAGAGAATCAAGCTCTCTCTCCTTGACAAGAGTATTGACCGTCAAATATACCTTTGCCCCCCTGGTGTGGGCATAGTCAATAGCTTCAAGCAATTCTTCATTGTTAAAATTTCCAGCATAGGCTCTGGCTCCAAACTGGTTGCCACCCAAATATACTGCATCAGCCCCAGCATTGATGACAGCTTTTAAAACCTCTAAGTTGCCTGCTGGTGCTAAAAGTTCAACAAAATTACTCATTATTATTTTCCATTCTGATCAAAGATTTTTTCAATCTGTTAATCTCTTTCTTTAGATCATCGATTTCCTTATCATCAGCATCTTTCTTAATCTTAGCTGCTATGATATCATGCTTCAAATCATAGATTTCACTATCTTTTGCGCTTATTTGATCTAAGAGACTGTCAGAGAGATCCTTTGACTTAAAATAATCATCAGCAATATTCATCATAACTGCAATATCTCTGAATTCGTTGCTAGATCTCTTATAGAGGCCACTTCTGGCAGCTTCCTTGATTCTTGAATCAACATAATCTGCTACCTTCTTGATATAATCAGCACTTTCGAGACCATCAACCTTTATATCCATATTTCCAATCTTTACGCTAGTTGTATTATTTGATTCCATTCTTACTCCCCTTTCCTATATACAAGCCCTAGATTTTCATAAGCAAACTTAGTGGCAACTCTGCCTCTCGGCGTCCTGTTTATAAAACCATTTTGAATGAGATAAGGCTCGTATACATCCTCAAGGGTGCCTGAATCCTCACCAATTGATGCTGCAAGAGTTTCAATTCCCACAGGTCCTCCGTCAAATTTTTCAATAATAGTTTTAAGTATAAGTCTATCATTCCTGTCTAGACCATATTTATCCACATCAAGGAGATTGAGAGCATAATCGGCAACCTCAGCGCTGATTCTGCCATCATACTTAACCTGAGCAAAATCCCTAACTCTCTTGAGCAAACGATTTGCAAGTCTTGGAGTTCCTCTTGAACGTCTTGCAAGCTCCAAGGCTCCCTTTTCGTCAATATCCACTCCAAGCACAGCAGCTGAGCGAATTACAATTGACTTTAATTCATCAACACTGTAATACTCAAGGTGGGAAATTACGCCAAATCTATCCCTAAGTGGAGCTGACAAAAGTCCGGCTCTGGTAGTAGCACCGACCAGGGTGAATTTTGGAAGTTCCAATCTGATAGACCTTGCTGAAGCCCCCTTGCCAATCATGATATCAATCCTAAAATCCTCCATGGCAGGATAGAGCACTTCTTCAACCTGACGATTAAGTCTGTGTATCTCATCGACGAAAAGCACATCCCCCTCACTCAGATTATTGAGAATAGAAGCCATATCACCCGGTCTCTCTATTGCTGGGCCTGATGTAATTTTTAAATTGCCCCCCATCTCGTTGGCCACAATGCCTGCAAGCGTTGTTTTTCCCAAACCAGGAGGACCATATAAAAGAACATGATCAAGAACATCGCTTCTGCTTTTTGCAGCTTCAATATATACTTTTAAATTCCTCTTAACCTTGGTCTGTCCTATATAATCCTCAAGGGCAAGAGGTCTTAGCGAATTATCCGCTATTTCATCTTCTTCTCTTATCTCAGTAGATATGATTCTTCTATCCATAAACTCTTTCTCACTATAATTTCTTTAAAGCATGTTTAATGATGGTTGACGAATCTGCATTTTCATCCAGACTCAGGTTCATAACTACCTTTACCACCTCAGACTTTGAATAGCCGAGTGCCACAAGGGCTTCAACAGCATCATTTCTCTCATTAAGACTATCGACATCAGAATTAGAATCAGCATCGCCGTCAAGTATAGACTCAACTGTATCTGTAAAGCTAATCTTATTCTTAAGCTCAAGTATAATCTTTTCGGCAGTTCCCTTACCTATACCAGGTGCCTTGGCTATGGCCTTGGCATCATTGGCGGCAATGGCAAGTTTGATATCATTTGGTCCTAAACTTGACAAAAGGGAGATACCAGCTTTAGGTCCCACTCCAGAGACCTTGGTCAGCATCTTATATAAGTCCAACTCCTGCTTGTCTATAAAGCCATAGTACTCTGTACTCCCGTCTTTAGCGTTAACATGGGTTGAAATATAAACCTTTATCTCATCGCCTAATTCGACCTTAGAATTGATAACCGAACTTGTAGCCAATATCTCATAGCCTATACCGCCTGCTTCTACAACAAGACTGGTCATATCCTTCTCAGTCAAAAGACCCCTAATATACTTAATCATCCTCTTCCTCGCTCAAAAGGTGATTGATAAACTGCTGAGCAGTTCTGCCCGATACTCCGCCATGGTTCAATTCCCACTTGTTAGCTTCAAGTTTGAGCTTATCCTCACTTATATTGATATTGCTTCTCTTAGCCAACTCACTAACTATCTCAAAATAACCCTTCTGATTTGGTTTGCTGTAGCAAATCTGGCAGCCAAATCTGTTAACAAGGCTCATCTTCTCCTCGATTGTATCAGATCTATGAAGCTCAGCACTTGTCTCCATATCACTTCTGTCATTCCAAGTCTCCTTGATAAGGTGACGTCTGTTAGATGTAGCATAAATCAAGATATTCTCAGGCTTTGTCTCAACACCGCCCTCGATGACAGCCTTGAGGAATTTATACTCAATCTCAAACTCTTCAAAAGAGAGATCATCCATATAGATGATGAACTTGTAATTTCTATTCTTAATCTGAGCTATTACAGTAGAGAGGTCCTTAAACTGGTGCTTGTAAATCTCAATCATTCTAAGTCCCTGGTCATAATACTGGTTTACAATAGCCTTGATGCTTGTTGACTTTCCAGTACCGCTATCTCCGTAGAGGAGGGCATTGTTAGCCTTCTTGCCAAGTACAAATGCCTCTGTGTTCTTAACAAGCTTCTCCTTCTGAATCTCATAGCCAACCAAGTCGTCGAGCATAACCTTGTCCATATTATTGATTGGAATAAACTTAACTGAGCCATCAGGCTTAGGAGCAATACGGAAGGCCTTGTTAAGTCCAAACATGCCAACACCGTACTGCTTATAAAAATCAGAAACAGCATCAAAAAAGTCGTCATCAGTCTGAGCAGCAGCTAACTTTTGGCTGAGATTTCTAACCTTTTCGCTGACATTCTTGTTGTACATAAGCTCCTTTTTCACTATTGACTTATAGTCTGTCACTAAAGTGAAGCAATTGATGCCAAGTTCAGACTCAATCTTTGAAAAGTCATAATGAAAGAGCTTTCTAAATATAGAAAAATCGTTCTTTACAATTGTATTTACAGTTCCTTCACTTGCACCAACCTTCTCACATGTCAATGAAAATGGATTTTCCTGAGTGATAAGAATAAAAGTGAGGTAATTCTGCCATAAATTCTCGTCAAATGCATAATCAGTAGCAACCACTAGAAGTCTCTTAATCTCCGTATAAATCTCCCTTGTGATTGTTGCATTGTCAGATTCTTTTAAGTCATACCTTCTGAAAATATCAGACATTCTCATCAATATAGAGTTCTGATCCATATCTTGATACATTATAAGCTGTGCAATATCTTTATACATAATTTCTATACAAGCAATTTAATAATTGCCTTCCTCCTTTTCTCGCCATTATAAACCATTTTACATAGACAGTCAAAACATAAGTTCGTTTTTTAGGCTATGTTTAACTAAAAAAGCATCAATTAGCTTGACACCTTCACTTGAAATGCTATAATCATTCAAGGACTTTTTTGAGTCCGCTTTATTTTTGTTCACAATAAAATATAAGATAAATGGAGACAAAAAGATGAATACGGTTGTAGCTATTAACACCGCGGTTTTTATTCTGTTGACTGTTCTGTACTTCTATCAATTCATATATGTCATCGTTGCCCTTGTTTGGGACAGGAAGCATGAAGCTATTCCTGATGACAAGAAGTATCAGCAGCATAGATTTGCCTTTATTATTGCAGCTCGTAATGAGAGCTCAGTTATCGGCAATCTTGTAAAGAGTATTAAAGCGCAGAATTACCCTGCTGAATTGGTCGATGTTATAGTTGTTGCTGATAACTGCACTGACAACACTGCAGAAATCGCAAGAACTAACGGTGCCATTGTCTATGAAAGATTTAATCAGGAACTTGTCGGAAAGGGCTATGCTCTTGACTATGTTTTCAATAAGATTAAAGAAGACGAAGGTTCTTACAGGGCATATGACGGTTATTTCATATTTGACGCAGATAATGTCTTAGATAGAAATTATGTGCTCGAGATGAACAAAACATTTTCCGAAGGTTACCCAATACTTACAAGCTACCGTAACTCAAAGAACTACGGTACAAACTGGATTACATCAGGTTACTCGCTCTGGTTTTGTAGAGAGGCTAAGTACTTGAATAATCCAAGAATGCTCCTCAATACATCATGCGCTGTATCAGGTACAGGCTTCCTTATTAATTCTAAGATTATCGAGAAATATAAGGGTTGGAAATGTAACCTCTTGACAGAGGATATACAGTTTTCAGTTGTAAATGTACTTGAAGGCGAAAAAATCGGATACTGTGGCAAGGCAATGTTCTACGATGAGCAGCCAGAGACCTTCAAGCAGTCATGGAACCAGAGACTTAGATGGTCTAAGGGTTTCTACCAGGTAATGTACCACTATGGATTTAAACTTATAGCCAGAGGTTTAAAGAACAGAAAGCTCTTCTCTTCTTGCTATGATATGTTTATGACTATTGCACCTGCTACACTGCTTTCAATCGCTTGTGTAGTCCTCAATATATTTATATTGGCCCTTGCAATATCTGATCCAGTTGCTCTTTCTATGATTTTACCAATCACCTTGCACTCAGTTATTTTTACTGCAGTGTCCTTCTATGTACTGATGTTTGGTATGGGTGTCTTAACACTGATTACAGAGTGGAATAAAATCATTGCTAGCTCTTCTAGCAAGATTGCTTCGGCATTTACCTTCCCTCTATTTATGATTACCTATATTCCTATCTCACTTGTTGCCTTAGTTAAAAAGGTTGAGTGGAAGCCAATCAAGCACTCAGTTACAATGTCTATGGAAGAGATTGAATCTAACAAAACAAACAATAATTAAAATAAAACAGACCAAAGCCATAAAGCGCTTTGGTCTGTTTTTCTTTTATTATCTATTAATTTACTGCCCATCATTAGAATTCAAGCCTGACATCCTATCCACCACTATTGAAGCCAAAAGGCCTGTAATTAAGCCACATACAAGACCTGCTATTATTAGAATTGGCAGATAATATATAATGGCACTTGTTCCCATCACAAAGGCTGCAGCAAGAATCTGTCCAAGGTTATGCATGACAGCTCCTGCACAGGACACTCCCCTGATTGAGAATGCCTTGCATCTTTTGAGAATTATCATAAGAAGCATGGCTAAAATTGCCCCTGACATCGAGAAAATAAAGGCCGTAATATTGCCAAAGAGTATACTTACAAGAATTACTCTGATAATATTCACTGCAATCATCTGTTTTTGGCCATATATATACAAAATTACTATAATGGCTATATTGGCAAATCCTAACTTTATTCCAGGTATTGGCAGGGGTATGGGAATCAAGAATTCCACATAACTTAAAATCATTGCCAAAGCTGTCATAAGTCCGCAAACCGCCAAGCTGTATGTCTTATTTTCATCCCTTTTCATGAATTTAACCTCTTCTTCTGAGCTAAATTAATGTCTATTCCAAATTGAAACTTATCTTGCATAATCATCAATTTCTTGCTCTTGAGTCTGATCTTCTACAATCTCAATTACAAGTCTGTGTGGCAGACATACTATGGTCTCATGTGTTTTTGAAATCTTGCCCTGATTCTTACAGAGTTTGTCTCTGCAATCGGCGTCCTCAACATATATCTGACCATCTTTAACTACAAGCTTGTTATAGCCGCCCTGATAGCCTTCAAATACCAACTCTTGATCTTGATTCAAGTCTATAGTTTTCACTATCTGACTATCAATCTTTACAAGTGCAGTGTGAGAGTTTTTCTTTAAAAATAAGCGAATGAAGAGAAAACTTGCCAGAGCTAAAAGAAGAATCAAAGCCATCAAAATAAGATCATTCTTAAATCTAGCTTTTGAATTTCCTTTTTCTATTCCAAGCCCATCCTTATTTTTTCCCATTTAAAGCCCCCTAAAAAGTCTTTATAAGTAACAATAAATAATGTAGCACAGAAAATGAATTGATGGCAAGCCATGCCGTCTATTTAAAAGAATTTTCCAATCAAAAATCAGAAAAATTCAGGCCTAAAAAAAGCGGTCCTAGCTCTTTTAGCCAGGACCACTCAAGATTCAATTATCTTTTAAAATCAATCAAGATGAATAATCTTCTTAGGGCACTTCTCAGCGCACTTACCACAACCTACGCACTTGTCATAGTCGATGTGGGCAATATTATTCTCAACAGTGATTGCATCGTGTTCACACTGCTTAGTACACATCATACAACCAATACAGCCAGCTGAACATGAAGCAATAACATCCTTACCCTTATCCTTAGAAGCACACTTAACCTTGTAAGTAGCATCGTAAGGGATAAGCTCTATAAGATGTCTTGGACAAGCAGCTACGCACTTACCGCAAGCCTTACACTTCTCCTTGTCAACCTTTGCAATACCGTTAACGATATGTATAGCATCGAAATCACAAGCCTTTACGCAAGATCCAAATCCCATACAACCGAATGTACAAGTCTTAGAACCACCATTTGGAACGAAAGGCATTACGCTACAATCCTTAACTCCTGAGTACTTATAGTTTTCTTTAGCTTTTTCACAATCGCCTGCACACTTGACAAAGGCTGTCTTTCTAGCCTCATCGCCTGCTTCAGTACCCATAATTTCTGCTATCTTTGCAGCTACAGCAGCACCGCCAACTGGACACTGTCCAACAGCTGCCTCTCCTGCTGCAATAGCCTTAGCCAATGCATCACAACCAGCATATCCACAACCACCACAGTTATTGCCAGGGAGCTGCTCTCTAACCTTAATCTGCTTTTCATCAACTTCAACAGCAAACTTTTTTCCCATAACTCCAAGGAAAATACCGAGAATCAGTCCGGTAAGGCTGACTACCAATGTTGCTATAATAACACCGTTCACCTTAATACCTCCTTAAAGTATACCTGAGAATCCGAAGAATGCGATAGACATAAGTCCAGCTGTAAGCAATACAATAGGCATTCCCTTAAAACTCTCTGGAACATCATTATCTTCATTTCTCTCACGGATACCAGCCATGATTACGATTGCAATGGCAAAACCGATAGCAGTACCCAAGCCGCAAACTACAGACTCGATAAAATTGTAGCTATTCTGAACATTGGTCAAAGCTACACCGAGAACAGCACAGTTTGTTGTGATAAGTGGCAAGTAAACACCAAGAGCCTCATAGAGGTTGTGTGAGCACTTCTTTAATACCATCTCTACAAACTGAACAAGAGATGCGATAACAAGGATGAATACGATTGTATTCAAGTAAACCAAATCAAGTGGTACAAGAATATAGTTGTAGATAAGGCTGCATATTGCTGAAGCAACTGTGATAACGCCGATAACAGCGCCACCCATACCTGCAGCTGTGTTAATCTTTTTTGAAACTCCAAGGAAAGGACAGAGTCCGAGGAACTGGCTAAGTACAACATTGTTAACTAAGGCAGCACCTATAGCTATAAGTATTAAATTCATGCCTTAGCACCTCCTTCTTCTTCATCATTCTTTCTTGCTTCAACATCATCAGTATAATCAGGTACCTCTGCCTGCTTCATACCATTTGCCCTCTTGATACGGTTCATAACTGCAATGATGAAAGCAAGTACGAAGAAAGCACCAGGTGCAAGGATGAAAATACTAGCTGGAGTGAAACCAAAGTTAGTAAAATCAACAAGAGCAGAGCTTCCATTTGAAAAGATTGTTCCTCCACCGATAAGTTCACGGATGAAACCTAAAAGTGTAAGTGAACATGTAAATCCAAGTCCCATACCAATTCCGTCAAATGTTGAGAGTAAAACTGTATTTTTTGATGCGTATGACTCTGCACGTCCTAAGATAATACAGTTAACAACTATCAAAGGAATGTAGATACCAAGTGCCTCATAGAGACTTGGCACATAAGCCTGCAATACAAACTGAACTACTGTAACAAGTGAAGCTACTACAACGATGTAAGCTGGCATACGCACGCCATCTGGAATTATCTTTCTAAGCAATGAAATAAGCAAATTAGAAAGTACCAAAACAACTGTTGTAGAAAGTCCCATTCCAATACCATTGATTGCAGTTGTTGTTACAGCAAGTGTTGCACACATACCGAGTGTGAGAACAAGGATTGGATTCTCTTTAACTATACCATTTACAAGTCTTTCAATATATTTATTCAATTGTAGCACCTCCCTCAGTTGTAACCTTATCTGAGACAAGCTTCTTAGCTGTAACTACAGCAGCATTGATACCCTTTGTCATGGCCTTTGAAGTGATTGTTGAACCACCGATTGCATCAATCTTATCATCAGCACTAGTGCCAGTTCCATCTTTTACAAGATTAAACTTGTCAGTAGTCACGCCCTTAAATTGGTTAAGGAAGCTAGGGTCAGACTTAACTCTCATACCAAGACCAGCAGTCTCGTTGATAGAGAGGATTGATGTATCAACATATTTGCCATCTTTATCAAGTCCACATGTGAATGTAATCTTTCCACCGTAACCATCAGCTGCAGTTACAGTAATAACAAAACCTACGATCTTGTTATTCTTTACACCTGCAACAATCTCAGTGATAGCATCCTTGCTAAAGTCTGTATCATCACTGGCCTGAATACTCTGGTTGGTGTATTTGTCATCTTTTAAACTTTCAAACTTTTCAGCATCTGGAAGTACCTTCTGGTAAGCTTCCTGCTTTGTCTTTAATTCCTGTGCTGCGATTGGCTCCTTAGTCATGTCATAGACAATGCCAAGAATTACTCCGGAAACAAGAGTTATCGCAAAGAGGATTAAAGCATCTTTGATAATCTTTTTCATAAGTATCCTTCCTATCTGCCCTACTTAGCAGGTGCAGCCTTTACTTTCTTCTTGCCAAATGACTTTGGAACTGTATATTTCTCAATGAGTGGAACTAAGCAGTTAGAGAAGATAATTGCATATGAAACACCTTCTGCAGAGCCACCAAACATTCTAAAGATAAATGTGAGGAATCCTAAAAAGATACCAAACACAATCTTACCCATTGGTGTGATTGGACTTGTCACATAATCAGTTGCCATAAAGAAGGCACCGAGTAAGAGACCACCACCACATACTTCCTTCAACATATACTCTGCATCAAAGGCATGTCCAGGTGCAAAGAAGAAGATAAGAAGTGCAAATGAGATGATGTATGTTGCAGGAATCTTGATTGAGATAACCTTTCTAATCAAGAGATAGCAAGCACCAATAATAAGACAAATTGCAGATGTCTCACCTATTACGCCGGAATGGCTACCGATGAAAAGTGTGAGAAGGCTAGTTGCCTCACCAGGCTCAGCGCCAGGCTTTAATACTGCAAGTGGTGTTGCACTTGAAACTCCATCATACATAAATGTTGTCATAGGACTTGTGAATGCAATAAGTAAGAAACATCTAGCTGCAAGAGCAGGATTCATAAAGTTCTGACCAAGTCCACCAAAGAGCTGCTTAACAATGATAATACCGAAAAGGCAGCCTAAAATCTCATAACCCACATTGAGTGTAGGAGGTACATTCATTGCAATGAGAAGACCTGTAACAGCAGCACTCAAATCGCCTACAGTAACCTTCTTATGCATAAAATACTGGTAAATTGCCTCAGCAGCGACACAGGTAACAATACCAATTACGATTCTCAACAAGGCATCAAGACCGAAATTGTAGATACCAAAAATAGCAGCTGGAGCAAGGGCTATCAACACATCTCTCATGATTGTCTGAGTAGTATCTTTACTTCTCACATGAGGATTAGCTGATACATTAAATAATTCGCTCACTTTAAAGTCCGCCTTTCATTATTTTTTTCTTCTATTGGCCATGATAGTTCTTCTCATAGCCTTAATCTGCTGTGTGAGAGGTCTCTTAGCAGGACATACATATGAGCATGATCCACACTCTACGCACTCCATACCGTCAAACTTTGTGAAACCTTCCTCATCCTTCTTACTAGCAAGTTTTGCAAGTTTTGCTGGAAGAAGATGGCTAGGACAACCTGCGCCACAACGTCCACAACGAATACAAGCACTTGATTCAATCTTGGATACTATATCCTCCTTGAAAACAAGAAGAGATGAACTACCCTTTACTACAGGTACATCAAGGCTATACATAGCAAATCCCATCATAGGACCACCTGAGATAAACTTTTCAGGCTCACCATCAGGGCCACCAGCTGCCTCAAGCAACTGTCTGTAGTTCATTCCAAGGAATACATAAAAGTTACCAGGGTTTTTAACTCCGTCACCTGTAACTGTTACAATTCTCTTTGTAAGAGGCTTACCCTCAATTACAGCAAGATATATAGAGAAAATTGTATCTACATTATGTACGATACAACCTGCATCAGCAGGAAGCATTGAAGAGTTGATACTTCTGCCAGTAGCAGCATAGATCAAAGATCTCTCACCGCCCTGTGGGTATTTAGTCTTCATGACCTTAACTTCAATATTATCTTCGTTTTCTGTCTTTTCTCTGAGTAGCTTAATTGCTTCTGGCTTATTGTCCTCAATTGCAATAATGCCCTTTGCATGATCAAATAAAGATAAGGCAATTTTAAGACCCATAACCACATTGTCAGACTCCTGTAAGAGTCTTCTGTAGTCAGATGTAATATATGGTTCACACTCACATCCATTGACAATTATGTAGTCAATCTCATCCGGATTCTTAGGTGTGAGCTTTACATTAGTTGGGAAACCTGCACCACCCATACCTACAATACCTGCAGCTTTGATTCTGTCTCTGATTTCATCACGTGACAAATCCTCGAACTTCTTAGCTACATACTCAACTTCCTCGTACTTACCGTCATTCTCGATTACAATTGAATTACACTTTCCGCCTGTAGCGAGTGTTCTAGGTTCAATAGCCTTAACGGTACCTGACACGGATGCATGAATGTTAGCGGATACAAAACCACCAGCCTCAGCAATCAGCTGTCCAGCAAGTACATGATCACCTTTTGCAACTACAGGAACTGCAGGTGCGCCGATGTGCTGTGACAATGGATATACCATATCACCTTCAGGCATAAGTTCTACGATTGGCTTGTCCATTGAAAGCTCTTTACCCTCGTATGGATGAACTCCGCCCTTGAATGTACATTTACTCATGACATACTTCTCCTTATATTTTTTTCTATACAGATTTTATACCAAAACTAATCTAAAATCTACTTTTTTTTGCCTTTACTTTACTATATAATGGGAACTAGTTTGTTAAATGATTCACGGACAAACACTGGTTTTGGAGGTAATGTATGATTGAAAAGTCAGAAATAATCGAATCTAGCGAGTATTTAATCGATGTAAGTGGCAAGATATCTAGCATCTATAACAGCTACCTAGGCATAGAGTCTTGTTCTAAAGAAAATACAATCATGAATGAAGACCTATGTTTTTTTGATATAGAGACCAGCGGTTTATCAAGCGAAAAATCAAGAATATATCTTATCAGCTATCTTATTTTCAAGGACGGAGTCTGGACCCTCAGGCAGCTTTTAAGCCAATCCAGCCAAGATGAGTCAAATCTGATCAAGGGCTTTTTCTCAGACATCGCAAAGAAGCGCCTTTTAGTCCACTACAACGGCGATTCCTTTGATATTCCCTTCATTGTAAAGAGAGCCCTTAAGAATCAAATCGATTCAAAAAGCTTCGAAGCCATGGAAAGCCTTGACTTATATAAAGTTGTCAAAAGACACAAGTCTCTTTTCAAAAGTGAGAATCTAAAGCTTGTCAATCTGGAAAAAATATTTGGCTACATGAGAGATGACACTATGAGCGGCAAGGAGCTGATAAAGGTCTATCACGATTTTGAGAAACTTTCCAGCTTGCCCCTAAAGTCAATGGCCCTAGAGCACTCAAAAGAACTTCTCTTGCTTCACAACCACGATGACGTAGTGGCCCTACCCTACCTTGGTAACTTTGCCGCCTTTTTAAAGCTCAAGGGCTATATAAATGCCTATTTTGAAGGCCCTGCAAAATCCATAGACATAAGCCAAAATAAGGACTTTTTAGCTATCAACTTAAAAATAGATTACGACTTACCTTTTCCTCTCACCCTTGAAGATACTAAAAGGGGCCTGTCTTTAGTCCTCGATGACAAGCTAATCAGCCTCTCAATCCGAATCTTTAAGGCTGAGTATAAGCATTTCTTTGAGGATTATAAGAATTATTACTATCTGCCAGAGGAGGATTACGCCATATATAAGTCCCTCGGCGAATATGTAGACAAGAGCCGCAGGCAGCGGGCAAAAAAAGAAAATTGCTATATAAAAAAAGCCGGAAGATTCCTGCCTGCAAGCAGCAGCACAAATCTCCCAACTTTTAGAGAAAACTATAAATCATTTGACTGTATTGAACTAGACTCTGTCTTAGCCCATGAGGAAGTCTTAAAAGACTACCTTAAAAGCCAGATTAAGGACCTTATAGACAAACCCCTCTAGGCTTACTGACCCTACAAGCTTTATTGCAAGCCTTATTGCAAGCCTTACTTTAAACCTTTTTATAAAAGAAGAGGTCATCAAAGGTATAGCCCATTTCTTTATAATTCATAATCTGTTCAGTATTGCCGACAAAAAGAAAGGCGTCTTTTTTGAGGGAATCATTGAATTTCTTGTAAATAACCGCCTTTGCCTCCTCAGTGAAATAAATCATAACATTGCGGCAGACTATAAGATCACAGGAATCTGGATACCTGTCTTTGAGCAAATCAGCCTGTTTAAACTCAACACATTTCTTTACCTTGTCAGATATGGCATAAGTCCTGTCATCAATCTTTTCAAAATACTTGTCCTTGTACTCTTTAGGCAGGCCCTTGAGAGAGTTCTCCATATAGAGGCCAGCCTTAGCCTTAGACAAGACAGTATTGTCGATGTCTGTAGCAATAATCTTAATATTGGCATCTGGGACGTGGTTCATCATAACCATAGCCAGAGTATATGGCTCATCTCCTGTAGAACAAGCAGCACTCCATATCTTTAAGTTCTTGCCAAACCTGTCTATAAGTTCAGGAATTATCTTCTTATCAAGCGTATCCCACAAACTAGGATTTCTGTAAAACTCAGACACATTTATCGTGATAAAGTTGATAAATTCATTGAGCAAGTCCTTATCATCCTTCAAAGCCTTGCTGTATGGCTCAAAATCCTGATAGCCATGTCTGGCCATCAGGGATTCAATGCGCCTTTTCATCTGTCTTTCCTTGTACTGATTTAAATCTATGGTTGTAAGTTTAAGAATAAACTGTTTAAAATACTCGTAATCCATCTAAACACCTCACCTATTTATTATTATCTATTTTATCACAAAGCAAGCTTAAAGGCATAGTCTTTAAGGCATTTTTCTGTTACAATTATGGCAAATATTTCAAAGGAGTTTTGACATGGATGAAGATAAAATTATTGTCAGAAAGCTTATAGACCTTGCAAACAAGGCCTATAAATGCAATATTGTCACCTATTCTTCTTTTTTAAGCTTAAGCCAAATCTCCCTTTTTATGGCTCAAAAAAAGGATTTTGATTTTGTTGAATACAATCTTTACGGCGGAAGTCTCCAGTCTGAGAGAAAAATAATTGCCTTTAGGCCCTTTAATTCAGACTATCTAGAATATGAATACCCAATAGATATAATCAAAATAAGTCCTCTATCTCTCAAATACAGCGAAGTACTCAATCATCGAGACTATCTTGGCGCCATAATGAATTTAGGCATAGAAAGACAGACTATTGGAGATATCTATTGCCAGGAAAATGAGGCCTATGTGTGTGCTCTGTCAAAAATTTCTTCTTATCTTTTAGATAATCTTGACCAAATAAAACACACCCATATAAAGATGGAAATGCTTGAGCCAAACCAAGACAATTTCATTTCCTCTAAAACCGAGGAAATCGAGCTAATATCAGCAAGCCAGCGCGTCGATGCCATTGTTTCTGCTATCACAAAACTATCAAGGACTAAATCTATTGAACTCTTTAACCAAAAGAAAATATATGTCAATGACTCATCTTATGAGAATTACAGTCATCCCCTCAAAGAGGGAGATATACTGGTTATTCGAGGTTTTGGCAAGTATATATATCAAGGTTCAAATGCCCAGACAAGAAAAGGAAAAGCCTATATTAGGCTTATTCACTATATCTGATAAATCAATCAAATATTCAAATAAAAAAGGCCATCTTAAATCTTTTCTTTAACAGAACTCCGAGGCCATAAGCCAAAAGGCTCAAAGTAACTCCTGCAAATAATGATTGATTAAAGAATTCGTTCATCCTGCTTATTTTTCTCCCTCTTAATAATTATCTGCGAAACATGACCAGTAACTATCATTACTGTGATTGATGTGATTACTGTAATGATGCAAACCGGAATTAGCATGCTCTTTAAGACCCCCCATCCATTAACAAGGCCTACACCGGCTGGTATAAACATAATTGGCATAATTTCAATCATATATTTGCCAACTTCTTTAACCTGATTAAGCTTAATAAAACCAGTCATAAGTGCAATAAACATAATAATCATGCCGTAAATACTAGATGGAATTGGCAGTGGAAGCAAGTATTTGAGCAATTCGCCAATCATAGAAACAAGTAAGATAATAAGTAATTGTTTAATGTATTTCATATTTTCCTCTCATTACATTTAGATAATTTAAGCGCCATTCCTTGTTTTACCACTTTTATAAAATATTTCAATTATGATTTTATAAAAAATCTAATAAGACTAAAAAATAAAGGCTCCAGCCTTAGCTGGAGCCAAAATCTCTAAACTATTTAAAATAATACCAAATCAAAAAATAAGCTTATTAAACTGAGTAATTGACATTGTTTCCCTTCATAACATCGGCCTCGTATGCCTTCTGAGCCTTGCTGTAGGCATCATCTTTACTGTAGGCAATAGTAGATTTTGTGAGACCTCCGGCGACAAAGGATCTTCCGCACTCTGGACATATGGATGTCTTGAGAGAAACACTTGATCTGACTACCCTGCCACCTTTCTCTTCAGCCTCTTTGTAAGCATTGCTCACATGTTCATTCTCATGAGCCTTTACCTTTGCTGCTGAAGCTTCAGGGGATATGTGGGCTGCTGATTTAAATGAGACATTCTCATCTGAGCCATCCTGATACTTCCTGCTCGCACATGTAGCGCATTCTACAGCTCCTGTTCTCTTGAGTTCCCTAAGCTGGCCTGCAGGTATATCTGCAGTATCATTAGACCTAGCTGCCTGAATCATTTCATTCCTAGTCATAGGAGCTGAAATATTATATTGACTTATTCCATTAGATATACTTCCTATCATAATATGGCTCCTTTTCTAGCTTTTACAG
>Ga0326512_10000277_pt1 | contig 43628 bp, 64 predicted proteins | sample 1_2617_0518_D_FD_203652 | JGI IMG/M metagenome (GOLD analysis project Ga0326512, IMG submission 203652) | Bovine rumen microbial communities from UC Davis, California, United States - 1_2617_0518 | ecosystem: Host-associated > Mammals > Digestive system > Stomach > Rumen | place: USA...
TCGACACCCCGACCCAATGGGGATTGTATGAACCGGGAAAGTATTACCAACAACCCGCATCAATTGGCATTTCTCAATTTTACCCGGTTGCCCGTAACGGGTGGGGCAAAACGTCCATATGGTTTGCGTTTCCCGCTTTCGATTGGATAGCGGAGCAACAAGGCCGTGCGGCATTCACATTGCGTGATGCGTTCCCGTTGTCATCCGTTATTTCCGTTCTGTTGGGCCAAATCGCACCGGGTATCACGCACGGTCCGTCAACCGATTATTCGTCCTTCTTATATGGACAAACGAACCCGATTTCAGGCATTGCGCAAACTTTGATGATTACCCCGAAATCCAACATCATTTCGGCCGGATATGACCAACCCGCACAGAAAGCCCCGATAACCCTTAAATGGGTTTTGGATATGCTCCGGGATTGCTTCCGTTGTTATTGGTTCATAGACGATGCAAACCGATTCCGAATCGAACATATCCGGTATTTCATGAATGGCGGTTCATACTCCGGAACGCCTGTTGTCGGGGTTGATTTGACCCAACAAAAGATATCCAGAAACGGCAAGGAATGGGCCTTCGCCCGCAACCAATATGAATACGACAAACCGGATATGGCGGCACGTTATCAATTCGGATGGATGGATGATGTAACACAATTGTTCGAAGGTTACCCGATTGACATAGTTTCGAAGTATGTCAACCCGGATAACATCGAAAATATTGACGTTACGCAATTCACGTCCGACATTGATTTCGTGTTGTTGAATCCGAACGCAATTTCCAAAGATGGGTTTATCCTCATGGCGGGTCAAGATGACAATTATTTGACCGAACCCGAAGTCATGGAAGGGAGTGCGGGCGGTTCACGAATCTTCACTTTTGATTTTACGGCATTCATCGGTCGGACAATAACGATTCGGATTGCTTCCACCGTTGCGGGATTGACAGTCGGACAAACAGATTATTCGACTTACGAAATTATCGGAACGATTGATGCGGCCGAAACCGGGCAAACGTTCACTTATGTTGTGACACGTCCCCGACTTGCCGTTTGGGGTGCATCCGCAAATTTTGCCGTCAACCTTTCGGCAATTTACGGATTGTCATATAAATTGCCGTATGTCAATTTCCAGATTGACGGAACGGATTATCGGCTACAAAACGGATATGTGGCGTTCGCCTTCTTGCAACAATATTATGCATTCGATATGCCCGCCCGTCAATATTCCATCAATGGCGTTCCCGGTGTGGCTTTGGGTATAAAGAAACTGAAAAAACAAACCTTGCGTTTTCCGACATTGACCGACCCGAATTTGTACCGATTAATCAAAACAAATTTGGGCAACGGTGCAATCGAAAAATTATCCATAAATTTGTCAAGTCGGAACGCCAATGCAACTTTGAAGTATGATACCGAATAACAATCTTTCCGTTTTGCCATGGTACACGTCCATTGAGCAACAGAACGCCCGCAAATGGTGGGTTTATGGCCGTGTGTATCCCTTGTTCACGCAAGCGGGGTTCGTGCTTCCGTTCCAACTTATGATTCCCCATGTTGATGGGGGTTCGGTCACATCCGTTGCCCTTTTCAACGTTGCCGATGGGACATCTTCGGACGTGACTTCGAACATGACGGAATCCGGCATCCAGTACATCGAATTTGACGAATACGATGTAATCTTGTATCCCGGAAATTTCCCCGCATTCACGGGGCAAATGAACGGCCGATATTACCTTGAAATCGTGGCCAACGGGATAACCTACTATTCAGAAATTTATACGGTCGTTAACGATATTGAACCGTATTTGAAAATCGAATGGTGGGATGTCGAAGATTTTGTAATGGATGCCGGGCGCATTGTGTACAAATACGCCAATGGAACGCAATTCCGAAACGTCCTTTATTTGATGGCGGATATCGCAAAGCCGGAATACATCTTTGAGGAAGAAGGCGAAACCCGTGACGGATATTTTTTCCCGATTAAACAGATATCCGAAAAACGATACCGATTCGCCTTTCTGGCTTCCGAATATCTTTTGGACGTAATGCGATTTATCCGGATGGCGGATTTTGCCCAAATCACGAAAAACGGGCAAACTTATTCGTTGGATACGTTCTTGATTACTCCGGATTGGGAAGACAATGGCGATGTCGCATCCGTGGAAGCGGAATTCGACACCGCAACCGTTGCAAAGAAAATCGGCCGTGGTTATGTCATCCCATCGGGCGGAAGTTACAATGATGATTATAACAATGATTACGATAACACTTTAAACAATTAGATATGGCAAATTATGCGACTTTGAAAGCCGCAATACAGGCGGCAATATATGAAAACGGTAACAATGAAATTACCGGAACCGCATTGCAACAATCGTTGTTGTCAATGATTTCTTCTTTGGGCGATGGATACCAATTTATGGGTATTGCGACCCCTTCCACCAACCCCGGAACCCCGGATGAAAATGTGTTCTATCTGGCATCTACGGCCGGAACTTACACCAACTTTGGCGGATTGGTTCTTGCCGATGGGGAAATAGCCCTTTTGACATATGATGGAACATGGGTCAAGGAATTAACCGGGGCCGCATCGAATGAACAAATTTCTCCAGCAATCCAAAAAATAAATGATGTTAACGCATCCTTGTTGATAACAACAAATTCCGAATCGGTAGAGACAAAAACACCCAACGGATATTGGGGGAACAATGGACTTTATTACAATTCCGAAAATTATAGGACTACTATCCCGATTCCAGTATCTTATGGGGATACAATATTTGTAAGAGCGGCTACGGCTATCGGAATTGTGGTCAAGGTCAATGAAGATGGGTCTTTTATGGAGTTGTTGCAGATAGGCGAAGCGGAAATCAAAGATTATTACGTCAATATAGAATTTGATGGGTATGTTACAATATCTTATCGTAATGTGGACGGCCCTTTATATCGAATTATAAAGAATGGGGCAATTACTACAATAGGCGATTTTCTAAATCTTGGATGGCGGAATGTTGTCCCGATAGCGCAAACAACCAATGGATATTGGGGGAATAATGGCACATTTTATCCGTCAAATACTTACCGGACATCACTTCCTGTAAGGGTCGCTAATGGCGATAAAATAAAGATTACGGCAAGGGGTGCGGTATCAATGATTACTAAAGTTAATTTCGATGGCACGTTTATATCAACTTTGTTGACCGGAACGAACACATACGAACAACATGATGTCATCGTTGATTTTGATGGTTATGTAGTATTTTGTTGGCATCAACAATATGGCATCATTGTAAATATCATGTCAACCAAATTAGCCACTTCCGAAAATTTGCAACAATTGCGGGGCATATCATGGGGGGCAATGGGAGATAGTTTAACGGATGCCGCCACATTGTCCGGACAATCGGATAAGCGCAATTATGTTGATTTAATAATTGAACAAACTGGCGTGCAATGTATCAATTATGGCGTTTCCGGTAGCGGTTATAAAAGATTAGAAGATGCGGATAAGGCTTTTTATCAAAAGGCTTTGACAATTAGCCCGAATTGTGATGTTGTGACAATTTTTGGAAGTGGCAATGACCAACAATGGGCAAGTATTGCAGAAGTCGGGAATGCTACTGATACGGGAACAGATACTCTTTGTGGATGCATCAACACTACAATTGACAATCTACTTACGATTAATCCTTTATTCCGAATTGGCCTTATAACACCGACCCCGTGGCGTGGCTATCCGCCTTCCAGCACATCGGCTACCTGGATGGCTCGGTATTCGGAAAAAATCGTGGAGATTGCCAATCTTCGTGGGCTGCCCTACCTTGACCTCTACCACAAGAGCAATCTTCGCCCCTGGGATGATTCAGTGCTTTCTGCCCTCTATATTGACAATACGCACCCTAATACGGAGGGACACAAAAGAATTGCATCTATGGTAAAGGCATTTCTGATTGAAATAGCGGGATAAAAAACCCCTAATTGATTGACTTATGATTAAGCAATTAACCATATACCCGGCAAAGATATTGGCCGGAATCCTTGCCGGGTTCCTTTCGGTGTTCGTTGAAAACCTGTTGCCGTTGTTCATAACGGTAACGGTATTCGAATTGGTTGATTTGGCGAATGATTATATGGACACCTATAATGGCGGCTTCATCCAATCCCAAATATCTTCGGATAGTCATTATTCCGCACCCGCATACCAAACAATGGGAAGAATTATGGAGAAGGCAATTTCGGATGTGATGATAGCAAATCCGGCTGATTTTAAATACATTCAGTTTGCGACATCATAATTTTCCATGTCATGTCAGACACATTAACATTAATATTGACCAATGCCATTTCCGTATTTGCCGGGGGTGGCATATGGTCATGGTTCATCAAAAGGGAAGATAAGCGGAAAACCCCTTACGATATGTTCCGGGACCTGTTGGCCGAACAAAAAAAGTTTTACGAAGAACGGAATGCGGATTATGAACGTGAAAAGTTGGATTCGGCCGAAAAATCATCCGTCATCATGCAATCCCATTTTTGTAAACACAAGTATTCCGACCCGAACATCGTTTGCCCTGTTGACACGGCCAATGACGAACGTTTGAAAAAGCGTTGTGACCGAGTCGGATATTGTCCCATCAAAAACGAAGAAACATGATAACGGCAAAGTATTTCAGCGAATCGGAATTCCGGAAATGCACCCCGTCATGCTCCTTGCAAGACATGAACGCCCGGTTAATGGGAAAACTTGATTATGCACGTGAATTGGCCGGGATACCCTTTGTTTTGAACAGTGCGTTTCGTCCGGTCGCATGGGAACTTTCGAAGGACCGTCCGGGGACATCCAGTCATTGCAAGGGCCTGGCGGTTGATATCCGGTGTTGGTCGGATGCGAACCGATACAAGATAATAACGGCCTTGATGCGGGCGGGATTCTCCCGAATCGGTATCGGCAACGGATACATCCATGCGGACATTGACGAAGGGAAAACACAAGATGTGATATGGACTTATTATTGAAAAGGATAATTGCGATTGCCGTATGTGTGGCGGTCGCAATTGCCGTTTGTCTGGTGGTTGACGGCAAAATGGAAAGATTACGTTCCGAATTGGAAAGATACAGGACGAACACGGAAACTTTGATGTCGGAAGCGGAAACGTTCCGGGTCCGTGATTCGCTGAATGCGGCAAAGGTCGGGGCGTTGGAACTTACCTTGAAAGAGTTCCGCCAATATAGGGCGGAGGATGCCGCCTTGATAAAATCGTTGAAGGCCCGCAACCATGATTTGGCGGCAATCAATTCGGCCCAATCGCAAACGATAATCGAATTGTCTTCCGTCCCCCGTGATACCGTCATCGTCCGGGATTCGGTCAAGGTTCCGGCAAGGGCCGTTCATTGTGGGGACAGATGGTTTGATTTTGACGGAGTCATTACCGATGATTCGTTTTCGGGGACGTTGCGCAACCGGGATTCCCTGTTGTTGGCGGAAACGGTCCGATACGGGCGTTTTCTCTGGTGGCGGACGAAAAAGGTAAAGGAACGGGAATTGTCGGTCCTGTCTAAAAATCCTCATACGGAAATAATCGGGACGGAATATGTTTTGATTAAGAAATGATGTATTTTTGTGGTGTACTTTTTTTCATATGAATGTGGTTTTATGGTTTGGAATGTCCCGTGTTGTGAAATACGGGGCATTTTTTGTGTCGTGCCCGATTTTGCACAGAAACGCCCCTTAAATCGCATTTCTCCGGTCGGGTGGTATAACTTATCATCTTTTCCCCGAAAGCCCGTCAAATCGAAAAATCGGGAAAATTAACTTGAATTGAAGAAATTTTATAAAAAATTAAAGAAAAAATTTGTGGGGAAAAGAAAAATACCTATATTTGCATCGGGTTAAGGTTAACCCAACGCCCCCGGGGCGGTTCCCGGGCCAAAATTTCAAACATATGGCAACGTTAAAGTACACATCAAAGGAAATCAATTTCGAATTCAAGATTAAAGTTTCCGGCATTTTCGAAGGCGCAAAGGTCAACACACTTGCTGGTGTTTCTGGATTCCTTCGCATGGTCAATGATATTGAACTTTGCAATAGGCTTCTTGACAGGGCGTTCGCTTCCATGACGGATTCATGCATTTGCAAACTTAGGCGTGGCCTTAAAATTTCCTTCTATCGTTCATAATCTTAAATCCCCGATACCATGCAAACAATTGGATTCGCAAGTAAGTTCTATACATTGTGGGAAACATCCCGTGATGTTTTCGTTGATGCTTCCGGCCGCAAGGGCGTTCGCTTTTGCGCAACCTTCATCAAGAACATTTCGATGAATGAAGAAACGGCCCGTGCCAAATATCCCAATGCCCCCGTTGACCTTACGTTATGCGGGCATTCCTCATGGACCCGTACCGAATGGGACCCGGTCCCCGATGACGTGTTCCCATGCGGCAAATACAGGGGCGAAGCCATTGCCGATTGTACCGATTACCCATATATGTTTTGGGCGGTTGATTCTTATATGTTGACGGATGACAGAAGGCGTGAAATCGCAATTTCGGCCCTTATCAAATCCGGCCTTTATGCGATGTATGACGGACAGATTATGCCGATGGAACGTGTGAATGAAATGATGGCAAAGGATGCCGCCCGTGATGAAATTTCAGCCCGAATTGACATGGAAGGTTCATTCGACATCGTGAACGTTTCGAACATCTTCGATGACTCCCAATATGACGGATTCGGCTTTCTGTCAAGAACTGAAATGGCAAACGTTGTGTTACTCTGGAATCGTTCCGACATCCAGATGTTTTATTACAACAATTGCGAATATTATTTGCCGATTGTCGGTGGGAAGGCAAAGCGCATCAAGGGCAAGAAATTGCACATCGAATCCGATTCATACAAGATTGAGGATGGCAAATTGTTCGTTAATGTGAAATCAATATCAATCGTAAAATAGTAATCCGGGGGCGAAAGCCCCCACAAAATCACAATTCATCATGAACACATCAATTGAAGGAACTCCAATCATGCCGGAAAGGGATTCGGATTATTGGGATGAACAGAAAGAATTTTTCAAACGTTACGAATAATGATTACGCAAGTTGAAGACACCCCCAACGGATATATCGTTGGGGCGTTCATTTATGATGAACAGGGAAACGGACATTGGCACAGATTGCGCAACTTCGGAGAAAGGCAAGGCGATGCAATCGAATTTCGGGAATGGGATTTGCCGAAAATGACCTTGCCGGAAATCAAGGCTTTTGCAAGGACGTTCCGATTGGATGTTACGTATATTCGCAAAGGATTCAAAAATTATAGACCATGCCGATAAAAAAGACTTTGGAAAGCCAATACCGGGAAATCCTTTCGGGATGCGGGAAAAGGCTTGAAGATTGCAAGGTGTTTGCGTTCCGGTTCGATGACCCGTCCGGGCCGGAACGATTCCACTTCCGTTTGATGGGACGTGTTGCGTATCATCTTTTCGATTGTGTCGGAACGTTGGCAATCGTCATCACGGAGGACGAACAGAACATGACGGAAATTGCCGCATCCATGGGCGGTATCAAACAAAATTCGAACGTATGGAAGAAAATATGATAATCCGGGAATTGAAGGCGGTTGCCGAACTGGATTGGCTGAATGAAGAACAGGCATCATATTATCGGGAGCGGGCCGAAAGGGCTTACCCGGTGCAATGCGTACCGATGGCGGAAGTATTCACGCCCGAACAAATGTCATTTATCCGGATGCATTACAGGGCAAGGCGGAACGGATGTTGGCAAAACGCATCACGTCTGGTTGATTTGATTTGCTGCAATCCGTTATATTTCCATGAGAAAGCGAAATACATTGAAGGGTTCGTCCGTTCGGCCGGATTGCTTGCGATTGACCATGCTTTCGTTCGGGTCGGGGACAAATACATTGACCCGACCTTCGAAAGGGCGTTACGTCTGGATGTCCGGAAAGAAGATTATGTCGCATTGCGGGAATTCTCCTTCCGGGAAAAGAACGAATTGCAATGGGAATCGGGTTATTATGGGGAATTGTATCTTTTTGATTGGGCGAAAAAACAGAAGGAGCGACAAAAAAACCGTCCCCGGCATTGAACCGGGAACGGGCCTTTGGAAATCGGGAGCGATACGATGGTAAAAGACAACGCAAAGATAGGGATTTCGGGGAATCTTTCCGAAATCCTTATTTCTTTTTGGGTTGCGGTGTTTTTTCACGATAACCGGATGCGTAAATCGCCCGGCCTTGCGCTTCCGCTTGTGCTTTTGTGGGATAAACTTTGCCGGATTGGCCCCATTGATAGCCGCCCGGAACCTTCCTAACTGGCATAATGACGAAATTTTATTGGTTACGGGGTCAAATATAGCCAAAAACCCCGAATTTGGCCGGAAATGCCCCTTAAATCGTCTTTCGTGGGTCAAGTGGTACAATTTATCGTCCTTGCGGAGAAAGCCCGCCACAATCAAAATTCCGTGAAAATAACTTTTTTCGCTCCGAAAGTGCAAAAAATTAAAAAAAATCTTTGTGGATTAAAAATAAAGTATTAATTTTGCCATCGGATTTAAGGTTGAATCCAGCGGGGCGGGCCGTTTCCCGTCAAATAAAACTCAAACATCAAATCATGGCACAGAAGGTTTATAAAGTCATCGTTTTCGTTGGTCGGAAACGCAACGTAATTTTCGAATCCAAAGCATTCGACCCGACCGATGGTCATTCGGATTGGGCCGCATTCAAAGAAGCGGCACAGGCACGGAAGCAATATTGGGGCGAAGGGCGTGTCGAAATTTCCCTTTACACCAAAAAATCCTAAGTTATTAACAAGGGGCGGGCAACCGCCCCATAAACACACAAAATCATGTATACAATTTACTGCAAGGAGTGGAACAAGGAATATACGATGGAATTTCAAACCCTTGAAGAAGCGCAAAAAGAATGGGACAGGATTTGCTCCGACAAACACGCATTGAAGGCCGATGGCGGCAAGAATGTGACATTGTCTTATCCCGAATTAGGGTGGGAATCGAATCTTTATGCGAAAAGGTCTTATCAAGCCTGTTGGATTTGGTAATAACAATTCCGGGGCGGGAAACCGCCCCATAAACACGACCACACATGGAAACAAAGTACATCTACGAAATTTGGGGATATCTGGATGCTGAAAACCCCGAATCCCCCGAAATCCGGGAAACCGCTTGTCGAAAGGCCGAAGCAATCAAGGAAGGCAAACGCATGAGTAAGGAATACCCCCTTGTGGAGGTAAACCGGATTGAAGTTGATGAAAACGAAAACATCGTGTCCGATGCGGAGTGCCCGCAAGCGATGTGGAAGAACGGAAAGAGAATTTAACAACCGGGGCGGGATTCCCGCCCCACAATCCCAAAACCCATGAAAGTAAGAACCAAACATCCCGTCACGGGAAAAGTGAAAATCGTTGAAATGACGGAAGATGAATATAGGGCGAACAAGATTCTTGACCCCATCGGAACGTTCCGTGTTCCAGATACGGCAATCGTTGATGAAGAAGGATGCATCCGTTACACGATGTCATCGGAGCGATTGAACAAGTTATACAAGGATTTCGAAGAGTTTGTTGCCGATTGTCCGCAACAGGAATACAACGACAACAAAGAAGCCATCATCAAGGTTTTCACGTTGCTTCATAAGCACATCAACATTTCGATTCAATAATTTGCCCCGTCACGGAATGTGGCGGGATTTTTATATCTTCGCATTGCATATTCAAATAATGAACTGGTTATTCTGTAGAAGGGCGTTCCGTTGTGAAATGGGATGCCCTTTCCATATATGCCCCGATTTTGCGTTTCCTTGCGTTTTGACGGGCTTTCGCTGAAAAGTTGATACATTTATCATCTTTCGCCCGAAATGCCGTTAAAACGAAAATTCGCCCAAAATAACCGACTGGATGCCGCCATCGAAAGAAAATTAAAGAAATTAAAAAAAATCTTTGTTTATTCAAAACTAATACCTATATTTGCATCCGGATTCAATATTGAATCCAACGCATCCGGGCGGTTCCGGACCAAAAACGACAACATCATGACAAGACAGATTTTCAACCAGATTGCAAAGGCACGTTTCGAAGGGATTGTCGGAATTCCCGTTGAAGTTTCCTTGATTAACGCAAAAGAAGGCATCTTCGTTTCAGTCATTGCGGAAGGGAACAAGGTCAACGAACTGTCCGTCCTGCCGAACCTCAATGGCGAAATCGAATTCGATGAAGAGTTGAACGAAACTTTCGCATACGTCCAATTATCATAATAACCCGGCCCCCATCCGGGGGTCACAAACATTTCAAACCATGGCACGTTATAGTTTTACATCTTATTGTGACGAAAGGATTGGCGAAAGAAGGATTTCGCCCGAATACAAAAACGCATCGGATGCGATGGATGCCGCAATGGGCGAAGCGCATTTCTGGATGTTGCTTCATAAAGACCCGATTTTGCTTTCAACGGGCAACGGGTTCACAGTTACATATTTCGAAGGCGGCAAAACGCATAAATGGGTTTATACTATTGAGGGATGAAAAAGAAAATTGAAACAACGGATTATGGGGTTTTCTCCGGGGCACAGGTTCCCGGATTCCCCATCGAACATCGGGGAAAATATTATACCCGCCAAATTAGGGCCGAAAGGGCCTTCCAGAACGAAAAAAAGGTGTTGCGGGGGATGCGGGTTATATATTGTGAATTGGTAAAAAGATATCGTTACACGGACGGAACACAACACGTCATAAAATTACAAGGATATGGAAAAGATTAAAACTTACCTTCGGGAGAATTGGCCCGTATGCGTTTTGGGGCTTATCTGGTGCGTTGCATTTGTATACTTTTACATTTAGACATCATGCATTTCGAAGATTCAAACAACAAGATATCCCCCTTTGCGGAGGACTTGTGCCAAAGGTTGATTGATGCCGGGTTGCTGGAGGATGACCCGAAATATTACGGAAGTCAAATTATTGATTGGTTCGGCCCCGACCAAACGCAACCGATGGCGGAATATCTGGATATCGCCCCGGAGAACCTTTCGGAATTCGTGGAATTGTATATGATGGGGGAAGGGAATTGCCCGTTATGCGGTGGTGAATTGAAATTTTGCGAAACGGAAGGATACGAATATGGCGGAAGTGATGACATTCCCCCGGAATGGATTGTTACGAATTATGTTTACAAATGCGTCAATTGTGGCGAAATAATTAAAACTGAAGAAGAGTTATGAAAATTAGGATTGAACAAGCGATTGCCCGTGCGAAGGACAACGGAAAAAAGATTTACAAAAAGGACATTGCCGCCCGCCTTTGGCCGGAATCCGTCCCCATTGCACAACAAATCAACATGACGAATCTTTGTACGGGCGTGACAACAAGGATTGCCCCGGAATGGGTCGTAATCATTTGCGAAATGACCGGATGTTCGGCCGATTTCCTGTTCGGTATGTCAAACGATTAATTTTGGAGGATATGAAACACGTAAATTTGTTTTGGGCCATCATTTGGGCCGTTCTCTTCATCCTTGCGTTTGTCGGGATGTTCTGGAATCCGGCCCACTTCATCACGGCCATAATTTGTGCGGGCTTTTGTGCGGCCTTCATAGCGGATTACATAAAGGAAAAGAAATTGGATTAACACCATAAAAATTGCGATACAATGGAAAAGACATTACAAAAATGCGATGAATTCATCGCCAAAGGGGAATCCGCCCCGGCTCCGGAACAGGAAACAACGGAAGTTGCGCCCGGCATGACCGTTGAACAAATAACGGCATTGTTCTTTGATGCGGACGCATTGCGTGAACCGTCATACAAGGTTTATCAATTGAACACGGAAGGACATCGTTATTATTACCGATTCGATGAAAAGGGAATGCCCGTATTCTTCCCGTCCGTCACAACTCTTTTGAAACAAGTTCTTCCGACCCCGCCCGCCCTCATTGACTGGATGATTGCCAACGGGAAGGATGGTGCGACCGAAAAAAGGGATTTGGCGGCTTCATACGGAACGTTCATGCACATTCAGTTTGAACGCCTGTTGATTGCACGCAAATACGATTTCGATGAATGCCCGGCCGCATTGCTGGAATTCATGGAAAAGAACAATTTGCCGGAAAAGTTCTTCGGGGACTCCTTGCCGAAAATCCGGAAGGACGTTTGCGCATTCGCCCAATTTGTCAAGGATTACAGGGTGCGCCCGATGGCAATTGAAATTGGGTTGGTTCATCCGACTTGCCATTATGCCGGATGCATTGATTTGCCATGCCGGATGACGGACCCGAAGACGGGCGAAGAGTTTGCCGCCATCGTTGATTTCAAGTCGGGCCGGAAGGGCTTTTTCGAAGAACACGAATTGCAATTGCATCTTTACAAAGCGATGTGGAACGCCAACTTTCCGGATGCCCCCGTTACCCGTGTTTTCAACTTCGCCCCGAAGGACTGGAGGAAAAAACCGACATACAATCTAAAGGACCAGACAGATAGCCCGAATGCCCAAAAATTGCCGCATCTGTTGGCGTTGGCCGCCATTGAGGATGACAAACGGGACAATACGTTGACCATCGTTCACGGGGTTATTGATTTGGACAAAGGGGATATCATGGATAACGTGACATCATGCACCCTTGCCGAACTCATAAAGTCGAAGAAAGGCCCGAAGGATGCCCCCGGCACGGAAACAAAGGATAATGGCACGGAAACGCCCCGAAAACGCACGAAAAGGGCCACAAATCGCACGAAAGACGATGAAACGATAAATTCCCCGTCCGAAGACCAAAAGCCCGCCACAAGCGAAATTCCGGAAAAATTACCGTGGGAACAGGATATGGCCAAAGGAGCCGGAATTGAGGTTGCAAAAATGGTTGCGAGGTTAAAGAAAAATGCATACCATGAACCAATACAGGATAAAAAACCCGTTAACGTTGATTCCGAAACAAAAGCGCTTGAAGAATTGGAAAGGGTCGCACGGGAAAATTTGTTGAACTTTGAAATGGAATTGTAAAATGACGGTAGAAGATTTGAAAATCGGTTCGCCCGTGTACCGGGCAAATCTTGATGCGATAGAAATTGCCAAAGTAAAATATCTTGAATTAAAGGATGGCGGAATTAGGGTTGGCCTGGATGATTATTTGATGGGGGTTTTCCCAATCAATGAAACCGTCTTGAAATTCAATGAATATTCCCGGGAATGGTATATTGATTTAGAAGTCGCAAAAACCGCCCAAAGCATGGCACGTTTCGAACACATTTTAAGATTGTATGAGAAAATGACAAATGCGCAATCGGAATTTGTCGAAGCATACAAGAAATATGCATTTATGGAACCTTCAGAACCAAAATAATTGTAAAATGGGAGGAAGAATATATCGCCCCGAACAGGGCGTGACAATGGAATTGCCCGAAGTCGGGCGGCTCCATATCGGGAAAAAACAGATGGGAAGCAACGGAAAGGAATTCCCCGTGTCGGTTGATTATTTCATCCCGTCTGGAAAGTATGCGGATTTGTTCGTTACCGCATTGGGGGAAAAGCCTTCGACAATACAAGTGATTTTCCCTTCCGATAATCCGGAATTGGTATGCAACGAACGTTTCACGTATCGTGACAATTCCGGTGCGTTGGTTGCCCGTGGCGATGGAAGGATTTTCGAAATATGGGATGGGAAAAAATATGCCCCTTATTCCGTGGACAAAATCCCGGATATCATGGAACAAGTGACGAAGAACGTTCCGACCAAACGTGGGTCGGACAATTGGGATGTTGAATTGACATTGCGATTCATCATCCCTGCAATCCGGGGCGTTGTCGGGGTCTGGTGTTTAAATACGAAGGGAAAAGCATCCAGCATCAACAATCTTCGAAATTCGTTCGATTCAGTGCAAGCGATGCGGGGAACGATAACCACATCCGTATTTGATTTGTCGGTACATTTCCACAAGTCGAACAAGCCCGGCCAAAACTCCCGATATCCCGTTTTGGGGATGGTCTGTAATGATAACCGCATCGGGGAAATTCGGGATTTGCTGAAACCGGATACATCCATGAAAAATTTGTTATTGCCGGAAAAGGTATGAAAACATCGGAAGAAATCGTTGCCGAAATTAAATGGCGTTTGGCAATCATCCATGACCAATTAATCGGACAAAGTCCGGAAGACATGGAACGACATTGGAAGTTGATGTCAGCGCAAGACACTTTGAAAGGGCTATTGGAATTTATTGAAAAATAGTTACCTTTGTGGCGAATTGACAATGGCGGTTGTCAAGATGGAAATTTAAAGCCCGGCAAAGTAGATGACAAACCGCCATTTGTTGTTGAAATGTCGGGCGTTTTGTTTATTATGAATTATCGCAAATTGTACGCAAAACATTATGGCATCAAGATTCCTCCGGAATATGATATCCATCATATAGATTTCGACCGGAATAACAATAACATTGAAAATCTTTTATTGTTGCCAAAAAAGTTGCATCGAAAATTGCATCATGTCCGGAACACGTCTTGTGTAAATCTTGACAGGTTTTTTGATTTTCAAGGAATAGCGGCACAACGCCCCATGGATTACGAAAGACGATGTATAAATGCCGCATTGGATGTTTACGATGAATTACAAATTTGGTCGTGTCGCAAGAATTTCGAAGATATTATGGGGCAAGGAAATTGGATTGGGGATTTTAACTATAATTTTTTGCGTGATGGAAACAAGAAAATTTAAAAAGCATAATCATATAACCGTTCCCGGATTTGCGGTCGTTGAATTGGGTTTATCTGGAAATGAATTGTTGTGTTATTCGTTGATATTAGGATTCACGCAAGACGGGGAATCGGAATTTTACGGGTCTTTGAATTATGTTTCATCGGCATTGAATGTCACAAGACAGAATGCAAAAAAAATAATTGACCGATTGATTGCCCGTGGCTTTATCGAAAAACGGGAAATCTTTTATTCTGGAGTCAAGTTTTGCCATTACATTGCAAGAGTCCCAAACAATAACGGTGTTGCCGAAATAGCAACGGGGTGTTGCCGAAATAGCAACGGGGGTGTTGCCGAAATAGCAACGAATAATACTGATAGAAACATAAATAATAAAGATAATGATAAAGAAAACGCACTTTTTTCGCCCGCAACAATAGAAGCCATTACCCCGGAGGGGGAAAAGGAAAGAAAAGTTGCGCAAAAAGAAAGGAAGACGGCCGAACCGCTATGCCTGTTTGAAAACTCCAGATACAATGATATCGAATTGTTCAAGGCATCATTTGAGGGTCCCGAATTTGCCGATGTGGATTTGGATTATTACTTTCATTCGGTGGCGGATTGGTCATCAAGCAAAGGCGCAAAAAAACGTGATTGGATAGCGACCGCCCGAAACTTTATGCGGGGGGACATGGAAAAAGGAAAGTTGCACCGCAAACCGCAAATGGGGGTCGAAGGTATGATGGACCCGGACGAAATCGCTTATTTAAAAATGGGTTGGGATGGATTCGGAAAATAATAAATTGATGCTATTTCCCCATGAACGGGAAATCGTTTCCGCAAAAACGGAAAGGAACTTCGGGTCCTTCGTTCCGGGGGAACTTATGCCTGAAATGCGCCCCGTTTTGCGGATGACGGCAAGGGATGTCGGATTGAGGGTCGAAGACCGGGAATGGCCTTACATCGTTACCCGCATTTCGGAATTGTTGATAAGGTATTATCCCAATCTTACGATAAAGGATTTCCGCATGGCGTTTGAAATGTGCGTTGCCGGATTGCTGGATGATTACTTGCCCAAAGGGCGTGACGGGATGCCGGACCGGAACCATTACCAACTATTCAATGCGGATTACGTTTGCAAGGTTTTGAACGCATACCGTTTTTGTCGGGCAGAAGCACTCCGGAAGGCCGAACAGGCAAAACCGAAGGAGGAAGAAGCCCCGATTGACGAAAACTTGAAACGGGAATATCATAACGCCATCCGGAAAGAATTGATTGCCGTTTTTGAGCAATACAAATTGACCCATGTTTTGAACGCATCCCCAATCGGGGAAATGTTGTATTATAACATTCTGGCGGAATTGGGGTTCGCTGAATCAATCGAAATCACGATTTCCGACCAAACCCGCATTTGGCAACATACGTTGAATTATTATTCCAAACGTGGGATGATGGGCGATGTTCAAAGGCTGAAGGCCAACGGAACGGATGACCCGGAATTGGCGCACGGTGCATTCACATTCGCAAGGCGGAGGGCGTTGACGGAAGCATTTGACAGGATGATTGAAAAAGGAATTGACTTGAAAGATTACATAACGTTTGAAGATGGAAACAATAAAAATCAATTGCGTTATCGGGATTGACCCCGGAGCCAATGGCGGGATTGCGGTATATCAACCCGGATACAATGTCAAAGTTTATAAGATGCCGAAAGACATTGCGGATTTGCGGGACTTGTTGATGTATTATGCCGGAATCGCAAAACCAATCGTATTTTTGGAAAAATTGTCAGTCCGGCCGGATGACATCCAGATTGATTCCGGCAACAAGGCCGCCAACATGGGAAAGTTGTTCCGAATCCAAAATATGATGGCGAATTATGAACATCTGAAAGCCTTGATTGAGGTTGCCGAAATTCCATATGTGATGGTACATCCGGCATCATGGCAAAGCAAATTGAAATTGCGTTTGCACGGTCAACATGAAGAGAAGGCCGACCGCAAAAGGCGTTTCAAGGAAGTTGCCGCAAAACTTTATCCGGGCGTTAATGTGACGTTGTGGAATTCGGATGCCCTGTTGATAATGCATTTCGGGCGTTGGGCTTTGGTCAATGACCAAAAGTGGGTAAAGGCGAATTTGCCGCAAAGGGAACATGACAAATTGTTTTGATATGGAAAAGAAATTGTTGACTATAACGGAGGAAGTTAAGGAAGGCAAAATCGTTAATGTTCATGTGGATTTTGCTAATAGTGCCATCCCGGCTATTTATTGGGTATTGCGGAGAATGGCCAAAAGGGATGATGTAATGGGAAGGGCCTTGCGTTCGTTGACGGATGAGGAATACCCGGAAGAGTTCATAAAATGGACAAAGGATTTTGCGGAAATATGAAGAATCTTTGCTTGACTTGTTTTTGGCATATGCAAGGCAAATGCCGGGCGCAAAAGGGCGATTTTTGCCCCATCATTCGTCAAAACTTTTGAATTTGCACAGAAACGCCCCTTAAATCGCACGAAAAATGAAAGATGACAAATTACCCGTCTTTGCGGAGAAAGCCCCGCAAATCGAAAATTTGGCAAAAATAACTCCCGAACAGGCGGCCCAATACGTGAAATTCGTTGCGGAGTTGCGGAAGGTGCAAAACCGATGGTTCCGGTTGCGTGACTTTGCGGCATTGGAGCTGTCCCGCCAGATGGAAAGGGAATTGGATTCGCTGAATGAACAATTGTTGACCCCGAATTTGTTTAACGTATGACAGAAAGAATTTGTGCCCGTTGCCGCCATTACCGGACATGGCCCGGAAGGAATGAGGAAGGGCAAATCATTCAAAACGGATATTGCCATGCATCCAGAAATTATGCATCAAAGGCCCCGGAAGATTCATGCAGACGATTCCGGGTTCGGGAAGATTTGGCCGGGCAATGAAAAAAAATAAGAAAAATTGTTTGTATTTAAAAAATAATCCTTATATTTGTCCCCGGAATGATGAACGTTCCAACGCCCCCGAAGCGGTTTTCGGGACAAAATGACAAGGTTATGAAATACAATTACACATTCGAAGAAGTTTCAAAGATTTTCGCACAGGTTGCAAAAATTGAAGTGAAGGCCAATGCCGTAATCGAAGCGGAAGAAAATTATAATAAGGCACAATCGGAATACGTTGATGGCGGATTTCAACTTGTTGCCGGGGCTGAAATGTCGAAGGCATATGATATCATGTCAAAGGCCCGCAAAGCATATCATAAGGCGTTGAATGATTTTGTTGTGGTAAACGAATTTTCGAATGACGATTACAGGGAAGACTATATTATCGCAAACAAACAACGTGATTGGAGTATTGAAGGCATGGTTTATTCTGTAAAGGAATGGGCAATTAGGGCTTCTCAAAAGATTAGATTTTGATAATAATTGAAACGTGGTGTAAGGGTCAACACTTCGGATTTTGGTTCCGACAATCCCCGTTCGAATCGGGGCGTTTCAACCACCTTTTCAACTTCGAAGCCATATATAGTATAGTTTGAAATGAATTGCACCGGGGACGTTGGGAAGCGTGGACCGGGCAAAAATGGCCCTTTGACGAAATGGCATACGTGGCGCACTCAAAATGCGTTCCCGCAAGGGGTCCGGGTTCGACTCCCGGAAGGGCCACACCTTCATAAAGTACATTTGATTGCAAGCCGGGGGCGGAACGTTGGGAAACGTGAAAGCCCCAAACATGGTCCAAATGGGTATCGGGGGTTCGACTCCCCCATGGGCCGCCAGCGGGCCGGGCCGATTCCCGGAAACATAAAACAAGCGATACGATATGTATATTAAAAAACTACAACTTTCAAACTTTCAAGTCATCGAAAAGTTTGATGCCGATTTCTCCGGGAGCGTATATTTCGTTACCGGGGATAACGAATTGGGCAAATCAACTTTGTTGAAAGCCATTGGCGCATTGTTGACCGGGAATCGGGATGATGTCTTGCGCAATGGGGCTTCGAAGGGCTTTGCAAAAATGGTCATCGGGGATGATGGGGAAGAATATGACGTGCAATTGTCATTCACAGAATCAAACCCCCGTGGAACTCTTACCATCAAACAGGCGGCAACGGGAATGCTTACGAACAACGTTTCCATGTTGTCGAAGATTTTCGGGTATCAAGACTTTGATGCGGTCGAATTCTCCAGATGGTCGGAAACGGCCGAAGGACGGAGGAAGCAAATTGCGGTCGTGAAAGGTCTGTTGCCGGAAAAGGTCCGTGAAAGGATAGATGCCATTGATGACAAAGTGGCGGCATTGAAGGCTGAAAGAACGGGAATCAATCGTGATGTCAAGACCTTTGCCGGATTCGTGGAAACCATCGGGAAGCAACTTGCACCGGGCGATGTTGACAGATACGCAACCCCCGTGGACGTGTCCGACCTCATGGCAAAGCAACAGACCAACGCACAATTAATCGAAAAGGCGAAGACGGTTCGTGCGGCCCTTGCGCAAAGGACCGAACAATTGGCCGCAATTCCCGGTCGCATTGATGCGGAAAAGAAGAAAGCGGAAGCCGCCATGAAGGAATGTTCCGACATGGTCGAAGCCGCCCGCCTTGCGTTGGAGAAAGCGGAAGCCGATGCCGCAAGCCGGACGGAAGCGATTATGGAAGGAATGGAAAAGGCCATTGCCGAAATCAACAAGGAGAAGGCCGATTTCGAAATGAGAAAGGCCAATGCCGAATCATGGTTGGCGAAGTACGAACAGAACAACCCCGAAAAGACCGACATTCCCGCAATGCTGGAACAGGCCGAAAACCACAACAAGAAATATCATCTTGTTTGCCAATACAACGAAAAGGTCAAGCAATATGATGACATCAAGGCAAAGGCCGATTCCATGACGGGGGAAATATCCTTATTGATGGACGAACGTTCCGAACTCATAACCAATTCCGAATTACCGATTGCCGGATTGTCATTCATGGATGACGGATTGGAATTGAACGGTATTCCTTTCGTCCCCGGCAAGATTTCGGATTCGCAATTGATGGAAATTGCAGCAAAATTGGTCATCGCATCCAATCCGAAAGTCAAGGTGTTCCGCATTGCCCGTGGGGAGTCTTTGGGCGCAAAACGTCTGCAAACCATCATTGATATTGCCCGTAAGAACGGATATCAAGGCTTCATAGAAAATGTGGTGCGTGGACAGGAAGAAATGAGAATTGAAGAGTATTCCGAAAATGAATAAGGACGTACAAAACAAGATTGCATCTTGCAAGGCTTTACAGGGAGCGACCGTTGCGGACATATGCGCAACGGCCCGTTTCCGTGAAAATCTGGCGGCATACCTTACCGCCCAAAGGGAAGACCGGAAACAAATAAAAGCATCTTACGAAGCCATGCGGAAGGTCGGAGGGGCTAAGGGTTACAAACTCCCGTCACACGTCATTGACCATCTTTCGGATTTGTCCGTTGCGGAATTTGCGGATGCATACATGGAAGTAATCAACAAGACATCGGAAAGGAGTTGTGCGGAACGGGAATATATCCGGCAATTGGGACAACAGGCGTACAATTTGACCATTGCGCAAGTTGTCATCATGGAGTTTCCCGAACTGGAAGATGTATTGTTGCCGAAAACCAACATGAATTGATTATGAAAGTTGAATTTTTCGGGAAACGTGAATTGTGGCAATTTGTATTGTTCCCCGACATTGTCATTGACAAATGGCCGTACTCATATACAATTGGGATTGGTTGGCTATTTTGGGGTATGCACTTTGTTTTTGAACGAAAGGACAATGGACAAGATAAGTGAATCCGGCATCATAACGGCTGACGGGAAAATGAAATTGCCGATGGAACGGATACGGGCGTTTGCCGCATCCCATCCGGGGCAAAGGATTGTCGCAAGATTCGAAATCGTCACGTCCGGAACAACGGAAGCGCAATTGGGATATTATTTCAATTACGTTTTGCCGACCATCCGAACGGCCCTTTTCGAAATCGGGGAGCGGATGACCGAAAAACAAGTCGAAACATATTTATTGAACCTGTATCCGGACGGGGCCGAATGCGAAACGGCCCGCAACTTTTCGAAAACGCAAATGTCCGACTATCTGGAATGGTTGAAACAATTTGCGGCCGAAAATCTATCCGTTTACATTGAAGAACCCACATTGATATGAAACAATACGAAATAGAAAAGATTTTATTCTTTGACACCGAAACAACGGGATTGCCGGAAAAGGGGAAGGCATGGAACGTTGATTACAAGGACTGGCCTTATATCGTGCAAATCGCATGGGTGTTCGGTGGCAAGGAGGAAACGCACATCATCCGTCCGGATGGCTGGAGCATCCCCGAAGCGGCAACGGCCGTGCATGGGATAACGGATGAATACGCACACGAACACGGGGAATCCTTCCGTGATGTCATGGATATGTTTTTGGCGGATGCCGAAAGGGCCGATTACATATGCGGTCACAACATCCATTTTGATACGGGTATGGTAAAGGCAAATATCTTGCGTGATTTGGGATGGAATTATTTCGACACAAAGAACGTGGAATTCGCCTTGCACCGTGACAGGAGGATTGACACCATGCGTTCAACGATGAAATGGGTTGATGCCCGTAATGCGTGGGGCAAATTGAAATTCCCGAACCTTACCGAATTATACGACCATTGTTTCCCCGGAGAAACATTCCCGGCCCATGATGCGTTGTCGGATGTCATGGCGGTTGTTCGTTGCTTCCCCGTCATCATGGAAGCCGGATTGCTGGAACCGAAGGAAACACCCGCCAATCCTGTATCATTGTTCGGAAAGGTTGCGGAAGCGGCAAGCGATGCGGCAAAGATTGCATCCGGAATGGCGAAGGAATACGGCAAGACCCCCGAAACGGCCGGAAATGCCCCTATTTTGAACGCAAATCAAAAAGATGGTAAATTACCCGTCTTTGAAGAGAAAACGCAACAGAACGCAAATTTGGATAAAATAACTTCCGACTTGTTGTCGGCAAATCTGTTTTAATATGGAAAAGATTAAAGAATTTGAAAATGCCGCAATGGAAGCGATTTCGGCATTGCGAAATGAATTAGGCGCAAAACGTATCGTCATTTCAGTACAAGTTGACCAATACGAAAAAAGTTGCCAAACCGATGTGAAGTTTTTTACATCAATCCCGATGGATGCATCCAGATGCACTCCCGATTGTAAAGGCGATTAAAACCCCGATATCATGCCAAAGACAATAGAATTCCACAACACGCCCCAATTTTATTTGGCTTATGTCAAGAATTGGTTGACACACGAAAAGAAGGGCGGCAAGGCCAGTCCGGCCGAAATCGCCATCATCGAAGACATCGCAAAATTGGTCGAAATTGCCGTTGCGCAATTGGCCCCCGTCCCGGAGGAACCGGGAAAACAAAATTAAAATCATACGTATGGAAAAGACATTTGAACTTAAGACCTTCAAACGTGGGGTATTCGGTGTTGATTGCAAATACATCGAATCCACAACGGAGGATGACGGAACAACCACAAAGAACGAATTTCATGTCAAGGCATCCCGCCCGACACATCCAGATTTGGACGCATTGTTCAATTCGGATTTGCCGTGCATTGTCGCAAAGTTGTTCGGGGATAGATGGCCGATGGATGATGTAACGGCAATGGATTTGTTCGAATGCACCGGGATTTCGCTTTCGGGCAAAGATGACAATATCGGCATCGTCATTGACGGGAAAATCAATCTTAGCGCATTTCAGCAAATCAAGTTCAAGACCCCCCGTTTGAAATACAAATTGAGCGATTCCGAAGCGGCCGCAATGCTGACGGTATTTGCGGACAAGGTCGTTAAAGAAGTTTATGACTATTTGTTTGAAGGCAAGTCGGACGAAATGGAAGTTTTCGAATAATGGACCCGATTCGGATTGATACCCGCATGGAATATGATTATTGTTTGGCAAGGCATTTTCAGCCCCTTATTGACAAGCGGTTCGAAATGTCAAACGAATTGCGGGTATCCGTCCAACGGGAAATGTTCGGGGATGGTCATTCCCCGGCCGAAAACGAAAAATTTTATCGTTGGTGCTGGAATCATCTTCCGCACATTTGCGAAGAATGTTTGCGCCCTTTGGACCAATATTCGGCAACGTATGTTTCGCACATATTGACCAGGGGCGCACATCCAGCGCAAGCGCACGACCCCCGGAACGTAAATATATTGTGTTTCAAGCATCATTCTATTTGGGAAAACGGGGACAAAGAATCAATGCGGATATACCGGAAGAATCTTGCAACCATCGAAGAATTGAAAAAGGATTATGGCGAATTATAAGAAATCGGCCGCAATCATGGCGGAGAAGGACGGAACGTTCACGTTCGACAATAGGCGTGAATTTGTCATATGCAACGACAAACACGATGTCGGGTTGTATCTGGAACAAATGTTGTGGCCGCTTATTGAACCTTTGTTGGATGCGGGCGAACACGTCAAAATCATAGTCAAGAATATTGAAAAATGTTGATGGAATGTTATTTGGAACGGAAGGCATGGAAACGACCCGCCATATGCAAAAAGGAAGGGGATGCCCTTGTGCCTGTAATGTTCTTCCAGAAGGCGAAGAACGCAACGGATGCCGATTTCGAACAATTGATAAATTTTCTTTGTTTTAGGAATCCCGATGACACCGAATGAAATTGGGGATGACGAAATAAACATAATTTGTGATGAATAAAGTAATTTTGAAAGGTAATGTGGGTATGGACCCCAAAATTACCACCTTCGAAAACGGGGGTAAGGTCGCACAATTTACACTTGCCACAACGGAACGTGGATACAAAACGCAAGACGGACGGGATATTCCCGAAGTGACCACATGGCACAATATCATTGTAAGGCGTTCCGGGTTGGCCGGGGTTTGCGAACAATACGTCAAAAAGGGTTCGCCCCTGTTGATATTCGGCAAAATCACGAACCGGGAATATACGGACAAGGTCGGAAACAAAAAGTATATCACGGAAATTGCGGTCGAAGAAATGGAACTTTTGTCCCAAAAGAAGGATTCGACCCCGGCCCCGGCTCCGGAACCGGAATACAAACCGAAAGACAATGACGATTTGCCGTTTTAAAAACTGAAAGGATATGCAAATCGAAAGGAAAGATTACAACCCGGATGAACATATCATATTAAAGGCCCTTTGCGTTAAACAACCTTATGCGGATTGGTTAACGCAAACCGCCTTTTTTGATGATGCCGGATTCCATGCCGCAAAGACAATCGAAGTGCGTTCCCGGTCATGCAATTATCGTGGGGACATCGTCATTTGCTCCAGCGCAAAACCCGTCATTCCGGGCCGGATATCCGGTGCGATGTTGGGAATTGTGGAATTGTATGACGTGAAACCCGTTTCGGAATTTACCGAATCGGATTGGGCCGCAACTTGCATTCCCGAAAAGGACCGCCCGAACAAGGGTTACGGCTGGATGATGCGCAATCCCCGAAGGATAGTCGAAATGCCCGTCAAAGGTCAATTGGGCGTTTATAATCTAATCGTCCCGAAAGACGATGTGACGGAATATCCCCGCCATATGGCGTTGGGGGATGACGGATGGAAAATGATTCAAGACAAATTGAAATGACGTGGAAAGTTATTGTTTTGACGAATGACAAGATATCGCATTTGATTTCGCTTTTGCCTAAATTCCCCGATGTCGCTTTGGTCAGTGTCGCTAATGTCGGGCCGTTGATGCAACGGGCGTACCTGCAAGGGAATGAAAACGAAATGCGTGAATTGTTGTCAATTGTTGACCCTCAAATCAAAAGGAAAAATGGAAAAGTATGATTGGAAAACAGAATTGAACGAATTCGATTGGTCGTTGTGCAAGATGGTTGCGAACGTGACCGGGAAGGAGTGCGAACCGTTGTTCGGTGGAGACCATTATTTCATCATTGCGAATTATTACGACAATCCCGACCCGGATTTCGTTTCGGCCCTGTATGATGCGATATGCGGCCGCATGGGGGAAAGGTTGCGTGAAATAACCGATGACCCCGATGCAAAGCACATTGTCGCACGGATTGATTTTGCGGAAGGCCCGAAAAACCAAATGCGCATCCAGCAACCCGACCCGGACACCGGGAAACGTTATTGCCATACGTTGTCACAAATTATGGCGGTGCAAGTCCAACGGGACAATGCCGATGAACTGATGCGTTTTTGTGGCGGTGGCGATTTCCGGCATAACGATAAGGGCGAAGCATGGTTTTATTTCCTCAATGGTTCTGTCTTTGCCGATGCCGTGGAAGGGGAATACATTTGCCGTAATTCGAAAGGGCATTTCTTTGTCGTTTCGGAAGAAGAATTCGAACGTGAATACGAAGCGCAATGAAGGGTCATTGTATAACTTGCCGCCATCTTCGGGAAGACTTTTTGACAGGCGGTCCGGCATGGTGCGTGAAAACGGGAATGATTGTCGTTCCGACTCCGACAACCGGATGCAATGAATTCGGGAAAACGGATGGTTTGAAGGGTTACAGGGTCGGAAATGGACAGAAATGCCCCTAAAATCGTTTATCTTTGGGTAAGTGGATAAATCCCTTATCTTTGCTGAAAAAGTCGCTTAGAATCAAAAATCGCAAAAATTAACTGTTATGGAAATCGTATATCGGAAACTGGATGATTTGATACCGAACCCGAAGAACCCCCGCAAGGCTCCGAACGGGGAATCAATCAAGAAATTGGCGGAATCAATCAAGGCGAATCCGAAATTCTTTGAAGCCCGGCCGATTCTCCTTTCCGACCGATTGGGATATCTGATGATAATTGGCGGGGAAAGGAGGAGCGAAGCCGCACGCCTGTTGGGCATGACGGAAGTTCCGTCCATCCTCATTCCCGGATTGAGCGAAGAACAGGAAGACGAAATAATGATTCGGGACAACACGCATTCGGGCGTGTGGGATGATGCGAAATTGCAGTCATGGACGAAAGACCAATTGCAAAGTTGGAACGTGGATGGCGTGAAATGGCCCAAAGAACAATTGAAAACAACCGAAGACGAATTCGAAGAAAAGAAAATCATTCAACGGTGCGGATTGGGCGATATTTGGCAATTGGGCAATCATCGTTTGATGTGCGGGGATGCGACAAAAGAAACTGATATTCAGCGACTTACGGGGGGGGGTAAAATTGACTTAGTATTTACGGACCCGCCATATAACGTTGCGATTGGAAGCAAGAACGCATTTTTGAACGAATATCGAAACCAAAGCGGAATTGATAAAGATATTTTGGGGGATAAGGGAATGACGGATGAAGAAATCGGAAAAACGTTGTGGTTGCCCGCCTTTCGGAATCTTTATAATGTTGCAAAGGATTCCGCACCAATATATGTGACGATGCCGCAAGGCGGAACGCATATGATGATGATGATGATGATTGCGGAAGCCGGATGGAAAGTAAAACACGAATTGATTTGGGTAAAGAATGCCCCGACATTTTCGATGGGTCGTTTGAATTATGATTATCAACATGAACCCATCATGTATGGTTGGAAGAAATCCCATGAATGGTACGGGCAAGGGCAATTCACAAAATCAATTTGGGAAATTCCCAAACCGACCAAAAGCGAATTGCACCCGACAACAAAGCCCGTTGAACTTGTGGCTAATGCCATTTTGAACAGTTCGAAAGAAGGGGATTCGGTTATTGATGTGTTCGGGGGTTCTGGAACAACCCTTATCGCATCGGAACAGACCGGGCGCAAATGTTTCATTATGGAATTAGACCCGCATTATTGCGATGTTATCATTTCCCGATGGGAACAATTCACGGGAGAGAAGGCAATAAAGTTATAACAATTAAAAGTTTGAATCATGGCGAAGGTTGGACGGCCCCCGATGTACACGCCCGAACGGGTGGCGAAGATATGCAAGGCAATTGAAGAAGGGCAAACGAATGAAGTTGCGGCTAAGATTGGCGGCATAACGAATGCGACCTTTTATGCATGGTTGAAAGAGAAAAAAGATTTTTCGGATGCGGTTAAAAAGGCCCGTGACACGTTCGAAGATTGGCAATTGAATGGCATTCTGGAAGATGCGAAACGGAGTCTTAAACAATTGATTTGCGGGTTGGAGTATACCGAAACGAAAACGGAATATCTTGCAGATGCGCAAGGGAACCCGACAATCAAGAAGCAAACGACCATCAACAAACGTGTTCTTCCATCGGCAACGGCCGTAATCTTCGCATTGTGCAATCGTGACCCGGACCATTGGCAAAACAGGGTATCCAACGAAATAACGGGCAAGTTGCAGACGGAAGAGAAGGCCGATATTTCGTTGAAGAACGTTCCGGATGACCTTTTGGCGCAAGTCATCGAAGCGATAAACAAGAAATAACGGTCATTCATTAGTAAATCATTCGTAAAAAATTATATCGGAAGGTCGGAATTTACGAAAGGCGGTATCAAAATTTTCGGGGTTGATAAAAATTTGAGTGTTCGAAAGGTCGAAAAAAAGGAAATAGTTCGACTAAACTTCGACTAAATTACTAACAAGTTCGACTAAAGGGCAAAAAGTGGGATGGATTACGACACGATGTTACTAACAAGGGCGTTGACCCAACGTCCGGAATTGTTTTTGGCGGAAGGGGCAAAGCGGAAATTGATTTGGTTTGCGCAATATATGCAACCATCATTCCAGCCAACGCCATTCCACCGGGCATATTATGAAGTATTGGACCGATTCGCCAAAGGGCAATTGCGGAAACTTATGATTCAAGCCCCGCCCCAACATGGAAAATCGCAAGGCTCTTCCCGATTCCTCCCGGCATTCATGTTGGGACAAAATCCGGATAAGAAAATTGCGATTTGTTCTTATGCGGCAACAATCGCAAAGGATTTCAACAGGGATGCGCAACGCATCATTGACACGCCAGAATATCACGGGGTGTTTCCGGAAACCACTTTGAACGGGTCGAACGTTGTGACGGTGGCGAACAACTATCTTCGCAATAGTGATGTTTTCGAAATAGTCGGGCATGAAGGTTCTTTGCGTGTTGTCGGTCGTGGCGGTTCGCTTACATCGAAGACGGTTGATGTAATGATATTCGATGACCTGTATAAGGATGCATCGGAAGCCAATTCGCCCGTTATCCGAATCGGGGCGTGGGACTGGTACACGAAAGTTGCGTTGACCCGATTGCATAACGATTCGCAACAACTAATCGTTTTTACAAGGTGGCATCCGGAAGACATCATCGGAAAGATAACGGAATCGGAAAAAGTCATCTATGCGGAACGATGGTCCGACCTTGAAAACGTCCCATCGGATACGTGGGTATTGGTCAACTTCGAAGCCATCAAGACGGGACCGCCAACAGAAATTGATACAAGGGAACCGGGGCAACCCTTATGGGGCGAACGCCATTCGTTGGAACGTCTGTTGGCGCAAAGGGCAATTGACCCGGTCGGATTCCAATGTTTGTATCAAGGAGACCCCGGTAATGCGGAAGGCAAATTGTATCAACCTTTCAAAACATGGGTCGAAAAATCGGATTGGGGAACTTATATCCGTTCCGGGTGTTATATTGACGTGGCGGATGAAGGGGATGACTTTTTGTTTGCGGCAACTTATGACATCTTCCGTTCCGAAAACCAAATTTGGAACGAAAACACGAAACGTTTTGAACCTTTGTTGTTCGCATTGATAACGGATATTGAATTCACGGATGAATCCACCGACATAACAACCGTTACCGTTCCCCGGATGATAAATGCCAACGGAACGCAAAAAGTGTGGGTGGAATCGAACAATGGCGGAAGTCAGTATGAGAAGACGATAAAGAAAAAAGTTCGTGCATTGACGTTCCCGTTTTATCAAGGGGCGAACAAGGAAAGCCGCATTGTCACGAATGCGCCATTCGTCAACCAACAAATCATCATGCCGTTTGGGTGGGAAACCAGATACAAAAAATTCCATGACCATATAACGGGCTTCCTCCGGAAGTTCGATGCGAACCAACATGACGATGATGCGGACGGATTGACCGGGATATATGAAAAGGAAATCGCATCCGGCAACACGGCCCCGTATAATGCCGCATCCCGTGGTGTGCGTGTGCATTGACGGATTTTGCGTTTATTTGCCCTGTAAGCGATTATTTTTGGAAAGATGGGGAAATATACCATTTCCGAAAGAAAATTGATTGTGGGCGATTTTTGAAGAAAATAACTATTTTTGCGGATGAAAGCGGCAAAGGGTAAGCCGTTAACATCCATTAACATTTTAAAACGAAATCATTATGTCTTTGATTTGTCAATGTCCGGCCGCAACCGCAATCGAAACAATTCCCGTTGTCAATTGCCCCGAAAATTTCGGCCAAATCCAAAAAGTAGCATTCCAAAGGTTGCGCAAGGCCGATGGAACAAGAAACAGTTTTACCGCAACGGCCGCAATTACCGCACTTGCAAGTTGGACCGCTCTTTTGACGGCCGCTGATGGTTCGAAAATTGCCGTTTCTCCTTACATCAATGCCCCTGCCGATTCTGGCGGAGATGCCCGTATGACATCCGGTGGAAATGATGATTTGGGCGGCATTCCCGAAGTTTTGGGCGGAGAACCCGTTCAATTTACAGGTTCATTGCGTTCCGTCCCTCAATCCGTCATCAAGGCGATGAAGGCGTTGCAATGCGAAGCCAATGCCGGAAATTTGGGCGTTTTTCTGTTTGATGAAAACGGCAAAATCGAAGCTCTGCAAGACGAAGCGACCGCAACAACTTATTATCCCATCCCCATAAGGGCGTTGTTTATCGGAAGCAAGGTTCACGGCAACTTCGATGCGAAGGATTCCAACGTGATTTCATGGTATTATCCCGACAATTATTCGGATGACCTTGTAATCGTTGCCCCCGATTTCAACCCCCTTACCGATTTGACCCCCGCTGAATAACCCATGAACGCAAAAGCAACTAATGTGACGTTAGTTGCTAACAACGTCACACGGGATTTCGAAATATCCCATGCGGAACGATTGTTGAGGATGCCGAACAACGGTGGATGGAAATTGCCAAAAGGCTCAAAATATGAATTTGTGAATTATGCCTTACGACATCGGACAGATAAAAAAGGAAATAGCGGAAAATAGACGGTCTGCCACATTGAGCCGTGCGAAATTGCATCAAATGCGTATCAAGTTTCACACGGTTAAACGGGTTACGTCTTTCAATGCTCCGTATATTTCCATTCCCCTTACCCAATTTTTGGCGATGGTGGAAAATATCTTGCCGCATGACAAGTTCGTTTTATTCAAAGCACTTTTCCGTTATCCCGTCAAAACAAACGAAATAACGGAAACGTGCTTTGACAAATTGAGCCGGATTTTTGATGGACGAAACCCCGCATTCAATTATCAATTTGCCACATCCGAACAACGTTCCGATTGGGAAGATTACAGGCAAAACAAGTTGAATGAACCCGAAGTTTGGGAAACCAAAGGTTGGGAATTCTTCAAATCCGAAATCAATTCCGTTTTGATTGTTGACGTGCCCCGTGAACAGAAGACAGAATGGCCGGAGCCGTATTTTTATTGGCTCCCGATTGACGATGTAATCACATACAAGGCTGACCCGACAACCGGACAAATGGATTTCATCGTTTTCCGAAGGCCGGACGAAATCGTTGTTCTGGATGATGCATCATACCGTGTTTGGGATGACCGCAAGCACACCGGGCAAATTTCCGGGATGCCGAAAATTGAAGCATTTCACGATTTGGGATATTGTCCCGCCCGTTTCTTCTGGAATGAGCCTATTTCGTTGGACGAACCGGATGTCAAGGCATCCCCTTTGTCCGCTGAATTGGAATCGTTGGATTGGTTCGAATTCTTCCACATTTCGAAACGCCAGTTGGATTTGATGGGTGCATATCCCATCTTATCCGGTTACGAACAACGTTGCGATTTCTCCAATGCGGAAAACGGGGATTATTGCGATGGCGGATTCCTCCGTGACAAACAAGGTCATTACAAATTGGACATGGCGGGTTTGCTTTTGCGTTGTCCGAAGTGCGGAAACAAACGCATCATCGGGGCGGGTTCTTTCGTGGAAATCCCCGTCCCCAATGAAAGCGAAGGACAACCCGACTTGCGAAACCCCGTTCAAATCCTCAAAGTTGACCGGGATTCGCTGGATTATAACGTTGAAGAACAAAAGCGGTTGCGGGAAGAAATCATCACGGCCGTTGTCGGTCAAGATGAAATCGTGACGGACCGGGATGCATTCAACGAACAACAAGTCCGGGCGAATTTCGAAAGTGTCACAACCGTATTGAACAGGGTAAAGAAAGGGTTCGAAGCCGCCCAACAATGGGTTGATGAAACAATCTGCCGTTTGCGTTATGGAAAATATTTCGTTTCGGCCCGTATAAATTACGGAACAGAATTCTATTTGTATAGCCCGGACGAATTGCGCAACCGATACAAGGCCGCAAAAGAAGCGGGCGCATCCGAAAGCGAATTGGACATGATGCAAAACCGCATATTGGAAACGGAATACAGGACCGACCCCACCCAATTAAGGCGAATGTTAATACTTGCGGAACTTGAACCGTTCCGGCATTTGTCAAGGGCGGAAGTTTCGGATTTGTATTCGAAAAATCTAATTTCGGAAACGGATTTGCGGGTCAAGTTGAATTTCCCTACATTTGTTCGCAGATTCGAACGGGAAAACATGAATATTCTTGAATTCGGGTCCGAAATACCTTATCAAAAAAAGATTGATACCATCATGGCCGAATTTAGGCGTTATGCCGATGAAATGAAGACGGCCGAAGTTTAACAACAAAAAATCGAATAAGCGATGCTGACAAAAGACGGAAGGGATACGCCAATTGAAAAATTGACCCCCGAAAATTACATTGTTCCGAAGGGCGAAGAAAGGTTTTACCATGCGGTTATTGAGGTCAAGCAATTTGACCCGAAGACCGGGAAACGCATTTCCCGCCCCCGTATCCAGAAGTTCGGAAAGAAGATGTTCGAAACCATTGTCAACGAAAGTTTGAGGAAACAAGGTTACGAAATCGTCATTCTCCATGACCCGAACGAATGGATAAAGGAACAACAAGCAAAGGCCGAACAGATACGCAAGGAACAGGAAGCCGCAAAGGCGAAGGCCGAACAAGAAAAGTTCGATGCGGCCGTTGCTGAAGCCGTTGCCAAAGCCCTTGCACAACAGGCCGAACAGAAAAAGCCCGGAAGACCTGCAAAGGAAAAGGAATAACAACCATTTAACAAATTACAATCATGGCACAAATCGCACAACAAGACCATTTGTTTATTGAAGTTTCCGCTTTGGGGACTTTTACCGATGCCCAAAAAGCAAAGTTGGTGCAATGTTTCAAAGCCGGAACAATCCTTGATGTCGTGCAACGTGCGGCAACTGGCGTTTCCAGATGTATTTCCGCATCATATGCAGATGTCAGCACGACCCGCACTTATACGTTTGTTTTCGGTGGCGCAACCTTGCAAAGCGTAACCGCAACCGAAACCATTTCCGCATAACGTCCGGGGCGATACCGTAACAAGACATTACCAAAAATTCAAAGGGAAAGAATTATGGCACTTACAAACGATTTATTGAACGCAAATGCCGCTTTGTCGGGATTGACCGAAGACCAGAAAAAAGCCATTGTCGAAATGTCCGTCAATGACGAAGCAACCGTAATTGGACAGAAGACAGGCGAAATTTACGGAAGGTTGGATGCGGATATTTTGGCCGCATCCGGAATCACGAAAAACGGGACCGAAAAAACTTATGATTACGCCAAAAGGGTAATTGGCGATATGAAAGGTAAATCGGACAACGCACAATCGCAATTGTCGGATTTGATGAAGGAAAAAGCACGTTTGGAAAAGGTAATATCCGAAGGTGGAGCGGATGCCGAAACCAAAAAAGCATTGAACAAAGCAACGGCCGATTTGGCGAACGTTACGAAGGAATATGCCGAATTGAAATCCAAATATGACCAATCCGAATCCGACCATAAGAAGGCGTTGTTCGATATGCAAATCAATGGCGAATTTGCGAAGGCTTCGTCCGGAATCAAATTCAAAGCGGATTTGCCCGCAACCGTCACAAACGTATTGTTGGAACAAGCCATCGCAAAAGTGAAAGGCATGAACCCCGAATACATTGATGACGGCAACGGTGGAAAGGTCCTTGCGTTCAATGAGAACGGAACAACGATGCGCAATCCAGAAAACAACCTTCGCCCGTTCACGGCATCCGAATTGGTCACACGTGAATTGAAAGCGATGGGCGTAATTGAGGAAGGGCGCAAACAGACCGGAACCGGGATAGTAGTAACACCCCCGACCGGGAACGGAACGAACGTTGACATTTCGGGCGCACGTTCGCAAGACGAAGCGCATGAAATCATCGCAAAACAACTGATGGCGCAAGGGAAAGTCAACGGTTCGAAGGAATTTGCGGATGCCATGGCGGAAGCCTGGAAAGCGAACAAAGATGCAATCAAGTCTTTGCCGCTCCGCTAAAAAAATAAGCCCGCAAGGCGAACCGGAAGGTAAAAAGGCGAACCGGAAGGAGCATACTTTGCGGGCGTTTTTAAGAAACAACACCGGGTAAAGGGTCAATCCGGCAATCATTAACAATTAAATATTTTTCATTATGTCACTTGTCGCAACCCGTTTGCAAAACTGGCGTGTCGAAAATCCGGAGTTTGACCGTAATATGGCCCGCCCGCTGGAATATGGCGCATTGGATTTCTTCATCGAACAGACCAATGCCGCAAATTCAATCATCAATCCCAATTTGCGTGACCGTGCGTTCGAAAGCATCGGAAACACCGTCCAAATTCCCGTCATCAATTACGATGGGGACGTGACCGTTTCCAACGTCCGTTCATGTGTCATCGCTGATGATGAAAACACATCCGCATTGTATACCGTGAATTGGGTAACATTGGCCGTTGGCTTTACAATGGTTCCCCAACTTTACAGGAACAACGAAATTTCGTATGAACACGATTTCGCCCGCAAGATGGAGAAGATTTGTCGTGCGTTGGCAACCGCAATGGATGTGCAAGCAATTGCCGCCCTTGAAGCCAACAAATCACAGGTCTTCAAAGATTCGTTGTATTACACCATTACCGCCAATTCCGTACAAATCCCGTGGATTGCACGAATGGAATTCTTGTCCGACATGAACGCAATGATGCGTGCGAATGCTTATCCCGGATTGCTTCATGTAATCGGTGGAGCCGGATTCGATTCCCTTGTTCGCAAGATGGCCGAACATGACATCTACAATGACGTTAATAAACGTCTGGAGTATGACAACAAAGTTTTCCACTATACCAACAACATAACCAACGAAAGCGGCATTTTCGCCACCGGATATATTGTTGAGGATGGAAACGTTGGTGTCCTTACCCGTGTTGATAGGGAAGCCCTTGCAAGGACCCGTGCGAACTTCCATGAATGGGACGTTGTCCGCCTTCCTTTCATTGACCTTCCGGTCGGTTCGCATTATTACACCGCAGTTGGTGACCAGTCCGGCATTGCCGGGGCCGCATCCGCTGACATGGTTTGCAACGTCAAAGAATACTTCGGATTCTCCGTTGATATTGCTTTCCTTGTTGCCTACAACAGCGACCCCAACACCGTTGCGAACCCCATTTTCAAAGTCGAAATTGCGGCTCCCGGAAACGCCAATCCTTTTGCCGCCCCTGTGGAGGTCGTGAACGCAGTTGAGGTCAAGACCGGGGAAAATGCATTGGATGTTCTCGTTACCAACGATTCCGATGCACCCGTAATGACTCAAGAGGTTACAACGCCCTAATCCGGCATAAACCAAACCATTTTCACGGGGACGGGACACAATAAGCCCCGTTCCCGTTTTTCATTTAAGAAAAACGAATTTTTATGGTACGATTGCAAGATATTCAAACGGCATTGCTTCCCCTGGTTGGATGGCAACAGGATTACAACCCGCAAAAACAGATTGACAACGAATTGTGCCAGTCCGAAAGCGGTTTGACCTTTCAAGGGGCGCACCCCCTTTGCACATTGGCGAACATCCGTGCGATAATGCCGGATGATTACTTATTCAGTTATCCCGCATGGAATCAACTCATGGCGTATAAAAAGGGAACGAAAGTCCGCCATGAGGGCGTTTTGTGGATTGCCAATTATGATAATACGGGCATCGTTCCGGCCGCAAATGATTTCAACAACGATTTCAACAACGATTTTGGTTCGGAATTGGCCGGGGCATGGGTAAAATACAATATGCAATCGGACTTCGTGCGCCAATTGACCATTAACGGAATCAATACCGCAATCCAGACTTTCATTCAAGAAAAGCAACTTCAACAGGAAACGAAAAGTTTGTTGGAAAGGCGCACCTTCTTTGACGGGGCGGCAAGGTTGCAAGCGACAATCGAACCCCGTGGAAAGATAGTCGGATTTGAAATTGTTCCGGTACGGTCCATGGGAGTAACAACGAAAATCGAAAGAATCGGTTTGCAGATGGTCGGGGGAACTGGAACGGTCCGTTTGTACCTTTTCCATTCTTCGCAAGTCGCACCCATGCAAACAATTGATTTGGCTTTCACGAACACCAATGGCGGGTTCCAATGGTTCACGCCATCAACGCCAATATATTTGCCTTACATCCCCGGAACGGACGGAAACGGCAATGATTCTGGCGGTGCGTGGTTCTTGTGTTACAATCAAAACGAATTGCCTTCCGGAATGCGGGCGTTGAACGTTTCGAAGGATTGGTCGGTCGAACCTTGCCAAACGTGTTTGGGCGGCTCCATCGAATCGTGGCGGCAAATGACGAAATATTTGCAGGTGTCCCCGTTCGGGATTCATGCGCCTTCCGATTTCGCCCAATATCCGGAAATGTTCGATATCGGGGAAGTCGGTTACACGAATACGATGAATTACGGAATGAACGTTGAAATATCGGTCGGTTGCGACATTACCGATTTCATCATTTCCCAACGTTCCATTTTCGCAACCGTCATCCAAAAGCAAGTTGCCGCAAACGTCCTTCGGACAATCGCCATGAATCCGGATGTAAGAGTTAACCGGAATCAAGTGAACGTGACCCGTGACGAATTGTTATATGAGTTGGACGGGAACCCGACAGGCCGGGCAACCGGATTGGGGTATGAATTGAAACAGGCTTACAAGGCATTGTCAATTGATACACGGGGTTTGGACCGGATTTGTTTGCAATGCAACAACCATGGGGTCAAATATCGCACGGTTTAAGTTAATTTCCGTAATTTTTGATTCTGACGGGCTTTTGGCCGAAAGACGATAAATTCCTTATCTTTTCAAAAATAATCGAAAATAGGGCCGTTTCCGGCCAAATGCGGGAATATGGGAATACTTGATGACTTGAAAATGCGTGTTCAATCGGTCAACGATGGCATGATGTCGGGCGAATTGGTCCGGAACGCCATTGTTGGCCGTGGTCCCGAAATTATGCGACTCCAGAAGGAACAATTATTCGAAGGCAAGGCAAGCAACGGGCAAGATATGCGCCCGTATTATTCCGAAGACTTGAAACCAACGGGTTATTTCCATTCGGTCGAATCGGCCGGAAGATATGCCGCATGGAAGAAAACCGGAATATCTTATCCGTATACGGCAAAGGGCCGGAATCCGGATGCGCCAAACCTTTACATCAACGGCCGTTTCCATGATGATTTGGGGGTCGAATTCGGGGCGCAATCCGTGGCGATTGTCGGAACAACATCTTATGCGAAAGGGATTGTGGCGAAATACGGATTGCGGAATTTCGGTTTGATGCCGTCCAACTGGAACGTCATTTTCAAGAATGGCGCATATCAAGATTTGATGAACCAAATAAAAGCACGAATTTATGTACACTAATGATGCCCCCGTTATCAAAAACCCTGTCATGCTTGACCGGGTAATGGCTGAAATCCAATCGGGGTTGGTTGACAATCTTACATGGCTGGATGTCGCATTCGGTCGTGCGCAACGTTTGCAAAAGATGGTCAACGGCAACCGCATAATCACACCGAACGTTTATTGTGGCGGATGGAAGGGTCACGGGGATAATGATTATATCGAAGTTTCCCCGGATGCCAAAATCGGGAACTTTTCGTTTTTCGAAATAGATGACCCGCAAACAATAGATGTCGGACCGTGGGCACGGGAAATCAAAGCCCCTTTCGGGTTGATTTTTTGGTTTGACCTTATCCGTATTTACGGGGAGCCGGACAACCGGAATATCGAATACATCAAAGGCCAAATCTTGCGTGTCTTGAACGGTCGTTCCGGATGGCATCTTCCAAACGGACGCATCATTCTAAACAAAATTTATGAGAAGGCCGAAAACATATATCGTGGGTATTCGCTTTCGGAAGTTGACAATCAATATTTGATGCATCCGTTTGCCGGATTGCGTTTCGATGGCATTTTGGAATTTGATGAAATATGCTGGGAGTAATCGAATTTATCTGTTGGGTCGCTTTCGTAACGATGGCGGCTTCTTTCCTTCTTTCCCTTGCGGTTAAGTGGGGAATTCTGGAGTGGTTGCAAGTCCATGCCCCGAATGATTTTTTGTACAATTTGTTCATGTGCAAATTCTGTTGTTCATGGTGGGTGTCGGTTGCGCTTTCACTATCTTTGTTGGTGGCAACGGGCGAATGGTTGTTCCTGGCCGTTCCCTTTTGTTCAACCGTAATTGCAAAATACTTATGGTAACTGTCAAAATTGGAACGCATGATGTCGAAATCTATGATTCGATAGATGAATTACCCATCATCCGTTTCCACAAATACCAAAAATTGTTGTTGGTTGATTCCGGCATCGGGGCGGACATCAATTCGTTTGACCAGCGCATCGAAAAGACAAGGCGTTTCCTTATGTCCGGGAAGCCGGAACAGGCCCAAAAGGAATTGGAAAACTTGCGGCAATGCGTGTTCCTCATTCAATCGGGCGTGAATCCGCAATTATTGTCATTTTGTGCATTGGTCAAGACGATTGACGGCATAACATATGACGATGTTTCGGATGATGCCTTACGCAAGGTTTGCGACATCCTGTCCGATGTCCCCATCGGGGAAGTGACCGCCCAATTGGAAGCGGTCAAAAAAAAAATTGACGGGGAATTGACATTATATTTCCCGAACCTTTTTGCCGATAGCCGGATAAAGGAATATTTCGACATCTTGAAGAAACGGACATTGGCCGTTTTGAATAACATAATAGCCGGAAAGGACCCGACAACGGATGCGGGCATTGACCGATTGACAACGGAATTGTTGACATATTCCCATCCTCAATCATTCAGCGGGCCGGAAGGAGTGGAAGTCCAGTTCGACCGCCAATTCGAAAACCTTTGTTTGGTTCTATCCGAACAATTGCACGTGAAACCGAAGGAATATTCCGTATTGGAGTTTTACAACGCATTCGATTTTGTCAAGGAGCGGAGCAAACAGGCCGAAAACGCACGGAAACGGGGCAAGAATCAACGATAATGGGAAAGACGGGTAATTTATCATCTTTTTGTAGAAATGCCGTTATACGGCAAATTTGAAAAAAAATAACCCAATGCGGAAGACATTACAAGATTTGGTATATTTGCAAAAAATATCATTATGGAAATTTGGAAGCAAATACAAGGCTACAAGCCCATTTATCAAGTTAGTAATTATGGCCGTGTGCGTTCCATTGCAAGGAAAACAAACGCCAATGGTGGGATTTTTCATCGAAAAGAAAAGATGTTGACACCTATTCAAGACCGGGCCGGATATTGGTTTGTTTATCTATACCGTGATGATGGCAAACATACCGTTCCGGTCCATCGTTTAGTTGCGCAATGTTTCGTTGATAATCCGCAAAACAAACCGGAAATTGACCATATAGATGGGAACAAATCTAACAATACCCCGGAAAACTTGCGATGGGTCACACATCGTGAGAATTGCGCAAATCCGGTAACATCTGTTAAACAAAAAAAATATGTGGAAGGACGGGCAAAACATAAATGCAACATTGCGGCATATACGAAAGAAGGAAAATTCGTTGGAAGTTGGGAAACAATAACGATGGCGGCAAAAGCAACGGGAACAAATCGTCATTCGATATCGTATGCGGCCAAAGGCAAATATAAAACGTCAAACAATTTAATTTGGAAATACAATGGATAACCCCAATCCCATACTATATAGCGATTTGATAAAACCGGACAATTCCATTACGAATCTTATTTCGCAATTGGATAAATTGATACGGAAATATGAGGATGCCAAAACCAAAATTCAAGGTGCGGCACAGGAAGCCGCAAAGAGTATGCAGAATTTGTCCGGTGCAACCGAACAACAACGGCAAAGTATCGGTTCGTTGTCGGAACAATCGGATAAATTGGCGCAACATTACGCCCGTTATAATGAGGAAGAACGAAAGATATATCGAGATAAACAATCGTTGATTCAAGCGGAGAAGGAGCAACAACGGATTGACAAACTTTTGGTCGAAATCGCCAATTCGGCCGAAGGGTCATACAAGCGACTTTCGGCCCAATACCGATTGAACAAAATTCGTCTTAATGAAATGACGGCCGAACAACGAAGGACGGCCGGAGTTGGTAAGGAACTGGAAGACGAAACAAGGCGCATCTATGAAGAAATGTCCCGTTTGCAACAGGCAACCGGGAAATATACTTTGGAGGTGGGGCATTATCAAAACGCCTTGAAAGGTTTGCCCGGTCCCATCGGGCAAGTCGTTTCCGGATTTACCAATATGCGAACCCAATTGGGAGGTATTGCGAATTCGGATTTGCCTTTGGGCGCAAAGGCTTTTCAAGGGCTTACAACGGTCATGTCCGGGACTATCGGAATGGTCATGTTGTTCGTTCGGTATCTTACCGGGTCCGCCCAAAAATTGCGTGAATTCGAACAGGCGAACGCCAATTTGGCAACGATATTGGGCACGACCCGTGACGGGATGTCCGCATTGACGAATTCCGCATTGGCGTTGGGCCGCTCAACCGAATACACCGCAAGTCAAGTGACCGAATTACAAACGGAATTGGCGAAGTTGGGATTCGGTCAAGGCTCAATCATCAACATGGAAAAATCCGTGTTGGAATTCGCAACGGCCGTGGGTGCGAATTTGGGCGATGCGGCATCCGTGGCGGGTGCGACCTTGCGTGCGTTCAATTTGTCATCAACGGATACGGAGGAAGTTCTGGCAACGTTGGCGGTCGCAACGAACAAATCCGCATTGTCATTCGACCGTATCCGGGATTCCATCGGAACGGTGTTCCCTGTTGCGAACGCATATGGTTTGACCATCAAGGACACGACCGCATTATTGGGTGCATTGGCCAATGCGGGGTTTGATGCATCATCGGCCGCAACCGCCACCCGTAATATCATTCTTAATTTGGCCAACGCAAACGGCAAGTTGGCAAAGCAATTGGGAGGTTCGGCAAAATCCTTTGACGAAATCATCAATTCGCTTATCGCATTACGCAAATCCGGAATTGACTTGAACGATGCGTTGGAAATGACCGACAAACGTTCCGTTGCGGCATTCTCCGCCCTTCTTTCCGGGGCCGAATCCGCAAGGGATTTGCGGGCATCGTTGGAAGACGTGTCCGGGGAATTGTCCCGCATTTCCGAAGAACGATTGAACACGGTTGAAGGTTCAACGAAATTGTTGCAATCTGCATGGGAAGGTTTAACCCTGTCTTTCCAGAAGTCAAACGGGGCAATCAAAGAAACGATTGATTGGTTAACCCGGTTGATAACGAAGATGAATGAATTTCTATTCCCCGGACAGGCGGCAACGCAACAATCGGCCGATTTTTGGGTAAAGACGTGGTCGGAACAATATGAAAAGGCCGGAACCGAATATGTCAAAAATGCGGTCGAAGGGATGATTTCGCAATTGGAATCGGAATTGACCCGGACGGAATATTTGGCGAAGCATGATGCCATCTTGAACCGTTGGTTCGGGTGGGGACAACCGCAACGGGATAAGAAGGCAATCGAAGCCCGATTGGCCGGAATGAAACAAGCCCGTGACATCGTCTTTTCCCAAATGGATACGGAGGATTCCGAAAGGGCCGCACAGGCGGCAAGGATTGCGGAACAAGCCGAACAGGATGCGAACCGCAAGAATGAGGAATTAACAAAAGAACAACAAAAGGCGGCCGAACAGGCGAAGAAACAAAGGATTGCGGATTTGCGGGCCGTGGTTGATGCCATCAACCTTGAAATAGCCGTCACGGATGCCGGAACGGATAAGATGTTGGAATTGCGTTTGGACAAGGTCGAAGCGGAAAGGCGTTTGGAGTTGGAACAGAACCGCCAGAAGGTCACGACCGAAAGGCAAGATGAAGCCGCCATAAATGCGAAGTATGACAAATCCGCATTGGATACCCGGAAGGCGTTCGAATCCGAAGTCGCAAAATCGGCCGTGCAACGTTTGCAAGCGGAACAACAGGCAATCCAATTGGAAATCGCAATCACGGAAGACGGGACGGAACGGATGTTGGAATTGCGCCTTGCCAATATCGAAAAGCAACGCCAAATCGAATTGGAGCAAAACCGCCAAAAGGATATCCAGTTGCGACAAGACGAAGCCGCTATAAACGCCAAATATGATGCACAGGCGTTGAAGGAATCGGCCGATTTCAACAATAAGTTGGCCCAACGTGATTTAACCGCATTGCAGGATTTGCAACAAGCGGAATTCGATTTGCAGAACAGGAACGAACGCCAAAAGACATTGTTCCGTTTGCAACAAGAAAAAGCCCGTTTGGAAGCGGTTTTGAAACTCAATGAAACGGCATCGAACAAGATGACCGAAACGGAGGTCGAAGCCATAAAAAAGACCATTGCCGGGATTGAAAAAGAAACAAAGAGTTTAGGATATAACAACCTTTATGAATTGTTGGGAATCGGTCTGGATGATAAACAACAAGATGCGTTGAATACGGCTTTATCTTCCGTGCAAGATGCAATCGGTTCGTTGGTAGAATCGTGGGATAAGGCGGCCGAAGCGGCCGTAAATGCGGCAAACGCACAAGTGGATGCGGCCCAACGTGCATTGGATGCGGAAATCGAAGCCCGGAATGCCGGATACGCAAATGAGGTTGTGACGGCCCAAAAGGAATTGGAATTGGCCAAAAAGAATCAAGAACAGGCGTTGAAGGAAAGAGAACGTGCCCAACGTGCGCAAATGGCGATTGATTCCATATCGCAAGCATCCAACCTTGTAACGGCATCGGCTTTAATATGGTCGCAATTAGGATTCCCTTATGCCATCCCGGCAATCGCCATAATGTGGGCTTCATTTGCGGCTGCTAAGATTAAGGCATTACAGGTATCAAGCCAACAAACGGAGCAATACGGAGAAGGCACGGTCGAATTGCTTCAAGGCGGGAGCCATGCAAGCGGACATGATATTGATATGGGGACGAAAGCGGACGGAACGCAAAGAAGGGCGGAAGGCGGGGAATTCTTCGCCATCATCAACAAACGCAATTCACGCAAATTCCGTGATGTCATACCCGATGTAATAAATTCCCTCAATGACGGGACATTTGCAGAACGTTACCAAAGAGCGAACGCCACAATGGCGGGATATGCGGTCGGGATGTTGGGCGCAACGGATGTTTCCGGCATCGAAAAGGACGTTTCCGCAATCCGTAAACAGGGCGAAGAAATGCGATTCACGGATGCATCCGGAAACGTCATCATCAAATACAAGAATCTTACACGCAAAATCAAATCGTAATGAATCCGATATACAAGTTTGAATTGAATTCCCGCCAAACGTTCCCGGTGTATAAAGACGATTTGGAAAAGGAATTCGAACAGGAGCAAAACCAACAATTCTTCCGTGGAAAATTAACCGGAAAGTTGATTTTCACGGGGCCGGATTACGCATGGATTGTGGCGCAAGTTTTCGACTTCCAGTTTCTTTTGAAGATATTCATTTCGTATAACGGGGGGAACACATGGTCGGAATATTGGAACGGGACGTTTTGGAAGACCGATTGCGAATTCGATGACGATTCGGAATCCGTGACCGTCACGCCAACCGTCCATGACCAATATAATGACGTTCTGGCGGGACTTGAAAAGGAATACAACCTTATAGACCTTTTGCCCGAAATCGTGCAAGTGAGGGCCGATAAACGGCCAATGATTCAAGTTTACGTGCCCGGCCAAACATCAATCGGTTGTTTCCTGTCGGGGATGTGGTGGGAGGAAGAATGTACCGCCATTGACAACGAATCCGATTTGGTAAACCGATATTTCTTTGCGTTGAACCGTTCGCAAAGGCTGGTCGAAGTGACGGGCGAAATGCAACCCGTCATTCCGGATGTGTTCATCGGTACGGTCCCGGCTTCGAATAGAACATCTTATGAATACACGAATGGCGAATATAAATTTTCGTATCAATACGTTTCGACATCGCAAGAGCAATCCACAACATGGGCAATCATAAGAGTTGCCGATAATGTGACGTTGTGGCGGTATCAATTGACCAATCAAGACCCCCCGACACCGCCAAACACAATCACTTTGGACCCGGTCGGAACTGGCGTAAGCGGCACGATTGAATTATATATCCATGATGTCAAAGTATACGCCCGTTATTTGTTGGATGTGACAACCATTGCCGGACAAAACACGTATGCGTTGCCGGATGATGATTTGGTCGGGAATAACCGCAATTATCATCGGGCGATAGGTTATGCCGTTTCGGATGTCATTTACTTTTCGCAAAGATTCAGCGACACCCCGACCCAATGGGGATTGTATGAACCGGGAAAGTATTACCAACAACCCGCATCAATTGGCATTTCTCAATTTTACCCGGTTGCCCGTAACGGGTGGGGCAAAACGTCCATATGGTTTGC
>Ga0326512_10000278_pt1 | contig 43589 bp, 89 predicted proteins | sample 1_2617_0518_D_FD_203652 | JGI IMG/M metagenome (GOLD analysis project Ga0326512, IMG submission 203652) | Bovine rumen microbial communities from UC Davis, California, United States - 1_2617_0518 | ecosystem: Host-associated > Mammals > Digestive system > Stomach > Rumen | place: USA...
ATGCAGGAGGGGGGTGGTATTTTAAAAGACCCCTCCCCTGTGGCCCGGTTTCATCGTCCCTCTGCCTAAATTCTTGTTTATTACGCTTTTAAGAGTCATAAACTGAAGAATTTAAGCAAAGAAACGACGAATACGAACGTTTTTTATGAAGAATAATAGCTTTCTTAAACTTTTTTATTCTTTTTCTAAGTCATTTCTCTTAACTTTCTTGTATTTTCCAGTCAAATTGAGCCGACAAATCTCATCAATAGTGTCTTCCAGCAAAGCATCAGCAACAGCAGGCGCCATTTCTGGAGTGTACGGCACAACTCGAGCCAAATACTCGGAGGTATAGTAACCTTTCTGAACAGTGTCATAAGCATACCACTGAGCCCACTGTGTAAACGGGTCATAGGGGTTGTCTATCGTAGTCAGTCTGACATTCGCCATTGATTACTCCTCCTTTCAAAGATTGTTTCTAAGTGTTGATTCACTCACGCCAACTGCTTCCGCCACATCAGCCCAAGTGTAACCGGCATTAAGCATGGCCTTTGCTCTAGCAGCCTTAGCGGGAGATACAGAACGGGATTGCCTGGGGGTAGTACGGGACAGTACTTCCTCGGAATCCATATAGGTCAGTATCTTTCTGATCTTCTCAGACGACAGAGCGCCTGCCACAATAGCTTCCCACTCCCTATCCGTGGTCTTTATGGCCCTCTTCTCCCTGGGGGTGGCCCCTGCCTTTGCACGGGTAGCCTTAATGACCTGATTACGATACTTATACTCGTCATCTTTAGTGAGTCCAGGATGTGTTTTCTTATAGGCAGCTATTTGTTTGGAAGCGGCAGCCTGGGCCAGGCGTTCATTGGGGGCATTCATCTCCGCCAGTCGCAACTTATCGCTGAGGCTTTTTACTTCTTCAGAATATAATTCAGCAGCATCTCGGTCCAGCTTACCGTTTGATGTACGAAGGATCTCTTTACGGACCTCGTTAGCCAAGGCTTTCATTCGATTGGCATGATCAGCATATACCGATTCTATGCGGGTCGTAGCTCCGGCTTCGTCTCTGGAAACAAGAGTATAAGCATCATCCGTTTCCGCCATTTTAGTGGAAACTTCATGCCGAGTATGCTTATTCCCCTCTTTATCGGTCCATACAGCGTCTTTCGAAATATAATTAATCTTCTTACCGGTTTCCGGATCAATGCCATATCGGTCAGCTCTAAGATCAACATCGTAACGGCCTTTCGCCCTGGATATAATTGTAGACGCTCCGTAACCGGAACGCCCAGGCTCACTTTGGTATTTTTCCTTTAGCTGCTGAATCTGCTGATCTTCCAATGACTGTTTCCAGTTCAGATTATGCTTTTCTGCATCGATTACAACCTGCGCGTGTTTCGTAGCGCGAACGATCTCCGCTTCCGAAGCACCTTTAATCGTCATATCGGTTACGAGGTTGGAGATCTCGCCCATCGCTCGCTGGGTATCAAATCCGTCTTCCTTGCCGACACGAGGCATTCCTTCATATGCTTTATACGTAGCCTTCGCATCAAAGTTTTCCAGACCGGCAAGCGGCTTTGATGTCTTGATGTTCTGGTTAACTGTAGGAATGACCGTAACCGTATCGCCGTCAAAGTCAGCTCCGGAAAGCTGTTCTGCGACTTTAGCATTAATACCGATCGCCTGTTTAGCATCACCAAGAACTTTCTTTCCCTCGACATTATTGTTGTTAACAACAAGTCGGGGTATCTCAAACACGCCCTGGTGAGGATATCGTATAAGAACAACTTCCTCACCATTCTTATATGTCGGAGCATAAACTTCGTTGTCTTTGATGTTTTCAAGAGGCAATATAACCTTCTGTTCCTGTCTCGGAAGTGCGGCTGCTTTCAAATGAACGGCAGCACTATCACAGTCCTCCGCAAGGTCTTCCAAAAGCTTCTTCTTGATCGTATCATTCGGATATTTCTGGATCTCATCAAAAAGATCTTTCTTCTCCTGATATACAAGATCCAACTGCCGCTTCGCCAGCGCCGGCTGCTGCTTGGAAAGCATCTGCGAAGCAAGTGTCTTGCTCCATTTATTCCAGTCTTTTTCTGTGTTGACCAGATTGATCGCACTCTGATGCTTGTTTCCGTCTTTGTCCACATAATCAAACTGCCGAATCGTCGATCCAAACGGATTGTCCGGATCGTCTTTCATCCCTTTTAAAACCGAATGATCTTTTTCACCGATCATCGGTACGTCGCTGGATTTATTTGTGTTGAACCGGATGTCATACCCATCAGGAATGTCGTCAGAATATAATGCCATACCTTTCAGGTAATGAGTCCCGTCGACCGCGATTCGAACCTGAGCGTAATGGTTATCACCAAGAGCCAGATCTGCAACCCCGGGACGAATCTCGATGACACCGTCTTTGTTTCGACCGGTTCCTGTCTCATCACCGTAGTTTATTGTAATACGACTGGAGTCGACACTTACCGGGTCTTTAATTCCACGCATTGTCAGACCATCATCCTCGGTCCAAACGCCCTGAGGCGAACGGATCTTATCCCGATTCTCATTCACTTCCTGCCAAGGAACGTCGTCCTTTGTAAGAACCTGGATCGTAGTCTTCTGCCTGGGGTTCGTAGCCTGCTCTACTTTGATCGTCTGCAGTTTATAACCTTCCTGCTGAAGCTGGTAGACCGCATTTTTAAGAGATTCATTTGAAACGCCAAGCTGAGGACCAACGCCTTTACCGACGTCCAAATATAATTTATCGTCGACCTGCTCTTTGAGCACAGCAACAATGTTATCTCTCTTTTTGGCGGAATCTTCTGCTTTGGGAAGAAGCCAGCTACGGACCGTGGACTCAGGCTCGTTCATTTTCTCTGCGATGGCAGCGGGACTCAAACCCTGATCTCGGTATTGAATCGCTTTGGATATATTTGCGGCACGCTGTTCCGCTTTCTTATTAGACATGATCTTTCGATACTCGGTCGTACTTAGACCCCACGCCTGAGCAATCTCGGTTTCCGTATACTTTTTACCGGTATCAGGATTGATCTGTCCACGATGCTCGTTGGCAAATGCCCATACATCGTTCGACCTCTGCTCAGACTGCTCACCGGTGCCCCACGCATATCGTCCGGAATGCGGAGTGTTTCCCTGGTGCGGCGTTCCGTAATGATACAGTCTGTCAGATTGTCTTTCTATTGATGTGAAGATTCGATCTTTCATGATTTATTCCTCCGCTTTCAAATCGCACAGATATTTATCGAATTCGACGATCTTATCCATGATCTCGTAAATATAGTTGGGATCCGGTTCCTCGATCTCGATGTCGTCGTTCTGATAAATGCGAAGTTCGATCTTGATTTCGTCCGGTTTGTACCGATACTCAAGACAGAACAGCGCAGCATAGATCTCCAACTGCTCCATATGAGCCGGTATCGAACCGGTCTTCAGATCGTGAATGCGGAGCGTATTATCGCGAAAGCTGATACAGTCAGCCGTTCCGAAACAGTTTTCCGAAAAATATAAAACCTGTTCAGGAAGCATGTTGTATCCGATCGCATCGTTCACGTACATGTTGAATGTCTTCTTTGTTCTGGCCTGCCGGATCTTCTCCTCGATCAGACCTTGAGCCAAAGCGTGCAGTTTCGTTCCACGCTGCACTGCCTGAAAGCTTCGATAGCTCTCGCCGAGCTTGTCCAGATCGTAATTGATCCAATGATACTTACTTGCGCTTAGAAATGCGTGTTGCCCTCGAAGTTTTCCATGCTCGTTCCAGATCATGTAGGACCTCCTCCTCATTTTCAGGAAATATAAATCGAGCGAAGGACATGTCATCCATCCGCTCGACGTAGTAATCCTGATTTGGTTGATGTGATTCGTTCTCTGATTTTTTACATTCCAGCATGGCCCACTTGTTTTTGTAGAACACCGTCAGATCCGGGATGCCCTGAATATAATTTGCGTCGTTCTTCAAAACCACGCATCCGGGAAACCGGTCTTTTAGTGTCCGAATGAGCCTTGCCTGAAATCCGCTTTCTCGCATCGTCCTCACCTCGCGCGCGTAAAAAATAAAGTGAGTGTAAGGATAAAATGCGTTATCCCCCTCATTATACACGTTGTAAATGTTGCAGGTCACTTTACTGTGTCAAAGAACCTGCTCTCGTTAAAATTCTTCTTTGATTTCAAGGATCTTGCGATCGCACGGTCAATAGGAGCCGTCGAACGAAGATGATAGTAATATAAATCCTGAAAAGGAGTGTTCATTCGGTCGATCCGTCCGGCAGCCTGTATCATGTTCTTGTAACTATAGTCGTCAGAATAGAATATAATCGTATCCGTCTCCGTACAGCACCAGCCTTCGCATCCAGACTGATATTGTACAAGGTAAACCCATTCGTCTCCGGTCGGAAGAGCCTCGTGCTTCTGTCCGTTCCATTCCGAGAACTGTGTCTTTCTCTGCTCAAGGAACGCTTTCAGGATCTCGATCTCAAAAAGGTATTTGTAAAATATAATGACTTTCGGATGCTCGTCCAAAAGACGCTCAAGCGCGCGTATCCGGCTCTCGTCGCTATTCACGATCTTACGCATCAGATAGCAGCACTGACTGACATTCTCGATCGGCTCTTCTTTAAACGGATCCCAGCGCTTGTTCTGAACGATCTTATACATCACATCGTCATAGCTGACCAGGACGTTCTCATGATGAACTTCCGTTGGACGCTGGTATTTCATTCTAACGTAAATATCATTTCTGTGACGGATGAGCTTTCCTTCATTCATGTAGCCTTTAACCTGAGGAAACTTTGAAAACCTCGACCAGATGACATGCTGATCACAGAAGTCAGTCTTATTCCGGTAAAATCCATTTGCTATAAAAACCGGAATAAGGTCTAACCAGGAATCAGCCGGAGTGCCACTAAGAAGAACCCATCGATTCGCTTTTGTAATTTTCAGAAACGCCTTTGTCCACGCACCGTAACCGACAACACGCTGCTCATCAAATATAAAGAACGCCCTTGTCACGTCCGCATACTTCTTGATATTGTTCCAGCTGTCGATAACAACGGCTTTGGCGCCCATCAACTCCAGCTCGGCTTCCCATTCTTTTGAATCACGTTTCTTTGCCGTCGTGATGACATACAGATCTCTCGGCGCGTCCTCATGCGGGCATTCCACTTCCGAGCAAATATAATAAGCGATTGAAGTTCTTGTTTTTCCACTTCCGACACTGCCTACCAGAATGCACCCGTCTTTCATCCGTTTAACGGCGTCTTCCTGAAACGGTTTTAAGTTTGGATTACTCATATAAATCTAAAATGATATCCGTGATGCGATTTAGCATCCCCACAACAACAATGGGATACGTGAGTATAATCACAATTTAATTCTCTAGCTGCTTCTCGAACCCCAGCATATACTGTGTCGGTTTCTTCACAATATACCCTCTTTCTATTATCTGGTGCACCGCCATTAATCAAATACTCAATTGTAGACTGAGCACCGTGGCGTTCATACCAACTAGCAAGACGCTTATAATGAAAGCCATAGATCTCAGCCCACTCAGAAAGGCATCTTGTTTCACCATTTATAGTTAAATACTTGTTTATTGATGTATTTCTCGAATTCTGTTTATGAGTCACAAACCGACAATTAGACGGGCAATAATTGCCATCATTATTTATTCGATCAATCTGTAATCCTGGTTCGTATCCATGTGAATACGCCCATTCGGCAAAAATAGAAACATCATGCCATTCATCACAAACTTTTATACCTCTTCCACCATATCGTTCATAATGCTCTTTTTGAGGCTTGTTACATCTTGCAATCATATTTGTCCAAATCGGATAAATTGGATCCAAACTATATCCATGTTTCTTAAATCTTCCCATCTTTACCCTCCATTAAAAAGAGGGCCAGCCGAAGCCAGCCCTCCCAAAATATAAATTACCAGGGTTCCTTTCCGTCGTCATCCTCAGGAATCGGAGAAGCGTCGCCAAGATCGTAATCGTCGTACTTGCCGCCAAAGAGATCGCTCTTGGCCTGCGTAGCAACGATCGTATTGACGTAGCCCTTGCAGCCGTTGTCATGACGGTGCGGATGGATCACAAGATCGACGTTCTCAAACCGAATATCATCCAACTTACCGACGTCCGCGCCATGAAGCGCCGTCATCGTCTTCCGACCCTTCCATTCCGTGCACAGCATCACACGCGGCTCAAAACGGGAATTCATGTTCAGGACACATTCCGTGAAGTACAGAATATCATCCTGATCGTCATACGGATCGCGACTCTTAACGTTCCAGCCTTCCGCCTTCATGTCTTCAACCATCTCTTCGGGAATCGCAACGTTCAGCGTGCGCTTTCCGCCCTGCGGGTTGAATCTCGTCGGCTCACCCTTGAAGTTCGTCCAGAATATCACAGCATTCTCGATAACCAGGTTACCACGCTCATCCCAATCGAACTTGCTTTCCTTCGCTCTAGTTGCATAACTCATTGATAATTTCCTCCTAAATATAAATTTTAATTAAATGAGTTGATTAAAACGGAAGTTCGGAGACCGGCTCATCCGAAACGAAGAGCTCATAATCTCCGAACTGCTTAATTGTGTCGATGGCTTCGTCCGCCATCTGCTGATAATAGCTCATATCGATCTTATCCTGAAGACCGAGATTCCGAACCATTTCGGCTTCCATCCATTTGTAGCCTTTAGCTCCGGTCGCGTTGTTGTACTTCCCGTCTTTTTCACGAAGAAGATCGCCGCCTCCGGTACCGGGAACCATCGGACAGAAGTTTCCGACTTTTCCTATAAACGTATAGTTGTGTTGACCTTCCGGCAAGCCTTCATTGAAGTCCAAATATAAAGCGCTCGTAACGCTCTTAGTCTGACACAGATCCTCAAACGTAACCGGTTCATGACTGAACAATGTCTTGAACACATACGGCTCCTGAAACTGAGCTGCGGTTGCCGTCCAATGTCCATCGTCCTTGTCCTTGGCAATATAAGTCGACTCGTTCACAATGCACATCCGCTCGTAAGTGGCTTCGTGCTCGAATGTGTAGCCATACTTCTTGCCAAAGTCCATCACAAAATCAATGATCTTCTGATCAGCATCCGGGATCTTGATACTATCGGTCTTCACATGAGCGACCGTATAGCCCATTTCTTCGACTGTCTTCTGAAGCTCGATCATGAACAGAGCTCCGCGCTTTGCAACAATGTTGTCGACATTTCTCGGATCACGGAACGGATTGTCAAAACTTGCCGATGTCAATCCGTACACAGAATTGATCGCAGTCTTAAGTGCATTCGACAACGCTTTTGCCTGACTCGGATCATCCAGATACTTTGCCAGTTTCCCGCCGAACAGCTCTTTGGCTTTGTCAAACTCCTTATGCTTGATCAGCAGTCTTGCCAGCTTAATATCATTGAAGTTCTTTGTGTAAGGTCCGAACAGATTCAATTGCTCTATGCTTGTCGGATGCAGCGACGCAACGTCCAGCAACGCCACATTGAAATATATACCGGGCTTTGCAAAGACTCGACCGCCTTCGCTCGGATCGCATCCGCGATAGATCGACTTACCCGTCGCAATCTTCATCAGACGGTTCGTTCCATCTTCGTATTCGACCTTCGTTCCTTTACCGGTCGTCGATTCTTCCGTATACCTCGTCGGATCGATTCCGTACGGACTGTATTCATAACCCGGAAACAGTTCACTCAGATCTGTATAGACAAAGTCCTTCTGAGGTTTCTTCTCGTTTCCAAATATAATACGGGTTGTGAGTTGGTTCGTCGTATCGTTCGGAGTCATACCAGCAATGTCTGCCAGAATCTCCCGCGCAATAAAGTCGGCATGAAGCTCATCACATTCAAACGCTGCCTGTGTTGCATCAACGTCGTTCTTACAATATTCCACGACCTTATCCCAGAGCTCTTCCGGAACTTCCTTATCCCATGGCAAACCAAGCTCCAAATGGTGTATACCGAGCTTGATCTCCCACTTCTTCAGGCTCATCTTATTGCCTGCCGAAGCAAAGTCATAAATATCTGTATAACTCAGATTGTAGGCTTCTCCGAAGAATCCTGTCTTATGGTTGATAATCTTGTCACTCAGGTTGTAGATCTGCCGATTCGTATAGCCCTGCATCCTCGCATAAAGAATGTGGTTGTCGTACTTCCGGTTGTTAAACCCGATCAGTCGATAGTTGCACAGTTTCCGAATATCATCGACTGTGGGATTCACCAAACCAACAGCGGGCTCGTTCTCGAACTTGTAGCACACCACGAACAGATTCGGAAATACCTCAACGTCAAAGAAGACGATCGGTGCGTCTTCACCGTACTCTTCCGGTTCCGAAATATCATCCGACTTGAAATGCATCTTGTCGACCGTTCTCAGACACTTCTGCTTCTGATGCGAGCTATTGTTGGCAAACGCCAGCACACTTGGATATAAATCGCTGACGTCATACTTCATCCCGCTCTCATACGCCTTCTCAAGTTCTGAGAATATAAAGTCGACCTCGGGAGCCGTAGCGCCGTGATGCTTCTTGTCCAGACAGTTCAGTATAAACTTCCGCAGTACTTTCTCGTTCTTCAATGCCTCCAGATTGACCACCTTTTTACCTCCTTTCAAAGGCAGTCCGGAACTGATCGTCGCTATGGGAATATCATTGCACTTACTCAGTTTCCTCCGCATGGAAGCAAATCCCGTACATACCTTGATCTCAATGTCTTCGTCAAATATCCCGCTGAGTTTTGAACTGTCTCCGCTGTACTTATAGATCAGATGCAGACCCTGACCGCCTTTACTGACTTCCGCATACGTCGGAGGCCAGCTTTCCGCAGCCTTAAGATTCTCCTCAAGACATTTATTGCCCGCTTTGTCCTTCAGATCAAAGTCGATACAAATATAAATCTCCGGAATCCGTACATAATGTACTTTGCCAACATCCAGATCCTTCAGCTTCGTCTTAACGTTCGTCCATTTCATCGAAGGCCGTTCACTGCCTTCTCCGACACCGTACTGAGCGAGACAATCACCGAACTCTTTCTCAAATATCAATTTGTCAGAATCGATTTCGCTGCTGTCTTTAAGCTCTAACCAGTTCTTGTTCGGAACAGCGACGAGACCTTCTTTGACAACATCACTGACAAACTTATCCCGATGGAATCCGCTGAACACACATCGTTCATGCCTCTTCCCATCATAGCTGTTCTCTTCATACTTGTCGAAGTAGTTCATCAGTTCGAACTTTACTTCGTTCCGATTCATTCTCTTACGGACGTCCGTGTCGTCGCACCACATCTTGTAGTCTGTCCACGTCTTTTGAAGAGTCGTTCTGTCGCCGATCTGCTCCGTGAAGTACATGTCTTGAATGAAGTTATAAAAGTCGTTCGTTCCGGCAAGCATCTTCGTCGGTTCATACTTGGAGTAATAGTTCATGCCGAGAGCGTTATACCGGTCAAGGCAATGCTTGGCGATCGCTCCGAGTTCCTCATTGATGATCCTTGCCTTCAGCTCACTGTACTTCTCAAACGGAACGGTTCTTCCCGTCGGACTGACATCGATGACTCTTCGCATCAGACCGGACTTTCCATCCGTGATCTTGACCATCTTGTTGGAAGCCATGAACAGGAACGTATTGAACTTCGTTGTATACTTCGACTTAAACTTCTCATTAACCTCCATCGTGTCGTGAGATATGATACTGTTCAGTCTCGTATTGTCATCGATACGACTCAGATCACCGTCCTGCTGGATACCAACGAGCGGGTTGTCCTTAAAACTCTCAAGCGCAAACGACGAGTTGCTGTTGCCAAGTTCTTTTGCATCAAAGATACAGTAATACCCGTCGAACATTGCCTGAATAATATCAAGGACAGTCGACTTACCGGTCTTCGGACCGCCATACAGATAGATGCACTTCTGCAGTTTCTTCGAGTCGCCGGCAACCACCGAACCGATTGCCCATTCCAGCTTGTCCCGCTCACCGTCAGAATATAAAACGGAGATCAGCTCATCCCATGCAGAATGGTCTCCTTCTTCCAACGCATACGGAAGCCGCTTGCTTGAGTAATCTCTCTTGTTGCTGCGACTGTTCGCAAATATCACTTTCTCGTCAAGCTGATGATAGTTGTCGCGGCACTGCTTCTGCACATACTTATGCCATTGATCGATCACACCGGAAGTCGAGTATTTCATCCTCTTCGGCTTGATAACCCATCCGTTGTCCTTAGAATATCTCGGGTTATTCTTGCACTCCTCATATACCCGGTCGATCTCTTTGTCAATAATATCAATGACTGTCTGTTCGTTCGTTGACCAGATGCGATTCTCTTCGTCCCATACGGCATAGAAATCGCGGCCTCGTATCATCAGATCATTGGAATTGGCCTTTACCAGGAAGATAGGATAAATATCAAGTGTCTTTCTTCGGGTCGAATCGTTCTCAACAGCTACGATTTCTACAAAATCAAACATATTTCATCGAAAACCTCCTTTCTCGCACCCCTCCACCAGTTCACCACTTTTTTTGGCAAAATAATTCATTTTATATTACATTTACACACTTCACGTTTAATAAAACAGGGTATAAAACTGGTGAACTGGTGGAAAGAATGTATTATAATACATTCTTTTTGCGATTTTTACGAATTCTTTAGTTAACTAAAGTGTAGCTTCATTTCATAAATTTTTCCTCAAATTTCAAAATTTTCTTCGATCCACGTGTTCATTTGATACCAAATTTCGCTTTTTCTCATGTCAATTCTCGGATCCCTTGTAGAAAACAATCCGCCATATCCGTCTCTTCCATACCGTCTTAAAAGGAAATCATCGATCACTTCATCACAATATCCACGATCAAAATGCGCATTATCCATGCACATCAGTCCCAAATTACAAACCATTTCCCAAAACCAATCGGCAACACGATCGCCTTCGTCCGGATCATAAACCACGTCTTCGCACCGCATCGACAACGCGATCATCATCTCCAGAACACTGCATCTTGAAGGCAGTCTACCGGTCCAAAAATCTTCATCCGAGAACTTCCACCGAAGAGCAAAACCGTCTTCGGCACGATTCTCATCATGATCCACTAACCAGGTAAACTGCCTGCCGGACAAATATAACAATAATCTTTCATAACGATCGCAATAATCGTCGAAGCGAATGATATCGAAGAGCCAGTCTTTATACTCCTCCACTAAATCGCTTCGATACAAATATCATTCCTCCCCCGAAACCGCATCCAGCGTATGCCAGAAGATGTCCTCGTCCTGCAAATGCTTACGCAAAGCTGAACGATACTCCTTCATAGCTCCGATCTGCTGCAATAAATGACCACCTTCAACAGACAGCTTATCATCCATATGAGAAAACTGCTTCTGCGCTTTATTAAGTCGAATCACAAGCTGCAGATACTCAGCCTTCAGCCTGTCTCTATGGTCATCCGAACACATCAGTCCGATGGTATCCTCAAGCTTCATCGCCGTAATCCTCTAATATTTCTTCAATATGGTCGACGATACCGTCCAGATCACCTTCGTCATAAACCCCATAGAAAGGCTCCACCTGACGAAGGAACTCCTTAAGCTCCATCCGCTGATAGATGTTGAGCATAGCTTACTCTCCCCCGAAAAATATAAATTTTGTATTATGAGGACGACCTTACGAGTCCCTCATTTGGTAGAAGCTGTTATGCTGCACGACAACTTCATAATCCGTTTCCAGATTCTCGTTACGAACATACACGACGTCCTTTTCCTCTGTGCCGATCTTACCTTCCCAGCCGGTTCCTAGAATATCAGGCACATCCAGGATCGCCATGTCTTCCTCGCTCAAGATACGCTCAAGCTCCCACCAATACAACGTGACTTTATCGAATCCGATACGTTCATGAGCAAACTGCTCGGCACTGATCACGTAAATATCATCCCGAGGATCGTCGTCATTCTGTTTCAGTCGCACTTCATCCACCTCCTTTTCCTCAGTATCCTCCACTATTTTCTGTTTTGAAAACGAGTTATAAGAAATGCGATCTGCTCCGCGATCATACTGCATCCCTCCAGACACATCCACCGCTCCGCGATCATACTGCGCCCTCTCTGGTCTCAGCAGATCCTCTTTACGACGATTCATACGCTCTGTGTAAGACTCAACTGCACGTTCACCAGCACAAACAAGGTTGTCGTCATGAGAATCTTCTTCTACGTCTTCCTCAGTGTCCTCTGCCTCATATATCATTTTCTCTGCCTTCTCGATGAGTTCCTTATCCTCTTCATAACGCTTTTCATACCATTCACGTTCGTCGATCAGAACTCCAATAGTCTTCTCATACTTCTTTTTTGTAACAAACCAGCCAATACCGCCGCCAACAGCAGCACCGCCGATAAATATCAATCCGTATTTGATATACGCGTTCACGTCAGTAACCTCCTTCAATAATTACTTTATTCCTGTACTGCTCAGCTTCCCACCGCGAACGATAGGCACCAATCAGCACGGGGCCATAATATACTTTCCACGCTGCGAGAGAGTCCTTCATCAGATTCGGATTCTCGATATAGACATACCGATCAGCCTCGGACCGCTTTTTCCGTAACACATCCGGACGAATATCAAGACCGGCATCGAACCGAGCCTCCTCTATTTCCATCCTCTCCCGCTCGTCTTTCATTTTTGTATATGCAAGCTGTTTAAAAGGCGTATCTATAACAACAAAATCATCGCTGATCACCAGCCAATGAACCTTGTTGCCCCGGATGGCCTTTCTCACATAGCATCGAGCTGCAAGCTCATTGTTTGTCATCATAGCTTATCCCAAATCGCTCCGTCACAATTGAACTCAAGCGTAATGGAACTACCCGGCGTATCAGGGAACTCCTCTACCGCAGAAATATCAATGGTGTCATACTCGCCATCCGAATCCCAAATCCATCCGACAAGCTGACCCCAGGGAACCGGATCCATTGCAAGCTCATACAGAACCTCATTCAGGAATATATAGCCCTTCAGATGAAGCCGATTCGTCATTATCGACTCCACTTCACGAATCGTATTAAGGTTGCTGAACGGATGCATAGAGAATCTCCCCGACGTCCTGGCATCAAACTGGCAGCAATACGGCCCGTCCCAGGCACTGTCATCGATCATTCTTGCCGCATCCTGATTGACCTTATCGACGAACTTGAATTCATTCATCTCATCGGTTGTAAGATCTCTCACATCACCGCGCAAATATCTTCGATCCCGTTCTTTACCGTCCTCTTCCTCAAGAACCCTTGCCCGGTATGTCTTAAACGCCGCGTCTAAGGCATTATACGAGGCCAGGAGCATTCCGTGACGGCGCTTCATGATTCCATGGCTCGTAAATATCATTGCGATACCGGCGCTTCCAACGGCCACAGCAGGCGCATATGCAACAGCGACACGACCGAGAGTGCGGAGCTTGGTCTTTGCAATGTCCTTCTTAACCAGTTTCTCTTCTTCCGGACTGATCATCTGAGTGTCGCCTTCGAGCTCCGACTTCAGCTCCTCAACATCCTCGTGACCGTCATCCAGAATATCACTGGCTTTCTTTGTGGCCTTACAAGCCATGATCGTTCCACCGACGATGCAGGCGATACCACCGACAAGAAGAAGCTCAGGAGCCGCTTTTTTCAATTTAAAAGCCGCCTTAGAACCTAAACGGCTGGCGGCTTCACCTATGTTGTTGAATAATCCTTTCATTGTTTCAGATCCCCCTATTGGTTTTGGTAAAAATATAAAGGAATGTTACGATTCAATCCTTACCGGTCTCGGCAGAATGAGCTGACAGCCATCACGAACGCGCTTGACAGACGCACGATCAAGATCCCGCCATCCATAATACTCAGCCGTGTACGGACAGGACTCTCCAAGCAGCTCATACAAATATCCAACGGTCACCTGACCATACTCGAGCATATAGTCCTCCATCTTAGTCAGGACAATATCAGCTTCCTCTCTGGTCCGAAGAATAATATTGTCGAGATTGAAGTCCTTACGCTCACTCGACGGCTCTCTACGCTCCCGATCTCTGTCGATGTTGACCCGTCCGGCCCTGCTGATACTGCTGTAATCGCGTCTCTCGCGTCCTTTGGTATCGCGATAGGTGTAAGACCCGCTTCGCCTGTCGCCCCACAGAGCCGCATATAAGAAGTTCAGGAAGGTGTCTTTGAGATTCGGGATGATGAGATCGTGCCACAGATACCCACCAATATCATTGACGTCTTCGGCAAGAAAATCACGTTTGAATTTCTGACCAAATGTCTCTTTCGTCTGAATGCGTTTGGCTACGGGCTTTGCATGCTCTCTTTCGTTTTTCTGCGGAACCAGTTCTTCGCTCTTTGGTTTGTTGGATGGGAATAATTCACGTTCAGCCATTGATTTGACCTCCTAAAAATAAATAGTGTATTGTAGATAAAAAGAAGACACCATGTTGATGATGCCTTCTTTCCGTTATAGCGTGTGTAATTTTTGCGGGATTTATTAAACTCTTTTAGCTATCTGTTTTTTCTGGACCATATTCAAGACGTACTGGCTTCGGCAGTTCAAGCTTATGTATGTTAGTTCCTTTATGGAATATTTTAGCGTGTTCTAAATCGAACATATCCCATCCGTAATACTCCATCGTGTACGGACTGGACTCTCCCAGCAGCTCATACAAATGTCCAACAGTCACCTGACCATACTCATTGGCAAATTCTTTTAGTTTAGATAATATCTGGTATGCCTCGTCAAATGTTGAAAAGTATAAATTATCTAATTCGAAATCTAATTCAAATTTTTTACCGGTTTTAAGCGGCCTTTGCCATGATTCGTTTCCTGTACCGAAACCTGCACGAGTTGGTTTTGTGCCGTACCTAGCAGTCTTTAAAGCATCCATAATCGTATTTTTAAGCGTCGGTATCAGAATATCTTTTCCTACAAAGTCAAAGAACTTCTTTTGTTCTTCTTCCGAGATCTCCAGCCTCTGGCAGCAATAGTCTACGTAATCTAAAACGGCATTAACAGTTTCCCTAATTTCATTCGTGGTTTCGCTCATCTTTAACCTCCAAAATATCTTTTTCTAATAAAGTTAAAAAGAAGACACCGTGTTAACGATGCCTTCTTCTGCCTCACTCGGCCTCAACAAGGACGGGCTCAGAATTGATCTCAACGACCTCCGAGATCTCTTCCTCCTCCGACTCCTCTTCTTCAGGCTTCTTCACCTTATCTGCAAGGGTTTGCGCGATATCCCCCAGATTAATCTGGCACGCAGGCGCCTTGGCGAACGGGCTCATGACAGCCTTGGTGAAGTTCACGACACCGGACACAACCGTGCTGAGCGCCATGAGCGAGATGAACGGATGCTTCTCTGCAAAACTCCACATGCCACTGAACTTACTCATCTTCAGAATCCTCCTTTTCGTCTTCAGAAATATCATAGTCTCTACGTCTTACCGGTGTATATGCATAGCCATTTAACCCCCGATTACGACTCGGCATCTTATCCCACAGAACATATTCGGCTGCATCAACATACATATTCTTAAGCGATGGAATCACAATGTCTGTAATAACATCCTTTATGGCTTTGTCTTTAACGTCCTTTGGTGCATCAGTCTCTTCAACCAGATAACTCAAACTGTCCATAAGCCGATGAAATGTGTCCTGGGCATCATGCCAGCCGAATGCCTTCTCTGTGTAATCCACTCGCTCGTTTCTTGCAATTACCTTATCCATTTGTTTTGACCTCCTAAAATTTTTGTTTTAAAATATCTTTTTTCTGGTGGCCGCATCGGGACTTGAACCCACATCTGACGATTATAAGTCGCCGGCTCTAACCGATTGAGCTATACGGCCGTTATGTTTCATGATTCCAAATATCAGATCATTCAATAGTCATCTAATTAAAACGATTTGCTGTAGGAATCACGTCTTTAATCCAGGATGCTCGTATTGTCAAGTTTCAAGTCTACAAAATATCATTGCTGTTGGCATCCCATTTTTACATGATACTGTTGTTTCTGTGCGGCCTTGCACTCTAAGGTGGACTCGAACCACTAATCCTTTTAAAGATAAGAAAGATTGTTGCTGTCAGTATCACATGAATCATGACTCTCACCAGGATTTGCAGTCTCTGGATTTAAAATGGCGCAAATATCATTGCTGTAAGAGTCACGATAATTGGCGGTTGTAAACTAAGCGCAGCCATATAGACCACGCCACACAAACTGACTCGCCACAGTTTTCATCCTAATAGTGCGCTTGCTGTTACCGTCACAAATATCAGGATTCCATCTTCAATAGATTAGCAGTCTATTCCTTTTAAGGTAATGGCTGTTGGAATCCCAAATATCATGATCCTTATTTGGAGCTAGATTTCATCTAATCATATAAGATTGCAGTAAGGATCACTATTAACACCTGCACATGACGGCATCTATAAGAAATATCAGTCGCTGAAAGTGGCTCGATTCGCAGAAAGCGTCTTGCCCATCTTCACCGGCTGATACCTCTCACTGTTGATGATCTCCTCCATGGCCTCAATGGGCGTCATGTTGACACACTTGAGAACCTGCTTGAAGGAGCTTGCCGAATGCCCGCTCACGAGGACACAGCCAGGACGGTCCGCGTCAGCATGGTAGACATCATGCCGGCTGTTCACGTTCCAATAAACAACCGTAGGCATGGAATATCCATTCCGAGCAAACCGCTGAGCCATACCATCGTGGAAAGACCAGCTGTTGCCCCACGTCCCGGCATCGATCTCCATGTCAGAGATGACAATGAGAGCCTTTGGCATGTCTTCGGGCGCCACATGAGCCTGGATGGCGGTCGAGAGGATCTTGTCGAACGCGGCCTCAAGATTCGTCGACTGTCCCCAATGAGCGTCCTGCATCATGTTGCGAAGCTGATCAAGCAGGGTTACGCCCTTGACCTGAATGAAGTCGCTCCTGGAAGAGAACTCCATAAACAGGTTGTGATAAGGACCCTGATTGACGCTCGCAAACAGCAGACCAAGCGCCAGAGAAGACGCAATCGGCATGTTGTTGTCGCAGAACATGCTGCCGGAAGTGTCAGAGATGACCAGGGCGCTCTCAAGAGACTCACCGTAGTCCTTCTTCATCTGCTCCCACTGAGCTTCGACGACCGGATCGAGATCTTGAACGATACCGTACCCACCCCAGCAGATATTGTCGAGGTACTTCCTCACGAGATCGTAAGGATACAGCGCTCCAGCATGGATCTTCTCCTCGCCCTTGGTCACCGCCTCCAAATATCCAGCCATGCGCTCCTGATCGTGCTTGAAGAACGCCTTGCGATAAAGCGCCATAGCACGGGAGGGCACCTCGGGATACTTGATCTCGCTCCAGCGGTTCTCGGACATCAGCTGCTCGACCACTCCGATCTGCCGGCGAAGAGCACGATACTTGCGCTTGTACTCATAGACGGACAAACCGAGATGATTGGCCGTAGCGATGCCGAGAGCACGGGTCTTCTTAGACGACGCATCAGCCGTCTTGACCCACTTACCGAGAAGAGAGACCGCGTTTCCGGCCAGCAGGTTCTGAATATCTTCGTCCCACTGCTTCTTCATGGCCTTCCACATCTCACTCTCGAGCGGAGTCCCGATCAGAGCATACAGATCATCATAGCGACCGTACACGCCGATCAGATCGAGATTGTCGACCAGAGCCTCGGGATGACGGGTGGCGATGTGCTTCAGAAGACGCCGGAACGTCTCCCGCTCACCGAGACCACCGCGAATATCACGGGCGTAAAAGAGGATCTTCGTCGTGAACAGCGGATCCATAGCGTATGCGTTCTCGAACAGGCTGATCAGACGGTTGTCGTCCGCACTGCGAAGAGCGCCAATGACCGCGAACAGGTCCAGGCGGGCATCCGACGTGGTCTTCAGAGCCTGAGCACCGTTCTCGGTATAAGTGTGAGTGCTGTCAACACGGGCAGCGTTGGCGAAAGAGTTCTGCTTATTGGCCTTATACATGGCAGCACGAAGAGTAGGCTCGGGAATGCCAAGGATGTTGGCAATGTCAGAAGTGTTTTCGATGTTCATAATTTTGACCTCCATGATTCATTTAATAGACTTGGATTAGAAATCTAGGTTTTAAGTTGCTGTTAGAAACACGTGAGAGGATTAACGGTAAAACGCCCTCTTGCGTTCTGCCTCGACTTTAGGATTCCACCCGCATTTGGAACAGTAGTCGCCGCCCCTATACTTGTCGACACAGGTAAGAGCAACGCCTCTGTAGATGCAGTGGTCATTTCCGCCTTTAGGAATGATTCGGTCTTTACGGTCTCTGCGAATGCCCATAAGTATGTCCTCCATTAAAATAGTATTAAATATCAATGCGCTGTAACATGATCCGGGAAAAAGAAATCAGGACAGAAAGGAGGTGTGTGAAATGGAAACAAAACACTTTTAGAAAGGAGGTGATTTTGTTTGCTGCATGGATCACAAGCGCTTGTGTAATAACGATGTAATAGGCCATGATGTGTTGTGGTAAATATCATTTGAATTGCTGTACGCATCACATAGGAGAAATTATGTCTGCCGCATGGTAACGGCCTAATTAAAGGTGTCCGCATGATTAAATATATGACGCATAATTAGATACCGAACCTAAAAATGTTTTGCTGTAAGCGCCACAGATATACCATGCGTGACAACTAATTAAGATTTATTGGCTGCAATCGCACAAACACTCGATGTAAGAGCATTGGCGATCGTGTCATATTTTCTCTGTTCGTAATACAGCTCTTCCCGCCGCATACGCTCATCACGAGCAGTAAGTTCAGCGCGAATGGCCGCTTCCTGAGCCTCTGTCCGCTTAGTCCAGTAATACCGAACGTTAGCAGAGCAGGACTCCTTGTCGCCAAACATGAACTCGTTGTACATTCGCAGGAAATTATCCCTGGCGACGTCTAAAGAGGCGATCGTGTTGGCGCTTTGGATAGCACTATGCATAGAGTCAAGCAGGACCTTAGCATGAACGCGATCGTCAGGATCGTCGAAAATATCATTGTCAACCGAGGCGTCATTGACCATCTTTTCGGCCTCTTCCCGATCATAATTCGAAGCCTTATATGCCTCGAATTCTTCGCGCTCCTTCTTGGTCTCTTTGGCAGCCTTCACAGCAGCCCAGATAAGAAAACCAGTACCGGCGACACAAGCAACACCAGTTGCGATAGCACCGGCAACGGAATCAAATTCGAATTTAATCATCAGTTCAAAACCTCCATTTAATAATAGTCATGACACACGTTTCTAAATCCTGCAGAAAGTATTTGCTGTAGGCGTCACCTTATTATTCTGCCTCTACCACTTCCGCTTCTTTCGAAATATCAGTGGACTCGCTCTCAGTCTCCTGATCAATGGTCTCCTTCACTTCCTTGATCTTATCGGAGATCTGTTTTACGGATTCCTCGATCGTGTCATACGCCTGCTCAGCCTTTTCACCAGCCCATTCACCGACAAACCAACCGAGCGACCATGCACCGATCTTGCGTAAAATTTTAGCCGGAAGTTTTACGTTTTCCGGCACCGTTGCATCGATAGCATCATCGATAACTCTTCCTACACCCGCTGTGACAAGCAGGCTGATTCCATTTTTAAGAGTAAGTATCTTTTCCATCTTATACGACCTCCTCTGCTGCTTTTGTGGCAAGCTCTTCGGCGCAACCGACCAGAGCACCAAGACCCATGCCGAATGTAGCAGTTCCAAAACCGCTCGTATATCCGACCGCATGTGCCAGAGCTTCTTTACCTTCGGCGGTTTTAGGCTGAATGACACTCCATGCGATAAGTCCTCCGCCAAACAGACCGAGTCCGAATAACATGAATGCCTTCGCTGTTTTGATTACTTCCATGTGATAGACCTCCTTTAAAATATCTTTTGAGAAAAAATTGAGAAAGACTGTTATACAATCTTTCCACTATAGGGATTGTAATTTTTGCGGGAGCGAATCAGAAAAGAAAACCAGAGCAGCTGTAATAGCCACTCTGGTCTTTGGACTTCACCGACTTACTACTCGGTGAGGCTCTCGATTTCCGAGACTCCGTCCGTCAGCTCGAAGGGAGCATCCGCAGGATCGATCTCGTTCAGGGAGTCGAGCGCCTTATCCGCCGCTTCGTCGTGTCCGTGGAAGTAGGCCAGCACTGCGGCACCCACCACTGCCAGTCCGCCCACCACACCGGCTCCGATGCGGGTAGCTTTCTTCAGCTTAGGATGATCAGCGATGAGCCATTCTCCGACTCGCACGCGAAGGGGCTTCTTCGGCTCCTTCTCCGTATTCTCGATCTTTTCCTTAGGAGTGTTCTCCTTTTCGACGATGACGTCAACATTCTTCTCGTTTTCCATCGTTCATACCTCCTTTAGAGTTATAAAGTTTTTAGTTACTCGTCCATTATAGGACTTGTAAAAATTGCGGAATCAAATATCACTCAACCGCGACATACCCTGCCGGATACTCGTCATGAAGTACATAGACAGGCACGTTGTCCAGAAAATATCTTCCCGTGTAGTCCTGCATCATCATGCCGGTACTCTTCAGAGTGTCGAACACATCTTCTGCTACGCTGACCTTAAGTTCGGAGGTCATGCGGTTGTCCTCCTTAAACTTCCGCATGACCTTGATCGCGTTTCTTACCTTGTTCAGAATATCCATGACTTACCTTCCTGTATCTCGATACCCATATCGGCTGACCGGACGCCGGCTCGTCTTAACAATGTACCCCGGAACACCGTTTGCCTCGACAAGATCAAACTCCGGCGAGACAATGCCATCACTTGCCAGCCAACGAACCGTATTGAGCAGCGACTCGCCCTTTACAGCAAACTTACCGCCTGTCGTATGCTCAAGCTCACATGCCAGATCATCCAACTGCAGTTCCACTGTATCGTCCATGGTACGCATTGCCTCATCTACGGCTCCACGGTTCCATGTCGTGAATGCTTCCTCAACCTCCTGCTTATTTCCGATCCACCAGCAGCCAAGGAAATGAAGCGGATACTGTTTGCCGGCAACATACTGCTCACGAATATCTTCCGGGCATTCCATCATCTTATCCCTGGCTATCTCTTTCTCTACCTGTTCGGCCTTCTTATCGCCAAGGACTTCTTTTACTTTGTCCTTGTACGTGTCGAGTTCCTTCGCCTGAGACGCCACGAGTGCCGCCAGACCTAAATATCTTTTCTTACTGACCACATTCGACGCTATGATGGATGCTCCTGTGAGAAGTGTCAGCGTTGCGGTCTTCCAATAGACCTTGCCGTAAATGGCAAACTTCTCCCAGAACGTGAGAACATTCTTACGTTTGTACAGGATAATATCTTTTACCTCGTCTGCGGTTCCGACAGAGACTATACCGTCATAACCAAGTTCGGCATAATCGTCAGGCTTCTCATCGACACGTTCAGCATCCATACTCTCAAGCTCCTCGTCCGTAGCCGTAAAGAGCTTTCTATGAATTCCGTCCTCTATGGCCTCCTGTGCTTTTGCTCCGTCCTTCGCTGCCGACACAACCGACGCCCCAAGACCAACTAATGCCAGCCCACTGAGGATCGTCGGGAGATTGTCATCTACGAACTTCAGAGCTACTTTCCATGCTGCTTTAAATTTGTTCATTGTGTGACCTCCTAAAAAGAATTTACGTGAAAAATATAAAAAGACGCCAATTTACGTCTTTCCACTATAGCGGTTGTAATTTTTGCGGAATGGAACACGGCAGAATATCATTCCTCCTGATCCTTATCCTTGCTGAGCATAAGAGATGTCTTCATCAACTCCGCCGAAAGGAACAACGCTTGCTCCTCTTTGAATCCAGCCTTCACAAATGCGTCATACGCAGCCTTTGACAACTCCGCCATAGCCCCAAGACCGGTCAGTAAAGCTTTCAATTGTTCATTCATATTTCATACCTCCTGCCAGCATTCCATTGGATAGTAGTCTGCCGGAATATCAATGCAATAGACCGGTTCATCAATATCGATTGGCTTTTCAATATACTCACATTGGATCGGAATACCACTGTCCCAAAAGTCGTCATAGTAATCCGGATTACCAGGCCAGCCATACTGATGACCAAAATGTGTCTGTTCAATGCCAAGACATTCGTATAGATCATTCAGCGAGCAATATCCATGATTCTTTTTGATCCGCTTATTGAATGCCCGAATGCCGGCGTTGACAGACGCTATTGAGGATCTGAATACACGTCCGGAATAACCTTCGATCACGAGCAGATTGCCTTTACCAGTCTCTTCAACACCTCTGGGAATGGTGATCTTGCCCCAAGGCTTATGTTCAATTTCAGCGCTGACTTCCCTTTTAATTTCGTGAAGTTCGTCTTTTCCAAACCGATTTTCGATTTGCCTCTCAAGCGCATCACGATTCGCCGCCAAATATCCACAGCTGACAGTCAGCACGGCGATCTGTTCGGCGCTGATCTTATGAGCCGCCCATAAACAGCCGATCGTAGCAGCTCCGGATAAGACAGGCGGAATATAGAACTTCCAGGTTTTCTCTTTCGGTTCCAATTCTGCCATAGCTATTTTCTTACCAGCTCGAATAGACAGCACACCTGTACCTATTACACCTGCCGTGGCCAGACTGGAAAATATCAGTGGAAGATGTTTAGTCAGTTTTCCCATTGTTCTTCTCCACGGACTCGATCATCCATCCAAGATACACCTGAGCCTTCTTTAGATCCTCAAGACCGTTCTTCATGTCACTACGCCAGATGTATTTCATGATATTGCCTTTACAATATCCTTGGAAAGCAAAAGACGGCATACTGGCTTTAATTGCTTCGATGCATTCGATTCCACCTCGAGTGTAATGAGAAGGATGATTGACCATGTCGTCTTCTTGATCGTCTGACTCAGCATGCGGACAGTAATCAAGCCCAAATATCACGTCAAAACATTTGAACTCGTCATTGTTTGGGTCGGACTCAATCTCGACATCCAGAACCTCCTCACGAGTTATAAGATGTGTGAGAATGCGATCTGTAATCTCAGAATACCTCTTCGAGAAATCAATAATCGGAAACTCATGCTCCAGCTCCTGTCTGTAAAATATCCAGTTACCATTAGACGTATGCCAGCAACCGACCATTACCATATAGTCAGCGATAGCGGCAGCTTGCTGATTAAGATCAATTTTACAATTTTCTCCGTTCATCCAAGTCCTCCTGGCACAAATATCAGTTTGCATTTCTTACTATGCCGTATCTTGTTACAGAATTTACGACATAAATAAGGAGAGTCGAAGGATTTCTCCACTCGCTCTCCCCGTTCATTAAGGAATATTACTTTGTACATGACTCACTAGTGTCGTGATCTAATTTATCAACGTATCTTTGATAGTTAAGCACGGTATTTGCACAAATGCCAGAATTGGCGCATGTGTACACTCTAGTTACCATGTCATCATCCCCGAATACCATTTCCCGTTCTGCAGAAAAGCATCTACAATTATCAGGGCACCATTCAAAACCGTTTACTTCAATTTTCATTTTAATTTACCTCCTCAAATTCAACTTCAATCGGACGCTCCTTAGGTTTTCCCGTAAGCCATATACACAGCCGGTCTTCCGTTTCATCCAGAATGTTATGCCATTTACGCTCCAGCATGTCGACCGTGACACCACTGATCAGACATGCAGTTCCGTATATCGCCATCGCATTACGTAAGGATCGGAATATCTTTTTAAACATCAGTACTCCTCCTCGCCAAGCAAGTAGTCATACAGATCTTCCACACGATCACCATTGAATACCGACAGAATATCTCCATCCGCACTCTCTACAATGGCAATCGGCTCGTCCAGATTGAAGTTAATGTCAAACTTCACGATCAGCGTTCTATTTAGTTGCCTCATTCTGCTTCTCCTTTCTCACCAGCTTGTTCTGCAGCATCAATAGCACCTATGAATGTCACGATTGCATCATAATAGCCATAGAAATATCCAGAATCGTATTCTAGACGCTTCCCTATTGGATTTCGGTTAAGCACACGATCGACTCCACTGGCATCCAACTTTGCCTTCTGCGCAATTAACATCTCCTTGATAAAACTTACATCCATTCCACTACGTCTCCGTTTTTCAGTCTGAACCCATAAGGACATTGCCCAATGATGCGCCTCACCATTGGTATATGGTCGAAGTACAGGCCATTGAAAATATCCCAGCTCGCTTCTATCCTCGGAAGTTCTTCCCAAGGTATACATCCCGGAACAGAGTCACAGAACTCGACATAGTCCTCCATGTAAGTGTATTCATGCACATGGAAGTCAAATATCCGTCCGCTTAAGTCGATTCTGACTCTTCCGTTTTCCCATCGTCGGTTGTCTCTGATTCCGTCGTCAGTGACTCCGATGATTCCTTCGTATACGGATCTGGCAGGAACGATCTCCAATATTTCTCCAGATCCCTTATGTAATCGCTCACGCTCAACGCCTATTATTCCTCCTCCAAGAGTCTCAAGTTGTGATTACTGCTCTATTGCCCATTTTGACCTCATTTCTTCAATGTGTTTCTTTGTTTCCTCATATGTTGATAAGCGAACCATCTCTCCTGTAAATGGAGGAAATTCTGCCATATGAAATTCATAACATCCGTCTTTCCAGCGACTCTCCCATAAATCTTCAGACTCTTCGCCGTCTCCAGACACCTCAAACCAAATATCAGGATAAGCCCTGGACAGCTCAACCATATCATTCTGCCAAGGATACCATTTTGCTTGGAATACTAGTGTGTACTTATCGTTTGTGTCCCAAACATCATAGTCCCACCCAAAAGACTCCTTGTCAATGCCGGTAATTTCATTGAACTTCTTCTCAATTGCTTTGTCGATCGACTCATCGGAGTGCTTATCCCATGAAACCTGATAATATGTGTAGTAACCCATTTTGACCTCCTTATCAACTCATTCCAGCTCAATAAACTCAAACTGATCATAAATATCCGGCACGAAGATCCCATACCAGAAGTTATGCTGCGCGACTTTTTTGGCAGCAAGATCCTCATTCCATTCTCGAATATCTTGCATCAGCTCGTATTTACCGACATCGTTATCATTGTCATACAAGTCGTTCTCATACTGGTATGTGAGGGTCTCGTAACGGACGTTCATACGCTCGATATACTGGTCAACACCGACATAGTTTATAACCATGTACACAAGCATAAAGAATATGACAGCACTAGAAACGGCGGTTACAATCGACGACGCACAACGCCAATCCGACCATTCATCGAAGGCTATTACCCCGATGATGCCAAGCACCAATACTCCTAAAGTGATCCAAAATATCATTTACTTAACCGCCTATCAATTCTTTCACGATCAAAAACCGAGTGTGTTGATACGAATCTCGTTCCAGAGTTCCTGATAGCTAAAATTGCATTCTTTAGGCCAGATTTCTTTTCTGGCAACAAACCCTTCAATCAGCCAGTCCGCGTAATTCCGACTAATACCAAGACTCATTAGCAGCTTCTTATACCGCTTCCGATTCTTACAGCGGAAGAACTTAGGCCACTTTACTTCAGCGGTGAAAGTTGCTTCACGGTCACGAATAAATGTAAGTGATGGCACGACTACTGTATCATCATAATAATCATGCTCGATACACCCCGTAAACTGAATATCTTTGATGCCCTCGAACACATAACCCGGTCCATCTTCAGTATTTAGAAACAGCTTCTCGACTTTCGTTTCCTCACCCATTACTCATCCTCGCTCATTCTTTAACTTCCTCATTAATAATGATTCCGCCCTGGATGATCACCCGGCGGCCGTCAATATCAAAGAATGTCTCCTGGTCGTTTTCTGTTACGTCGAATTCGCCGGACCAGCTCTTAATGAGGTCGCCATCATAGCTGTAAACCTCGACAACGCGATTAAGACCGCCACCAAAATTGCTTTCCTGAGTCTTAAGTGCTCTCTGACCACTGGCTGAATTCTTAAAGTACAGTCTAAAACCAGCAAGCATACCAAATATCAAGAGAGCTGCAATTAAACCAGTCAGCACTTTGCCTGAGGTTGTATCAACGTCTTGCCAAATCCAAAGAGCACCACTAATAACCGTAGATGCGAGAACACCAAAGAATACCCATCCAGCAATTGTCATTTTTATTCCTCCTTCAATAACTCTGTAACGTCGAACCTAGCAAAGTTCGAATCCAAATATAAAGTGAACCCACAAATCTCACCGATCTCAGCAAGATCTTTAACCGAGAAGCTGTTTCGATTCATTTTATTATTAAAGTATTCTAGGGAATATCGAGTTTTTTCAGCAACATCTCTGTTACTGAATCCGTTCATATTAATCATCGTCCTCACAAGCATGGAAAGCGGCCTTTTTTCATAAATCTCTGACCAGTTTTTACTCATCGTTCCTCCCAATGAATCGGTTTCTGACTATCGATGTTAACCGGTTCTTCCAGGCAGTCATAACAAGGTTCCTCGTTCTCCGCTTTATTTCGGTGCTTGCATTTCGGGCACCAAATATCAAAGCGAACGATCTTTTCACTGTACTCCATCAGTCTGCTCCTTTCGGGAATTCATGAAGTCAATTACTGCGTGCATACAATTGGGACAGGTGTCGAAATTACGATTTAATGATCCGTTAGACAGAATAATCTTTACAAAATGATTTCCTCCCCTATCGTCATACTGAAAACCGTTGTAGCTTTCATACAGGTTTCCACAAATATCACATTTAAACGCTACTGCCATCAATTAGACCTCCCATAAATAATTTCGTGTAGCTTCTTTCTCCGTTCAATGCGCCAAGTTTGATCCTCGTCTATATCCTCACCAAGCCAAAGCTTTATACTGGACTGTAAATATCCAGTAGCATTAGCTATATCGGAGATGGTGGCACGAGGATGCTCGTCTCGATATTGTACGACTCGTTTGATCCTTTGGTTTAATCGAATACGAAATGCTTCCGATGTGTCATAAGTTGGTATTGCCATGTAGACCTCCTTAAAAATATAAATGGTGCCGGTGACGGGACTCGAACCCGTACGTCGTATTGACATGAGAGCTTAAATCACATGTGTCTGCCAATTCCACCACACCGGCTTATACTATTTCCTCTCGTCGCGAAATATAAATCTTCTTCAATAATGTTGCCTCGTGTTGCAATCTAACTTCCAATGGTAAGTTTGGATAATACCCAGTACAGTGTTTGTCACCACAAGTTTTCTTTAACCATTTTTGTTGCTTATACGGCTTTCCACATACTGGGCAAATATGTTCTGTTGGAATGCGCTGAACGGCATGGCTCCGAACATGATCCGATCTCTTTAAAATTCGAAGATTGGATAAATCGTTATTTCGAAAATCTTCGTCAATATGATCAACCGTCTCATCTTCATCTAAATATCTGCCAAGTTCCATTTCCATAAGATACTTCGGATAACTTACTGTCACCTGATCGTTATCTTTTCTGGTTCCTCCAGGAGACCGGAGTACTACGATCTGTCGGCCATCCGCTCGTGTATATGGTCCATATAACTTTTTACCGTCATACATACTTTTTCACCTACAATCCATAAAAGTTTAGAGCTCCATGCAATTACTGCACAGAGCTCTAGTCCTGTTAAATATCAACTAGTTTCGACAACAGACGAACCATCGTTCTGATCCAGTTTATTGAGTGCTTTCCGCATCTTTCTTAAAACGCGTGTCACGAACCTTAGCGCTACGATCACGGATACAGCAAGAATTGTTCTCCAACAAATGCCGTAATCCATGAAGGCCACGCCAATGATCCAGAACCACACGAAATCAATGATCGGACTGCACATCGAAATTATCCAGATCAGCGTCTTCTTGGTTTTAGTATCCATAGTCATTACCTCCAGTATTATTCTATTATACCGGATGTAATTATTGCGTTTTCTTCCTCTCCCAGATCTTTGACACTATTGCTAAAATCGAATACATCACAACAAGAAGGACGTCGAATATCAGTGCCATCAGTGTTAGCACAAAAGCTTTCATTCTTCCACCCCCATTAGCGAGTCAATGATCTTGGAAATATACTCAATAGAGGTCATAACATTATCGACGATCACGCACTCCGTATCAAACCCCTCGACCAGACCTTGGATCCGTCCGAGTTCGTAATTGATCTCGCTATAGGTTTTGAAGGTCATTGTTTTTCCGTCTTTCATTTCTCCTCCAAAATATCATTGGCAAACACGTGGAATGCGACACAGCGATTACAGCAAGGAACTTCTTTCTTGATGATACTGCCGTCACTATCGACTCCGCCATTCACCATATACTTCACAGATCGCTTCTCGCCACAAAAGTAGCACCGCTGGTCCAGTCGTTCAGTCGTGTCAAGCAAACGAACGATCGATCCCATAAATATCACTCCTAACGTTTATTTTTACGCTCAGCGCTGAAGAACTCGGCAGGGCTGTACTTATGCTCTTGACACACGGCTTGATCGAGTCCTCTAGATACGAACAACTTTCTATCAATCGTGTATCCGTCGCTCATAAAGCCTCTGAGTTCTCCGGCGTACAGAGCTCTTTCCAAAATATAAAGGTTACAGCCGTCACATCTTGGCTCATGACATGATCGGCAACATATCAGGGACATACTTCAGGGTTCTCCAATCAGGATTTCATTATTAAGGTATTTTTCAAGCGCTTTTTTGACTTTTTCAAGAGTCTCAGTAGAGCCTTTTACATACCCATCAGAATATCCCTTATCGTACTGTTCACGGTCGTAGGTAAGTACTTTGATAAGCTCGTCTTTGTCGACCGACACGTCATACCTAAGAACCGCCCGATAAATATCATCATCGACCTTAGCTCTTAGTGCATAATTGATGTCATCCGTAACAAGTTGAATCGGAGATTTATACATCGTGAGATACCTCCTCACCCCAATTGAGTTTTCGTTTCATTTCTTTTGGCAGTGTAAAGACGTCCTCGACTTTGGCACAGAAAGTCAGATAAACATCGGCTCTGTAGTACTTCACTTCTCGCACGTTTCCGTCATCCTGCGCCACAAAAGTTAACACATCAGGAAAAGAAAAAGTGCTAGGTACGTCGGTTCTGATGTCAGACATTAGTTTTTCTCCTTTCCGTCCATCTTCGCGCCACAGTTCGGGCAGAAGTTGAAGCTTTCACTTTCGGTGCAATCCCAATCACAATGTCCACATACAGAACAAGTATCCCGCAGGCTATAATCGTCTTTTTCGATTGCCTCTTCTTCCGTAACCCAATGTCCGTGTCTCACATCCACAGCGTCCACGGCTGGCAGATTAAGAAGATCCGCTTCGATTTGCAACGCCAGAACACCTTCCAGATCTTTCTCGGTTACACCAACCCATCCGTAAACAGCATCAAGCGCATCACTCAGCCGCACCAGCTTATCATCCATCGTCTTCCTCCCCAAGAAAGTAGTTGACTTCATAATTAACCGGCTCGGCAACAGTGATAATAGCTGTTAGTTTTGTAGTGCCGTAGTGAGGATCTTCGTCATAACTATTACATTTATCTTTCCTAAACTCGATAAGGCCCTCGGCCAAGAGATTTTCAGCAAGTCGAATGGCTGCCTCATTTTCGTGATATGCACAAAGCTTAACATCGTTTAGAACAGAAGTTGGAACGATCTCTTTTGAACACATCGTAATAAGCCTCCGTTGACTCACATGAACCGCGCATTCTTCATTAGGGTCAACCACATACCCTCCAAGCTTGCGAATGACCTTATGCTTCAGTTTCTCAAATATCTTTTTCATCGTTCTCCTCCTCACATTCGTATGCAACCGGTGTTGTGCTTGCCCAATTACTCATACCACAAACAGGACAAGTTACATGTGCCCAATGCAGCTCAATCTTTTTATACTGAAACCTCGATTTACACTCTTCACATATGGTCTCATAAATAGGAATCGGCTTTCGCTCAATGATTTTCATCGTTCAAAACCTCACTCCTTACAAAAATATGTCGTAGTTCCAAGAATCGGGTCGTAATACGTCACAACCGTCTGACTGCCCTGAGGAAACAGTGCCTGATACAGAATATCAGGATCGGTTAGATAGCTCTCTCCGCTCAATACACGCTCAGCCAGCTCAATATACCTCTGCTCCGGCATAAACGGCTCAAAGTCTCCGAAGAATGGCTCATACTGCCCAGGCTGAAGAAGCACGCCCTTTATCGTATCAGGACACTCATGCCATGCCACACGATGCATAATGACGTCGCCGATCATAATGACTGCCCAATCCGGCCAATCAACACCAGACTCCTTCTCCAGTGCCATTGCAAGCCAATGAATATCACTGTCCCAGAAGCCATCTGATACCTCAGTATGCAGAGTTTCGTCTTCCGGTGTAGGCACTTCGGTATACGTCGGCGTTAAGACATTGTCTTCCACAATATCATACTTAGGCGGCATACCAGCGGCTAAAAGGACAGCCACCACCAAAAGAACGATGATGGCTGCCAGCAGACATAGTGTCTTTTTCATATGGTTTTCTCCGCATAAACGGACATACAGACCCGAATCGGCTGATCACCAAAGAGTTTCTGGATCCCGGCGATGAACTCCATATCGAAGCCGTTCATCGAGAACTCCATATGGGACATCACAATAGGTGTATCGGATGCGTCACAGATCTCAGACTCGATCTCAGTTGCTGTAGTTTCTTCTACATGCTCGACCTCAGTTACTGCAGTAGGCTCAGGCACTTTCTTCGGGGCGCTGAGAGGAGCGATGTAGGTGTTGATAAACCGCTTCTCCTCATCAGACCAATCGTCATCCTTAGGAGCTTCAGAAGGATCTTCGTTGGCGATCGGTTCCGGTTCAGTTACAGGATTCCGCCAGGTATCAACGGCTTTAACAAAACGATCGTAATCACTCTGTTTTATCAGTGTACCCTTTCTCGGAACATTAATATACTTCTTAATATCAGGATGCCTGCACAGCCAATTAGAAAGAGCTCCAGGATTATCTCGTCCAAGAACGACCTTAGAAATATCATTCAGTCGGACGCCATAAACATTCAGCATTCGATTGATCCACGAGATCTTAATGTCATCCGGCATACGGACAAAATCCTTCCACGTATAAAAGCCATTCAGATTCCAAACAACACATTCTCCGTTCATTTTCTCCCACTCCTTTTTAGTCATATTATTCTGAGACAGTCTTACGGCGCCACGGCCGGTACGATTCTTCTTACGAGCCGACTTCTTCACATCGTTCTTCCACTTGAGATCCTCGAAATAGACTTCTTTCTCTTCAGTCATTTGTCGTATTCTCCTTTTTCGTAATAGAGGACCCATCCGTCTTCATACGGAAAGGCTTCCATGGCATGGTCCTGCTCTTCGATCTTCATGAGATAGATACTTCGACCGTATTTTGAGATCGACATACGGCCCTGAAGGTTGTTATTCTCACGAAAACGAATCGCGGCATGCTTAACTTTTCTGAGAAGATCATCGTCATCGCCACATCTTACAATAAGAACGTCATGACGGCTGTCAATCCAAGCTTTGAACATATCAGAATATCTTCTGGCCTTATTGATTCGAAGCATCATCCTACCCTTGATCATTTCAACCTCCTAATGATCGCTCCTCCAACTAAAAAGATGGAGCCCAGGATCAAATATCCCAGACTCCAAAACGCCTCCATCGGTTTAAATATGGCAAGTGCATAACACACAAGCCCAACGATAGTAAATATCCCGCTCATTTTTCATCCACTTTCACGTTAATATGTTCTCGGAAGGTCACAGAAATACAACCGAATACTTTCGATGTACTCATGTTAACTTCCGGGTCACCATACGGACTAGGATCGCATTCTTTAACCTGTTCTTTATACTTTTTAACGATCTGTTCCGCGGCTTTTCTCCCCTGACGGGTGTTGTCGAAAGTGTAGGTCTCCGTATGAGTTACTCTGACAATATCCTTCATTCATCTGTCACCTGTTCAGTAAGCTCAAATATCTTTTCTTCGAGCTTGTCAACTCTGTCCATGAGTTTAAGATGCGATTTCTGAAGAGAGATCATTGCCTCCTGCAGACTAATAATCACTTTCTGAGCATCACTAAGTGACTCAAGGATCATCTCTTCTACTGTCTGATTCATTTAATTTCTCCTTCAATTCATGAATTTCTTTCTCTTGCTGCCGAACAATATCAAAAAGATCGTTAAACAGCGAGAACAATGCGCGGCTGGAAAGCTCATGTGAGTTAGTCCACTTTTCAAGCTCGGTAACACGTTTGCGAATCGTCATCCAACCACCGCCTTCACGATCTTTCCGATTTTCTCCCAACGCTCTTTGAACGTGGACTCTTTTTTCTTACATACAGGCACTAATTCGTATCCGTCCGGGACAAGCATCGCATCCGGATCACTTGCTACCATCTGAACTTTAGCCGGTTCGTCTGTGAGTTTCTTGTAAATATAAATACCGCCGCCGATGAATGCAACTTCAATACCGATCATGAGAAGCTGCGAAATGATCGTGAGACAGTCCGATGTGGTCGATAAAGCTGTAGATCTCATTTTTGACCTCCTTAAAACTTCACTCTATTCCAAGAGCCTTCTTGATTCTGTTAAGCGCTTCCTGTAAAGAACTGCAGTCAAAACTCATGATTAATCCCTCTCTTCCGTCTTATCACGGATCATCTTTTTCAGATGAGAATTACTGCCGAACATCTTGATCGCCAGCGCTGCACAGAATGCCTCATACTCATCGTAAATATCATTCTTAGAGCACTTCACAACCGTCTTGGTCTTATCATTCCAAAATACGATTGTTGCTGGACCGGAATGGACAATTCGTTCAGGCTCTAGTGTAGAAGTTAAGAATCTCGAACCGCGTGCAACATTAAGATCTTTCTCAAGAAATAGCCCCCGACGTTCAATTCTCATACTAAGATTCGTTCCTTTCTGCATATAGTCGAACAACCTCTGTGCCATCTCCGGAGTCTTCGGATACGCCTCAAGAGTAAACTCTGGCATACTAACCCGTACGCCAGTTTCAAATTCCATATTGTTCATCTCTCTTACAACACACGGCATAGGTTCAGACTCAAATTTTGTATCACCAATCATTTTCTTTTCCTCCCGTTCTTTTAATTGATTAAGAATATCTTTCTGCCACTCAAGTGGGTGTTCTTTCTCCAAAAAAAAAAAAATGATCTATATACCAACTCCATGACGTCATCTTACCGCACCGATCCTTTCACTAACGGGCTTATACGTCTTCTTCATCAAACTGTCGACCTCATCCTTCGGGCACCCGGCATGATACAGTGCCAGTTCGTACTCCAGCTTGTCGATGACAGTCAGCATGTCCTCTGCCAACTCCACGTCGATTGTCCGGTCCTCATGCATCTGCTCATCGATGTCCGCGCGAAAGCAAATACTGTGATAGAATGCATTTTTGAGTTTACTCATTGTCCTGGCCCTCCAGCTTTTCAATACGTGCTTCCAGATCTTTGAGTCTCAACGTGATTTCCTCCAGGAGCCTATAAATACGTCTCTCACGATCCTGCATGTCTTTTATAAGCTCATATGTTGTTCTCTCACGTTTCTGCATTTCTTCTACAAGCTTGATAAGTTCCGCTTCCTGCTCCAGCACTTCATCCATTGTGTTTTTCATTGTTCATACCTCCTCATTTTTATCCTATTTTGAACGGAAAAAGCTAAGAGCCGCTGCATTTACGGCTCGTTAAATTATTCCGTTTGCGCGACTCTTAGTTCGCAAGATTTTACACTTTAGTTTTTGATGCTATCCAGTATTTGCCGGCTTTGTAACCAACGTATGCCGCAATTGCACAGCACACAACCATCACGATCGCATCGACGATCAGTCCAATCGCCGTTACGGCCGGATGAGCAGCGCACCACGCAAGTAATGCATCACAGTAGTTTACATACCAACTTGTTATTGTATTAAACATCGTACATACCTCCAATGTAATTTCTTTCTATATTAGAGGCTGTAATTTTTGCGAAAAAGAGGGACTATTGAAATTAGTCCCACTTAGCAACATCTACGTTTTCCCACGTCGTTTCAACGTACTCGGTAGTAACCAGCTTACCATCAACGACTTCACATGTCGTGATGATATGCTCGGTTTTAACCTTTTCGTCATCAATGATCGTGGTAACGTATCTATTGTCTTTGGTTCCATCTTCAATAGTCACCTTCTCATGAACACAACCAGCCATTGTCAGGATAATTCCAACAATGAGCAGAATCGCACCGATCTTTTTCATTATTTTTACCTCCCATATTATTTATGGTTATGTTTCTATAATATGGATTGTAATTTTTGTATCCCTGTAAAAACAAAAGAAGAAAGTCACCTGTTAAAGCAACTTCCTTCTCACTAAAATCTCTAGTTGTGTTTGTCAGCACCAAGCAGTCGGATGGCACCGTATGCACCGATGATCGTAGCCGCGCTGTATGCCGCAACCAGCCCGCTCAGGCTTGAAGCCATGATCACGGGATGATGCGTATACCAGCACAGAAGCGATACCATCATTGCATCGTTCCATCTATTTACTCTGTTGAGCATATCAACACCTCCATCTAATTTTATCCATTATACGGAGTGTAAAAAATGTGCTTTCAATCTATATAAAAAGAAGGAAGCAGTCTGTTAAAACCGCTTCCTCTCGGACTCCCAAATATCAGTCCTTCATGTTCTTCATAGTTTGTCCTTCGTCATTTCTTAAGGCTCTGAACAAGCAGCATGAAGCCACAGATGATGATCACTACAGCAATAGTCGTTGTCATAGAATATCTCCTTTCATTTTAAACGATTCTTACTTACTAATCAGGTCTGCGACCCATTTAGCTAACTTCAGTACCAGCAAAACGCCGGTCAGGACGATGATCCATGTCGTTATCATGTTGGCACCTCCTTAAATTAGTCCATTATAGGAGATGTAAAAGCTGTGGAGAAAACTGTGGCAGACTGTAAAGTCCACCACGGTTTGGTCACTCCGACTTAAACGCCGCAATGATGGTCATGACGCCGAGCACCACGAGAAACAGTCCGGCGGTCACCGTCAGAATAGTTCCCAGAATAGTCAACATATCATTTACCTCCATAGTTTTGTTTAGTATTTAGTTTCCACTATAGAGAATGTAAAAACTGAGGAATCTGTAAAGACTCCTCAGTTCCGGAATATCAGTCGCCAAACATACCGCTGATGTACTTCTTACCCATACCGGTCATGCGGTTCTGATAGTCTTCCCACTGTTCCTCGGTCATGAACGCCTGCACGGCAGTCTCGGTAGAACATACTCCTCCGATGGCGATGCCAATAGCTACGATCGCAGCCGCAATGATCAGGGAAACGCCCAGAATAACAGCACACCAAATACTCATAATTATTACCTCCATTTAGTAGTTTTGTTTGTAATATTCTACTATAGAGGATGTAAATAATGCGAAAAAGAAGGTGCCGTGTAAATATCACAGCACCGATTCTTTGGCTATAGAAGTTTCTGCTCCTTCAGATATTTCCACAGCCATACAACCAAGAGAGCACAGATAACCACATAGACTATCCGGCTCGTCAACAGCCATATAACTGCGACGATAGCTGCCAGGAACAGAATGACTATAAACCCAAGAATAGCCGATAACAGTTCCATAGTACACCTCCTTTTAGTTATTCGAACACGAGATGCCACTGATCGTGTTCCATGGCCTTGTCAAATTCCTCCGACGTAGTGCATACATGCCGTTCGCCGTTCTCATCTTCGAAGACAATTGGAATAATCAATTTGTCCAATGTTCTCACCTCCACTATAAGGAGTGTAAAAGTTAAAAAGAAGGTCCCGTGTTAGGACTCTTCTTTCCGATTATAGTAGTACTTCACCAGAATGCATGCTGGAATTCTAATGATTCCCTTACGTTCTTCATTTTTACGCTTAATGTGCTCAATGCCCATGTAAATGAGCGGAAAGAACACTATAAACCCCATAACGAAGTCCATTATCCGGTTTAGAATCCACATATCTTCAAACATTTTAAGTACCTCCTTTTCTATTATACAGATTGTAAAATTTAAACCGCCATGCAAAACTTGCACAGCGGCTTAAATATCTTACCGAAGCAACCCCATACTTCTAAGGATAGCACCCTTCTTCTCTCCATTGGCAAGACGGCGCTCGAGCTCAAGACGCTCGTTTGTCGTGAGCTTCCGTCTGGTCTCGTAGTACTGGCCGGTGCTCCTGTCATAGATATGCCGGTCTCTGTGATCTCTCTCGCGCTTCGCATCGATAGCATGATTAGCCGTCTTGGTAACGGCTTTCACGCCACCGTACACGAGCGGAGCGACCACGATGATCTCAGCCTTATTCTTATTCCAAAAATCCACAGCCTTGCACTTGGCCTCCTGAAGCTTGTACTTTGCAGCGAGCTTTTTGAGCTCAATCTCCCTCTTAATGGCTTCCTTATCCATAGTACACCTCCTAAAAATAGTAGCATTTGCCCCACTATAGAAGATGTAAATATCACGGATGAGATAAAAAGAAGAGTCCGTGTTAGGACTCTTCAGATGTTTGCATTTCGTCCCAGTCTTCTTCCCAATAGCGTATTAGCTGTGAAACAGCATCACACACTTTTGAAGAAGGAACATATTTTGGCACATCATTAAGAACCTCTTCAAACTCTTCTTTGTTTGAGATATCATTAATTCTGACTTGATGCTCTTCAAGATACTTGATTAGCGACTCGTTGTATTTGCGATTTACAAAATACTCGTTATAAGGCTTACCCCATAAGGCTCCAAGCCTGCAGGAGTGGTCTTTAACTCCGCATTCAGAAAACGCAATGATTACTTCCTGCTCGCTTTCAGAAAAAGGTTCACATCTAATAATCATAATCAACACCTCCACTATAGAAGACGTAAAAGTTAAAAATTGAGAGCAACTGTAAAAGCTGCCCTCAATCCGGATCCCTTACTTGATCTTTTCGGGGAAAATGAACTTGTTTTCCCAACTAGTCAGAGTCTCTCCGCTGTTGTTGAACCGGATCATGCAGTAGATCGACGCGAGATTCGCACCGACAGTCACCACACCACCCAAAACCTTCAGTCCTACCTGCCACCAGTTCGAGCGCTTCTGCTGTTTCAGCTTCTCCTCTTCGATAGTAGCATCGTATCGCTTCTGCATGGCCTCTCGATCGGATTTATCCTTTTCAAGTTCCAGCTTCCGCGCTTCGAGCTCCAACGCCTGAGTCGAGTTGATTCGCTTCGTCTCTTCACCGAGCATGCGGACCACAGCCTGATACCGGTCCAGTGTCTTCTGATACTCGTCCGACGCCTTATCCGTCATGTTTTCCAGCTTATTCGCCAGCGTGATGGCCTCTTCCTTCAGTTTTTCTTCAAGTTCCATCTTACGACCTCCTTTATCAAATAATAAGTCTCCGTTATAGGGGATGTAATTATTGAATGTTATCCCATTTTGATCCTTTCTAACCTTATAGCGACAACAGTCTTGTTACGTCTTCTTCGGTATGGCCGTCCCAGTGCTTGGCAACAGGCAGTTCAACACAGTCAAATAAATCCCAGTCCTTAGCTTCATAGTGATAAGTGTATTGCCCCTCGGGTGTCTCGATTCCTACAATAAACCAACCGCCTCCAAAAGGAATCTCTCCATCATGGTGTCTCCAGGACTTCCAAGCCTTATCTTTATAAGCTTTAACCAGAGCCGCAAAGAGAATTAGACGCTGATAATACAGTCCATTAAACGTGTGATAACCATCCGAGAGATCACCGATGCCGGTCAATGGGATCTCAACGGCGTTCACGGCCGGAATCGATTCTATATCACACAAATAAACAGCCCAGCCGCCCTCTACTTGTATGTTCCCAGAATCCAAGGTTAAATGCGATCCAGTCCACGTTGCTTTATTAATAACGTCTTTACGATAAATCAAGTCCTTCATTCTTAGCCTCCTTAATAGCTTTCATCATCCCATTCAGAAAGTTAACGCATTCTTTTTCATAATCTGGATGTCCGCAAATGAGTATCTTTTTCTTAACCATATCCATTGCCGCTATAAATCTATGCTCATCTTTTCTTTTTACCGAACACAGGATACCAATATAAGAAAAACCAGGTTTAATAAACTCGTTTTTCTCGAACTTGACTTTTAGTTTCTGCTCAGCAAACACCGAGTCCGCGAAATACTGACGAGTGTCAAAATACAGAAAGTAAGAACGCCAAGGCGGGAACTTCTTAATTTTCAGCCAGATTCGGTCGTTAGTTTTTGTCATCCTCTTTCTCCTCCGGTAAAATCACTTCAAAGTCGAGTAATACCTTGTGATCGGTCAACATCGTATCGAAATGAGAAATATCCAACGCTACAGGCTGGCCTTCCCCGCTCAGATCGACAACTAGTTTACCTTTTGTTTTTGGCCGTCTGACTATACGCACGATCAACCAAAAGATACTGGCTGCTACGGCTCCGATGATGACACCGGTGTAAATATCAGGCATTAGCTATCTCCTTTCAAAAATTCTGCAAGATCTATTTGCATGCCATTTCCTTCCAAATATAAATGAAAGCCCACCTGATCAATCAGCTGAGCAAATTCTTCCACAGTAAGGGTGCCTTTATTCAATTGTTCTTCGAGGTACTCTTTCGATACGTCAAGTTCTTCCTTCGTAACGTCTTCGAGGTCCATGATGAGCTTCACCAGGACCGCCCGCTTATTTGTTTCAAGCGAACCCTCTTTGACTTCACCGTTCGACGGATCAACACTTCTGTTTTTAAACATTTTCAGAAAACTCCTCTCGGGAAAATTTTTCCGTTCGCTTATTCGATGACCTCGTCAAAAAGCACTTCCAAAATTTCCGCCCACTCTTCTCTTGAGACTTTTTCAATAAACGATATGATGCAGAAATCAGGATACCATCGTATTGAAATATCTTTCTCAAACTCACTCACGGCATTAATTACACAGGTAAGCAGATCACCAAATGTGATACCATAAAATATCCGAAAAGAATGTGTGCTAAGTTGTATCTGCATAGACACCTCCCTATCTAGATAAAAAGAGAAGAGGCAACTGTTTAAGTTACCTCTTTCTTGCTTAGAAAGCATACGCACTAGTCGGCTGGTTTCTAAGGTTCTCCAGCTCAGTGTTTTCCGTCACCTTCACGATGATCATCCCGTCCTTATTGACGTAGGTGAGTTCATCCTTTTCGGTAGGATACCACCAGTTGTTTTCCATTGTATTTACCTCCGTTTTTTGTATTCTTTCTATAATACGGAGTGTAAATTTTGTGCTTTAAAACCTAAAAGTTCACCCTTCAATCTTCACAAGCTCTCGGCCTTCCAAAAACTCAGCGCGTTTACGAGTAGTTTCAAACAGTTGATTGACCGTGACAAGTTCTCCAAGCTCAAGGTCCTGATACATCTTTATGCATCGTACAGTTAAAATATCATCCGGACTTGGAGTATAATCTGCTTCTCCAGGCACGAACAGATCACCGTATTTATCCTCTCTAGGCTTGACTGGATCCATATTAATTCCTTTATAAATATCTTCCACCGGGATCCAACTCATATTGAACGGCAACACGAAGCCGGTTTTACCGTTGATCACACCCTGCTCCTCTGCAACTGGTATGGCGGTCGTGATAACAGGTGTTCCAACAGCGAGAGCTTCAACAATTGTGTAAGAGTAACCCTCCGTATCAGTCAACTGGACGAGGTAATCGGCATCCGCGATGTAATCCAAAATATCCAGACGAGTTGGCAAGCATATGACGTTTGGGTTGGAGAAAGGCTTCGGTTTGTCTGTGTAAACAGTCCAAATAAACGGAATACCAGCAGCAGTCAAAGCATCAGCGAACGTTACCATACGGTCATACATGGCTTCTGACTTCATTCTTGTAGCTGAAATAAGTCTTAAAACTTTACGAACCGGCTTAACAGAATATGGGTTGTATAACGTCTCACAATTCTTTACCCAGGGGAAGTGTTCTAAAGTGCCTTTTGTAGTGTTATCAGATACGCCAAATATCTTTGTAACTTTCGAACTGCGAGTTGGTGCTAGTTTTGACGCCACAAAGTCGGCATGCAGGACTTGAATATATTCCTTTGCTTCAACATTGTCCAAAATATCATCGATGAAGCCGAAGAAGAACACATCGCATTCAATCTTCTCGCCATGATGATACTTAATAACTCTACCTACTTCAGAAAGATGTTCCCGCATATTAGGGTCAGCCGTACGGTAAAGAAACGTAAGATCGTAGTCTTTGCCATACTTTAATCCCAACTCGTACAGCCAGGTCTCCACACCTCCGATTTTATAGAGGTATGGAAAGTAAAAGACGTTTTTAAGTTTAAGGGGCATAATAGTTACATCCTTTCATAAAATTAAAAGAAAGAGTCCCATGTAAATCACACAGGACTCTTTTGGTCTCATATCTCAGGATTCTCGTAAAATTCGACCTGCTCCTGAACTAAAGTTTCCTCATCTTTGATAGCGTTACCCATTATCTGGACAAATGCCTCTTCAGGAACGGTGATAATACCCAACACTACGCCATCCATAGAATAGCGCATGATGAATTTATCAACATCTTCTGAATAAGTAATGTCGATCGTAATGGGACATTCCGACATAGCGGCCTTTAATCCTTCAAGATACTCCATTTCGCTTACCTCCTAAAACATTATTCCGTTATAGAGGATGTAAAAATTAAAAGGCAGCTGAAAATATCAACCACCTTTTAATACGGATCACCGCATCATGCACGGGAGAGAGATCTTTTCGTCGATTCTCCGCAGCATGGACAGGATCTCCTGGTTCTGGACGTAGAGAGCCATCTCGGCCTTGGATCCGTCCATAACATTGGAGCGAACCCAGTTGTCGAACTTGACGTCCACGTCGTTGCGAGCATAGTAGCCCTGTCCCTTGGTTGCAAAGAACTTCTTCATATCTAGTTCTCCTTTCAAGATTTAGTTTCCATTATAAGAAGTGTAAATCTTGTGGAAAAGAAAGGAGCCGTGTAAAGACTCCTTATGTATATATCCACGGTTGTGCTTCTAAAATATTTGCGATTGTTTCACGATCCAGACCGGCAGCCGGGACGATTTTATAGTAATACCTATTTCCTTTATACGGAACATCTCGCCATACATAAAATATCCAAGGACGCTCTAAAGTAATGTATACAGCCCCATGATCATTATCTTGATATGGGCGTACATATACCTTCTTATCTCCGAACATTTCACCTAATAGCTCATAGTCCCGTTCAATTTCACAGATTTTTAGGGCTATATCACCATCCGGATGATCTTCTCTAAATCGTTTCAAAAGTTTTTCGCCATATTTCATAGTTCAACACCTCCGTTATAAGGAGTGTAAAAATTAAAAAGAAAGAGCCCTTGTTAGGACTCCTTCTCCTGCAGAGAATTAACCAGCTTCTGCAGCCGATCCATCTCTCGTTCCTGGGTGTGAAACATCGACTCAAGCTCGAACACCGTGTCGATCAGCTTGTGAGACATCTCAAACACCCTGTCCGCGTGAACATTAAAGTGCTCATCGTACGGGATGTCAGAGAGCGTCTCATCGACCAATCTAATCGATTCGAGAGAGTTCTGATAGTTGTCGTACGCCCAGCCATAGTCGAGCTGGAACGGGTATCCGCTATTAAGCATAATTAAACACCTCCACTATAGGAGTTGTAAAAGTTGCCCTTAATAAAAAAGAAATGGGTCGTGTTAAACCCATTCCTCCAAGTTAAATTTTTGAATAATTTTCCATAGTCTTTCCTCGTGACCGTTATTGAGACATTCAGAACAGGTTGATTTCCGCTTATGCCTCTTACATTCAACACATTCATTGTGTACCTCCATGTGCTCGTTAAGAATCAAAGCGTTAAGAAACCCTTCTTCCTCAACAGTCAAAGGATGCCCATGAACAATCACCATATTATTTCACCTCCACTATAGGAGTTGTAAAAGTTAAAAGGGGCGTGTTAAAGCCCCCTTCGTTTTAGTTCCTGATTCAGAATATCAACTTGTTTTAGACACCAATCATAATCATGCGAATCATACATTGTCATATGTTTAGTTAATTGTTTCTCCCAAGCAAACAGTTCTATACGTCTATTGATGTGAAGCACTCTAAGCTGTACATCAGTCAATTCCTTAACTGTATCTATAGTAATTCCATGAATGTCGGCGTCTATAAAAGCTTGATCTTTCATTAATAAGTCACCTCCACTATAAGGAGTGTAAAAACTAAAAGAAAGAGCCCGTGTTAGAGCTCTCCTTTTGCCCAGGCATTAATATCAAATGCCCTGATGTCCTCAATAACCTTCTCAAATGCAGGAACATCCTCGACTACGATAACAAGGTCATCTTCAATAAAGTCAAGATGTGCCTTGATCTCGTAAACGCAAATGATATCCAGATTTGTTTCGGTATATTGAATAGTCCAGGTTTCTTTCATGTTAATTACCTCCTTTTCTATAATAGAGCATGTAATTATTGCACACCCCTATCCATCAACCAGTAAAACGCCCTGTACCTGTCGTAATACATGTTCCTTCCACATGGCATGCCCATAACACTTCGCAGATACTCGTACGATCGCTCCTCGGTAACGCCGACTAAAATGTAAAACCACAGAGACTTGTCGGTCTCCATGGCTGTTCTCTCTACTAAATTTATCCTATTTTGAAGTTTTAATCTCTCAAATGCGATACGTTCAGTCTCGTTACTGATCTGACCGGACCCCAGCCTGCCTACATCTATTGCCGAAAGCTCAGTAATGGCCTTGAGCTTTTCCTTCCATTCCGGATACTGCAGACAGAAATGCTTGAGCTCAAGGTATCGATGTTTTGAGAGGTGGTATTTAGACTTCTCGGACAGCTCGTTTTTCAGACGTCCCATTTGTCGCCCTCCCGAACCCCGAGAATCGCCGCTACAGTCTTGCTGTCCCACTTGTATCGCCTAACCATCTTGCGTAACTCATATAAAGAAAAGTCAGATGGGTCGTTAAGCCTGCGATACCATGTCGCCCTTGTGCAGCCGGCGATCGATGCCTGCTCATTGACGTTGAGTTGATAGTAGGCTGCGGATCCCTTGATGGCCTGTCTCAGGAATGCATCCTGGACTTCAATGTCGGTCATTCTCAATTTTGGCATAATCTTTTTACCTCCTTTTACAGAGGACATATTAAACGAATTTTTAGACACCTGCGTGCCTTGTTTATAGATTATACCTTGACTGGGCCGAGGGTTTTGTCATATACTGGCGACAGCACCTTGACAAGTGAATTTTTAAGCGAATCTAACGCCGCCACCAGTTCACCACTTTTACCAGTTTTTTCGGCACTTTTTCTTTTTTATATTACATTTGCACACTTCGCGTATTAATAAAATAGTATAAAAACTGGTGAACTGGTGGAAATTAACGTAAAATTAACGTTCAGACTACAATTGTAGACCTTTTTAGACAAAAAGAAGGCCCCGTGGAAATTTCACGAAAACAAAAAAAAGAAGCAACGTGCAACCGTTGT